>Ga0315338_1001129_pt1 | contig 38517 bp, 39 predicted proteins | sample ASW8metaG_FD_204518 | JGI IMG/M metagenome (GOLD analysis project Ga0315338, IMG submission 204518) | Ammonia-oxidizing marine archaeal communities from Monterey Bay, California, United States - ASW #8 | ecosystem: Environmental > Aquatic > Marine > Coastal | place: USA: California | collected... | reverse complement strand
AAGACCTATTTTTATGTCTACATTAACTAGTATTTTTGGAATGTTCCCTTTAGTACTATTTCCTGGTGCTGGATCAGAATTATATAAAGGACTGGGGTCTGTTGTTATAGGAGGGTTATTTTTATCAGCAATTCTAATTCTAATAATTGTACCTGCATTGCTAACTTTAACAATTGATGAAAATAAAATAATTAAATAATTAAATACTTTTACAAATAGAAATTTTTATTATTCCTTTTTTTTTATTTGAACTTTGAAATAAACAATTACTTACTTCACAAAAAGCATGAAAATCCTTTATTGACTGTGGATCAGTGGTTAAAACTTCTAAAATATCGCCTGTTTTTAGCTTTTTTAACACTTTTTCTGCTTTTAAAACCGGTATTGGGCATCTTAATCCTTTTACATTTAAAATTTTTTTGACCATAATTGATATATATCAATACAAATATTTAAAAAAAAAAAAATAACATCTTGAAAAATTTTATCTTTTATAAAAGAATCATATAAAAAAATAAACAAAATGTTAATAAGGGATATTTTAAAAAAAAAAGGTAGCAAAACTATAACAACTTCAAAAGAAACAAAAGTAGTTGATATAGCGCATATTCTAGCAAAAGAAAAAATCGGAGCTATAGTAATTTTAGAAAAAGAAAAAGTTATTGGCATTTTATCTGAACGAGACATAGTTCGAGCATTTACTCAAAAAAAAACGGTAAGAAATACTCAGGCTCAAGAAATAATGACCAAAAATGTATTTACATGCGGTCTAGAAGATAATAATGAAGACCTTTTAACTTTAATGGTTACTAGGCATTTTAGACATTTACCAGTTTTAGACAAAAATAAGCTTGTTGGCGTTGTTAGCATAGGCGATTTAGTAAAAGATAGAACAAAAAGATTAAAGAAGGAAATAGATCAACTTAAGTCTTACGTTACTAAATCATATTAATTAAATAGATTAGACTTATAGATCATTTAAACTTGATTTAATAGATTAGTAAGATATTTTTTTATTTAATAAAAAATGAAAACCATTAAAAATTTTCTCGTTACAGTTTTATTCACTTTAGTATTTAACCAGGTTATTGCTGAAGAAAATGTTTTAAGTATTGGGTTGCTTAAATATGGCAGTGTAAATTGGGAAATAGATATTATTAAAGAAAATAATTTAGATAAAAAAAATAATGTCGTCATAAAAAGAAAATTCTTCTCTACTAAAAATGCTGCTGCAATTGCATTACAAGGTAAGGCAGTTGACATGATAGTTACTGACTGGATATGGGTTTCAAGACAAAAAGGAGAAAAAAGAAATTATCTTTTTTTTCCTCACTCAATGTCAGTAGGTGGCATTTTGGTTAAACATAATTCAGAAATAATTGATATAAAGGATTTAGAAAATAAAAAACTTGGAATTGCTGGAAGTTCAATTGATAAAAGTTGGTTGTTATTTAGAGCTTATTCTAATAAAAAATTAAACAAAGATCCTAAAAGTTTTCTAAAACCAATATATGCTGCGCCACCATTATTAAATGAATTTGTAGAAAGAAATGAAATTGATGCTGTATTAAATTACTGGCATTACAATGCCAGGCTTAAATCAAAAGGTTATAGAGAACTTATATCTGTTGAAAATATTTTAAAAAATTTAGGAATAAAAACTAAAATACCTGCAATTGGCTGGGTTTTCAGCGAGGATTTTGGAAAAAATAATAAAAATCTAATTAATAATTTCTTTAGTGCCTCTAATGAAGCAAAAAAAATTATGTTATCTTCCGATAATGAGTGGGAAAGAATATTTTCATTAACTAGAGCCAAGGATCGAACTATGCTTATTCATTTAAGAGATGCGTATAGAAGTGGTATACCATTAACTTTTGGAAATAATGAAATAGAAGAAACAAAAAAAACATATAAAATTTTAGCAAAATATGGTGGAAGAGACTTGATTGGTAAAAATAATGAGCTTTCAACTAGCATATTTTGGACTTTTGAAAAATAATTATTAACTATTTTTTCATACTATTAATTTGAATACTTTATTAAAAAATGGATTATTCAGAAGGTTTATTTCTATATTACTTTTAATTCTTATTTGGGAAATAACTTCTAAAATAATTAATGATAAAATAATTCTTCCGTCACCTAGCAATGTTTTGGAATCGATTAAATATCACGCATCTCAAGATTTATTCCATCATGTAAATGTTACCTTACTCAGAGTATTTACTGCTTTTTTTCTTGCAATGATAATAGGTTCGGCGATTGGAATTTTTATGGGAAGAAAACAAAAATTAGATGATTATCTTGATGGATGGTTGATATTGGCTTTAAATGTTCCAGCTCTAGTAACCATAATATTATGTTTTATTTGGTTTGGTTTAAATGAAGTAGCTGCTGTGTTAGCAGTTACAATTAATAAAATACCTACCGTAACAGTTATTTTAAGAGAAGGAGCCAAAGCCATAGATGAAAAACTTATTGATGTTGGAAAAGTTTATAAGATATCAAAATTTGAAATAATAAAGGACATATTGATACCTCAATTATTTCCTTATTTTATATCAGCTGCTCGGTCTGGATTAGCTCTAATTTGGAAAATTGTTTTAGTTGTTGAGCTTTTAGGAAGATCTAACGGTGTTGGATTTAAAATAAATGAATTCTTTTCAATGTTTGATACAACTTCAATTCTGGCTTATACCTTAGTATTTGTATTAATTATAATGTCTATAGAATGGTTTCTAGTAAGACCTACTGAAAAGAAATTAACTGAATGGAGATTAAATTAATTAAAAAAATAAATAAAATGAATGATATAAATATTGAAATAAAAAAAAAAACTTTCCCATTAAAAATTCAAAACGGGCAAAAGGAAAATTTAATATTTAAAGGCTTAAACATTAAAATAAGAAAAGGTCAATTTCTTTCTATTTTTGGTCCTTCTGGTTGCGGAAAAACTACATTATTAAATATAATTTCTGGTTTAGACAAAGACTTTATTGGATCAGTGCAAACTTTTAATGGCAGAGTTAATGCAAATAAAAATATAAGTTATATGTTTCAAGCTCCAAGATTATTTCCTTGGTTAACTGCAATCGAAAATATTAAATTTCCCATTAAAAAAGAAAAAAATTGTAAAAAAATTGCGTTTGAACTTATAAAAAAAGTTGGGTTAGAAAAATATAAAAATCAATATCCAAATAGATTATCAGGGGGAATGCAAAGAAGAATTGCTTTAGCAAGGGCATTTGCGCTAAATCCAGATATTTTATTACTAGATGAACCATTTATCTCTATAGATAAAAAAATTTCAAATTTATTAAGAAAATTACTAATCAAATTATGGAAAAAAAATAAACCGATAATTATTTTCGTTACCCATGATTTAGACGAGGCCATTGAATTAGCAGATAGAATTTGTTTTTTATCAAACCTTCCTGCAAAAATTTTATTAGATTATGAAATTAATTTGAATAGACCTAGAAACCAAAATAGTAAAAAGTTTATATCACTGAAAAGACTGTTAAGTTCTGCAGCAATACAAAAAAAATAAATTCCAGCTCATATGATTCAAATAGCAAATTATACGTAATATTTGTGTTGTAAAAATACCACATTTTGCTACTTTTTTTTGTTTATTTTGAGATAAGAATAAACATAAATATTTCAATAACCTATTGATTATACTCAATAATACTATAAATAATAGGTATTTCTCGAATTTCTATATAGAACGAAAAATACTATATATGCAAAATGTATTGTGTTTTACCATAAAATTTTCATATTATATAAAAATAATTTTATTAACTTTTTTTCTTTTAGGGAGGCTTATTAAATGTTAGAAAAGAAAAAATTACTATTAGGCGCGGTTGCTGGTGTTGCTATTGCAACAGCATATACTGCTCCTGTAGATGCAAAGGTTACATTAATGGCAGACGAACCATCAGGTTGGTCATTTTCTGTTGATGGTAACGTAAATGCATTCTATGTTTATTCAACTGGTAAAAATGCTAATTTGGCCGGCGGTCAGACAGCAAGAACTTCTACCGGTGAAAACTCACGTATACAAACTGGACTTCTACCATCAAAATTTGGTTTTGGTGTAGGTGGTCCGGCTTCAAACGGAGTTACTTTAAGAGGTTACTTTGGCTTGTATCCTCAAATACAAAATGCAAATACTAAAACAGCTCGTGGAGCGCAAATAGATATGAGAGAAATCTATGCTGCTGCATCAGGTGACTTTGGTGAATTGCTTTTTGGAAGAACTCTTAGTTTGTTTCAAAGAAATGCAATTGTGCAAGATATGACATTGTTTGGTGTCGGTGCTACCGCAGATAATACAAATAATGGTGGTACAACTCTAGGACGTATTGGTTTCGGATATGTATATCCGGACTTTAATGCTTCATTTAGATATACTACACCAAGCATGAACGGTACTACTTTATCTGTAGGATTATATGATCCTTCAAAAATTAAAGCTGGTACTGGTAATGGTGCAGAAAAAGAATTAACAGCTGATGAATCAGATGCACCTAGAATTGAAGGTGAACTTAATATTAGTTTATCTCAAATTAGCGAAGGCTCGAATCTTGCTGTAAGTGGAATGTACCAAGAAGCTCAACCAACTGCTGCTGGTAAAGGTGGTAGCGAAATTGAAGCTAAAGGTATCCACGTTGGCGGTACACTAGCTGGCGGTCCAATGGCCTTAACAGCTCACTATTATAATGGTGAATGTTTAGGTATTACTCTTCAAATGGACGCTGGTGCTATGTCAGGTGATGGTAAATGTAGAGACCATGATGGTTACTACGTACAAGGAACTTATAACTATGGTGCTGGTAAAATCGGTATATCATGGGGTGGTTCTTACCAAGACAAAGCAGGTTCTGATGGTGCATCAAATGATCCGAAAGAGTCACAAGAAATGTACACTGTTGGTATCTATCATAACCTAGCTCCTGAATGGCTTGCAGTTGCTGAGTACTCTCATGCCGAAGAAGATTGGTATGATAAAGATGCTGGTGACGAAAAAGGTGAAAGTGATATCTTCTCAGTCGGTATGTTTTACCTCTGGTAAGAAAATTACTTTAAGCCTCCAAAGGGAAAATATTTGAGAAAAGGTGGATCTCGATAATGATCCACCTTTTTTTTTATATACAATTATCTCCTAAATAATATAATTATTAATATTGTTTGCTACATGCTTGATTATTTTTTGAATAAAAGAAAAAAAAATGATTTTTAAACAATTTAATAAAAAATATCTAAGTTTTATAATATTTATAATTCTTTTATTATTTCTTTTTCCACAAATAAACTTTGCAAAAATATCTGACAAAAATGCAATAAAAACTTTTTGGCAGGAGCAGGCTGTGGTACCTGGCGCTGCTAAATATTTTATAAGAATTGAGAAAATAGAAAAAAAAACTAAATCTTTAAATAACCACCCAATAAAAATATCTGAAGATGTTTTAAGAAAAATGTTTAAACAACTTTCTTATAAATATGATCGTGATGAACCAGAAATTCCTTTATTTTCAAAAAAAGGACTACTGTTATTAACGGAATATGTACCTAAAGCTTTAATGACTGCTAAACCAAATGAAGACATTACTTTTGTTATAAAAGGTAATCATAGTAGTGCAAGATGGGCATTTAAAGAAGAAAGATTAACATCTGGAAGGTTATTTGTAGCTAATAATCAATTAAACTTAATCATGGGCACTATTCAAGCTGATCTTCAACCAACTATAGATGAACGATATATGGGGAACTCTTGGGAGACAACAAAAGTAATTTACGATATTGGGCATAGAAGAAAGAAGGCTGAATTTGATGGATTAATTATTGTTTTTAATCAAAAGCAAAAAGGAATATATAGAAAATCTAATGAAAGAAAAGATTGGTTTGTTTTTACAAATACTGCCTATAAACAAGCAAAGGAAACTATAGATTATGACAAAACAAGTAAAGAACAACAACGACAACAATACCAAACATTACAACAGCAAATAGATAGTTTGCAAAAACAATTAGATAAACCATCTAGACAAGAGCCAAGAAGAACAGCCCCACCTCCTCAACAAATACAAAAAAACCTACCGCGACCAGTTATATCAAAGAAACCAAAAAATAATAACGACCCCCTTGTTACAGAACAACGTTTAAAAACAATTGATAATTTATACAAAAAAGGAATCTTATCTGAAGAAGAATATAAGAGAAAAAGAAATGAGATTTTAAAAGGAATTTAATCTAAAAAATAATTATTTTTAATCCATAGATGTATCCGCCTATCAAACCTTTTAATTCCTTCTTTTTAAAAACTGAGGATAAATTACATTCAATATATGTTGAGGAATGTGGTAATAAAAATGGGATACCTATAATATACCTTCATGGTGGTCCAGGTGGGTCGATAGATTCAAAAAATAGAAGATATTTTAATCCTAAAAAATATAGAATTATCTTATTTGATCAAAGAGGCTCAGGTAAAAGTAATCCAAAAGGTTCTTTAAAAAAAAATTCAACAAATGATTTAATTAATGATATGGAAAAAATTAGAGATATTTTACAAATAAAAAAATGGGTAATTGTTGGAGGATCTTGGGGTTCAACTTTAGCACTTATATATACAATAAGAAATAGCAGTAAAGTTTTAGGTATGGTTCTTAGAGGTGTTTTTCTTGGAACAAAAGATGAGGCTCATTGGGCTTTCCATTATTCCTCTAAATATTTTTATCCAGAAATTATAGATGCAATTGAAAATAAATTAAAAAAAAAAAATAAAAAAATATTTTTAGAATTAGGGAAAATGTTAGAAAGTAAGAAAATAAATATACGGTCTATTTCATCTATAATATGGGAAAAATATGAAAGAACATTGTCAGTTCTAAATCCTGGAAAAATTAATTTAAATAAAATAAAAAAAATTAAAAGAAAAAAAAAATTACCAAACAGTCCTTTTCTAGAATGGTATTACACAAAAAATAATTTTTTTTTAAAAAAAAATGAAATTATATCAAATATTAAAATAATAAAAAATATACCAACAATTATCATTCAAGGAAGATATGATTTGATATGCCCGCCAAAATCTGCTTTTTTACTAGCAAAAAAAATGTCTAATTGTGAACTTAAAATAATAGAAAACAGCGGTCATTCAGCATCCGAACCTAATATTAAAATCAATATTCTAAAAGCTATAGATAGAATTTTTTACAAAATAAAAAAAAGTTAAGTATTTAGTAATTAATTATCTCTTAATAAAATTGAACACCCAGCAACAGCATCTCTACCACTATCTAAATAACAAGTTTCAATTTTATTTTTTTTTAAAATTGTTCCTATAACTTTACCATCATCATTGCTACTGTCGGCCCAATAAAAATTTTTATAATCTGATTTAATGACGCCAACAAATGCTTCTTTTCCACCTTTATGGATAACATAGCCTTTAAAAAGTCTATTTTTTTGATCGGTTATTTCCACAACATTATTACTTTTTACAAATCCTTTTTTTAATGACGATTTAATGTTTACTCCTTGCCATTTTCCAACTAAATTTGGAATATTTTTTGCATTGAGTTGAATAGTACTTATAAAAAAAGAAATTAAAAAAATATTCAAATAAATTATTTTTTTCATAATATGTAACTATCTTATTATAATTAAATGTTAAAAAAAATCCTATTTAATTTTTTAATAATTATAGTCCTTTCTTTATCTGGGTGTGACGAGTTTTATAATTTTGAAGCAAATAAATTAAATAAAGAAGCTCAAGAACTTATTGAAAAATCAGAAGCAGTAAGTAACACAGATGAAAAAATTGAACTTTTAATAAATGCATTGATAAAAATTGAAAAAATTCAAAACAAGTACTTAAAAACAAAGATTGCAAAATCACATAGAAAAATAGATAAAATTAATAATCTTAATTCTCGTATAAATAAATTAAAAATAATATCAAATAAACAGAATATTGAAAAAGAAAAAAATACAAATATTAATGAAATTAAAAAAAATATTAATTTGGCTAATGTAGAATTTAGAAACGGTAATAAATTAAGAAGTTCATTAAATTTACTTAACGCGGCAGAATTATCAATCCAACAAATGGTCGATACCAGAACAAAATCCAGATTATTAAATGAAATTAGTAAATTAAGAATACTTTTAAATGACGAAGAAAATGCTTTTAAGAATTTATTAGCTTCTGAAAAATATATTAATGAAACATATACCGATCTTCCTAAAAAAGTTAAAAATTTATCAAAAGTTTATGAAATGCTTCATCGGCTAAAAAAAGATGACAAAAAAAAAGAAATAGAAAAAAAAATATATCTAATCATAAATAATGAGATCTTAAACAATGATAATAAAGCTGTGGCTCTTTTAGAAATTACTAAAACAAATTTATTATTAGGAAGCGTAAATAAAGTCAAAACTGATTTAATAAAATCATCAAAACTTGCTGAAAAATCAAGTACTTATTTAGAAATTGCAAAAATTTTATATAAAATTGATGATATAAACCAATGTAAATTATTTTTAAATAAAGCAAAACTTGTAGCAAAATCAAAAGATCGAGAATTTTGGACTGTAAGAGAATTAATTAATATAGCTATATTCGAAAATTCAATTGGAATAAATGAAGAAAGTAATGCTACTTTAATAAATGCTAAGAAATATGCACTTCTTAAAAACTTAGATGAAAGAATTTTTGTTGAATTAATTAGTGTTTTTACAAAAATAAATAATTTAGACCAGGCGAATGAATTACTAAATTTAATGAAACCTGGTTATGAAAAATCAATAGCTATGTCTCTTGTTGGAAAGGAACTTGGTAAGAAAAAAAATATCTCAGGAATGGAATATTTTTTAAATGAAGCTATAAAAACAGTTCCTGATTTAATTGGGGGAAAGTATGCGCTTGGTTTACCAGGATTCTCAACAAAAGGTAGAGTTTTTATGGAAGTCGCTAAAACATATGCTTTAGCTGGAAAATTTGACAAATCTCATAAATTTCTAGGATTAATAGAAAGTGATAGATTTTACAAAGAAGGTATTTCCGAAATTATTATAATACAATCGCATAAAGATAAAGTTGGTGCAAAAAAACTTGCAAGAAAAATGCTTAAGCAAGGAGGTAAAATTATAGATAATAAATTTGTTGGTAAAATAGCGTATGCTCAAGCAATTAGTGGTGATATTGAAAATTCATTAAAAACTTTAAAAAAAATGGAATTAGGTATTGATTACTCTCAAGCTATAATAAATATAGCAAATCAAATCAGTCTTCGACAAGTAGATTATCTAACTTAGCGTTACTAACATTATATTTTATTGAAGATAATTTATAAGACCAATTTTGAATATTATTAACAAAAATTTTATTATTATCTTTAAGTTTAAACATTGATTGTTCATTTATTTCAAAATTAATCCATCTATCTTTATCTTCATTAAAAATAATTGCAAAAATTTTTGTTCCATCAAATAATTCAAAATTTATTTTTGTAAGAAACTCACTGCCAATTACATTTTTACGTGTAACAACATCTTCATAAATTAAATTAGTAAAAAAATAACCTATATAGTTTGCAATTAAATCACTTTTTGGAATTTGTTCTTTAGTTAATTTATCAATTAAAAAGTTTTCATTTTTTTCATCTTTTGTTAAAGCGAAGGACTCGCTTTTATTTAAATGGTTTACTGACACTTTTTTTACATCTTGATAATCTATATTTAAAATTCTTGTCTCTAACCAATCCTTCTCATCTGATGACATATCTAAAGTCCCTGATGTTAACCAAGTTTGTTTATCTTTTAGTTTTTTTATATAAACACCATTTTTTTTTCTTTTTCCAAGAATAAATTCTATTAAAGATTCTTTATCATTATTAATTATAGATATAAATCGAGAGTTGCCATCTTCGTTATTTGGATAATCAAGATTTAATCTGGAATATAAAGATACTTCCTTTGTTTTTTTCTCAAAAAATCTTAATTCAGAAATCTGAAATAAATTTTTTCTTACTACTTCATTTTTTACTTTATAATTTGACTTTGATTTCATATACCAATTATCTTGGTCCTTTATTATTGAAATTTTTTTTTTACTATTATCAATATTTATTTCTTTAATATCATTTAATTCATTCTTAATATTTTCAAAAATTTTCCCTCCCCTTTTTAAAGATGTTTCATATTTTGGTTGAATTAAAAAAGATATTAGTGCTAAAACAAATAATGAAATTGTTATTAAAATTAAATATGTAAAATATTTATTGGACATTCTTTTTTAATTTGTTTCTCTTACAATATGTTTTTGATGTCTCTTTCTTCTCTCAATAAATCCAAGAGCAATAGAAATAATAATTAATAAAATTGGTACAAGAAAAATATTAAAAAATTTTAAAGTGCTATCTAGTTTTTCTATATCTTTTCTCAAGGCATTTTGAACTTTTCTGAGTTCAGATCTAACAAAAACCATTTCTTGTCTAAATTCATCAATCTCTGAAGTTTCTTTTTTAGTTAAAAGAGTTTTTTCATCATCTTCTCCTGAGCCTTTTTGTATATTTTCTAATTTACTTTGATAGTTATTTAATTTTTCAAGAAGTTCTTGTTCTTTTGATCTAAATTTTTGTTCAGCTTCCTTCTGAATTTTTTCAACTCTGGTAAATGGTAATGAAGAAACACCTTTTCCTCTTAAACCTATTAAATCTTCAGTGCCATTTAAATATTCTAGTAAATTAACTGTAAAATCAGCGTTATTTGCTACAGGATAAACTTCTCCAGACTGTTCATATTTGAGCCAAAATTCATCATATAACATGTCAGCATCAGCAAGAATAACTAAAGTAGTTGGTTTAATTGATTGATTTATGTGTTTATTTTTATCAAAATCATCCTTTCTATTTGTAATAGGTGGGCCATCAGGAAAATTAGATAAAAAACTCCCTTTTATTTCGGCAGCTAAAGTAAGTTCTTCATTTGATGGAACAAAATTTCTTAATAAAGTAGTTGGGTCTGGAGAAATAACTTCTGATGCATCAATTTGCATTGATTGCTTTGTACTCCATACTAATCTTTTAAAATTAATTTTATTATTTTTTTTATTATTTTTAAGAAATCCAGATGTTGCGAAGGTTAATCTTTGGACTTTAGATATAGCTTGATGTGTATCATCCATATGATCTTTTTTTATATCAAGCCAAGCAAGATAATCTGTAACAGATGGTTGGTCTGACGCGCCTATTTCTACTCTTCTAGCAGAAAGCAAGTCCCCGACTACTTTATTTTCTACCAACTCCACTCCCCATTTTTCTAAAAGTTCGCTTAAATTAGAGCTGTTATTTTCATTTGTTTGATCTGCATTAGGCGAAAAGCTTTCTGTTTCTGAATTAGGATCAATAAAAATAAGAAGTTTTCCTCCTCTTAATACAAATTGATCTATCATATATATTAATCTATCTGGAATTCTTTTTGGATGAACAAGCATTAATAACTTGAGATCATCAGGTATAGATCTTGTTTTTTCATGAATTCTTTTAATTTCGAAGAATTCTTTCATTTGGTTATATACAGCCCATGGCGGCGCTGCTGCTGCTTCTTCTGACTTCGCTAAAGGATTAAAAGTACCTAGCATAGGTAAATCAGTATATAAACCAACTATTCTTCTATTCGGGTTTGCTAAATTTGTAACAATCTTACTTAAATCATATTCTAAGAATGGACTGCGATCTGGTTGAAAAAAAATTATCTTTTCTTCATCATCAGTGCTATTTGTTGCAATTAAACCAAAATATCCATAGACACCAGCCATAATTTCAGCGCCTTGTAATCCGTACTCCACTGCCTTATCTTCTTCATTTGAAAAAGGTTTTGGATTAAGAATTTTCAATTTAATTTTGTTATTAGATAATAATACATATTGCTCAAGTATTTCTTTTACTCTATCGTAATAATTTTGATAAACCGGATTAACATTGCCAATTTGTTTTGTATAAAATAGTTTAAAATCAAGAGGTTCATTGATAGATTTCAAGATTGATTTTGTTCCTTCAGATAATGTATAAACATTGGATCTTGTAAGATCGAATCTTAAATTCTTAAAAAAATTTTTATTTAAAACGTTAAATGATAAAAAAGAAATAATTGCCAATAAAAAAATTAAAGGAAGCTTATTTTCATTATTTAATATCTTTTTCAACATAAAAATTTAATTAAATTTTTTAAACTCAACTACTACAACATTTAAAAAAAGCCAGAAAACAATAACACTCAAATAAAAAAGGAAATCTCTTATTTCTATTACTCCTTTTGTTATAGATTCAAAATGAGTAAGAAAACTCATAGAAGAAATTATACTAACTAAGAATTCAGGGGCCCAAACTTTAAAAAAATTTAATACTATATCTACGCCAGTCATAGTAAAAATAAAACAAACTGTTGCAGCTACAACAAAAGCTATAACTTGATTCTTAGTAATAGCTGAAATACAAGATCCTATTGATAAATAAGCTCCTGACATAAATAAGCTACCTACATATCCTGCTAAAATAACTCCATTATCTGGTTGTCCTAAATAATTAACTGTAATCCAAATTGGAAATGTTAAAATTAATGCAATAAATATAAAAATCCAAGCAGCGAAAAATTTTCCTATAACTGATTGAGCTGTTGTCAAAGGTAAAGTCATCAATAATTCTATTGTTCCTGATTTTCTTTCTTCTGCCCATAATCGCATCGTAACAGCTGGTATCAATAAAATATATACCCATGGATGAAAAGCAAAAAATGGGTTTAAATCTGCTTGTCCTCTTACAAAAAAATTTCCTAAATAAAAAGTAAAAGAACCAATAAGTGTTAAAAAAATTACGATGAAAACATAAGCTAGTGGCGTAGAAAAATAACTTGCTAATTCCCTTTTTACTATATTTAATAATACATTCATAAATATAATTATTTATTTAAAGTAATTTCTCTAAATATGTTATCTAAGTTTTTGTTTTTAAATGTTTTTTTTAATTCTTTAGGCTTGTTATCAATAATTTTTTTTCCTTTAGCAATAATACACGCACGTGAACAGACAGCATCAACTTCTTCTAAAATATGTGTAGAAATTATTATTGCTTTTTCTTTACCCATTTCATTTATTAAATTTCTGACATGATGTTTTTGATTAGGATCTAAACCGTCTGTAGGCTCATCTAAAATTAAAATTTCAGGATCATGTATCAACGCTTGTGCTAAACCAACTCTTCTTTTATAACCTTTAGATAAAGTGTCAATTGGTTGGTTAATGACATCGGTTATTTCAGTTTTTATCACAACAATATCTAAAGCTGTTTTAAATTCTTGTAAGTTCATCCCTCGAGTATATGCTACAAATTTTAACATATTCATTGGCGTCATATCTCCATACAAAGGAGCGCCTTCAGGAAGATATCCGATTAATTTTTTACATTCAATTGGATTTGTTTCAATATTCATACCTTTAACTTTTATTATTCCTTCAGTTGGTTTTATAAAACCAGTTATCATTTTCATAGTAGTTGATTTTCCTGCGCCATTTGGTCCTAAAAAACCAAGGACCTCTCCGCTTTTTACATTCATATTTAGATTATCTACAGCTGTAAAATCACCGAATTTTTTTGTTATATTTGAAATAGAAATCATTTTTTAATATTTATTTAGTTTAATAAGCCATAGAAGGAACTTTTATTCTTTTTATTTTTACAACTCTTTTTTTATAAATTTTTTTTGTTTTCTTGGAACTTAAATGTTGATTATCTAAAATTAAATTTTCTTTATTTATTTCTATGCAAATTTCCTTTAATTTTAATGTTCTTGCTAAAGAGCAATCTTTATTAAACATATATGATAAAGCATGATCAGTTGTTGTTTTTTCTGTAGTTACATATGAAAGCACATCTACACTATTTTTTGAATAATTGAACACATCAATAAAACTTTGTAACGATGAGCAGCTATTAAGCATAAAAAAAATAAATATAAAATATATTTTAAAAATTGATTTCATTATTAATTTGTCTCAAAAAAGTATAATTGTTTGCCGCTTTTTAAATCATAAATAATTATTTGGTAATTTTGGTTTAATTTAATAGTTAATATTAATTTGTCATCCGAAATATTAGTATTTATTATTTCGCTATTTTCATTAATTTGAAGTTGCTTTAATTCATCTTTGTGAGGAAAAATTAATTCATTTTTTGAAAATAATTTATCGAATATAATATAAATAATAGCTGATGTGCCAAAAAAAATTAACACTGCCATAAGAATTACTATAGGTTTTAAATATTTCATATAATTTTTTAAATGTGCTTTAAAAATATAAAAATTTTGTACGAAGATAAAGACTTAATTGTATTAGATAAGCCTAGCGGTTTAACTGTTCACCCAGGTGCAGGGCAAAAAAATCGAACATTAGTTGATTTTTTAATAAAAAAATATGGAAAAAACTTATCAAATCTATCTGGTACAGATAGGCCAGGTATAGTTCATAGATTGGATAAAGATACAAGCGGCCTATTAATAATTGCTAAAAATAATAAAATTCATAAATTACTTCAAGAAAAATTTGAGAAAAGAGAAATAAATCGTTTGTATTTAGCTGTTATCTGGGGATTATTAAAAAAAAATAGTGGAAGTTTCAGAATGAATATAGGGAGAAACCCAAAAAATAGAAAAAAATTTTCTATTTTTAAAATCGGTGGAAAAAGTGCAGTAACAAAATATAAAGTAAAAAAGATTTTTTCTAATGTAGCATCGCTAATTGAATGTAAATTATTAACAGGAAGAACGCATCAAATAAGAGTTCATCTATCTAGTTCAGGAAATTCAATAATAGGAGATAAAAAATATGGGAAAAATAAATCTAAATTATTAAAAAATGTGGATAAGTCTTTAGTAAATCATATAATTACCTTTAAAAGACAAGCATTACATGCCTATTTTTTAAGCTTCATTCATCCAATAAAAAAAAATAAAATAGAACTAAACTCTGAATTACCTAATGATATCAATGCTTTAATAGAAAACTTAAAGTTAATTTAATTACTTGACAAGAGTCATATAATTATGAGAAACTGTGGATAAGTGATAAAGCAAATATTATTTAATAGAATCGTTCAATAACTATCAGATTCTATTAATTTTTTAAAGGTAATAAATATGACAGCTCTTTTTAAGCACTTGCCAAGAATCACTTCACAAAGCGGTTTAAACAGATATTTACAAGAAATAAGAAAATATCCACTTTTAGAGCCTAAATATGAAAGAGATTTGGCAATGAAATGGACAAAAAAACAAGATATTGAATCGGCACATATTTTGGTTACAAGTCACTTGAGATTAGTAGCAAAAATTGCAATGGGTTATAAAGGATATGGATTGCCAATAAATGAGTTAATATCTGAAGGAAATATAGGAATGCTTGAATCAATAAAAAGATTTGATTATAAAAGAGGTTTTAGATTAGCTACTTACGCAATGTGGTGGATAAGAGCGTCTATTCAAGAATATATATTACATAGTTGGTCTTTAGTTAAAATGGGCACAACCGCAGCACAAAAGAAATTATTTTTTAATTTAAGAAAAATTAAATCAAGCTTAAGAGCTTATGAAGAAGGAGATATGCATCCAGAGAATGTAAATAAAATAGCAAAAAATTTAAATGTCTCAAAAAAAGAAGTAACAGAAATGAATAGAAGATTAGCAGGACCTGATCATTCATTAAACGCACCTCTTAAAGAAGATGGTGAAGGAGAATGGCAAGACTGGCTTGTTGATGGTTCGCCAACACAAGAATACATAATATCAAATTCTCAAGAACTTGATCAAAGAAAAGATTTACTTTCAGAAGCTATAAATGTCTTAAGTCCTAGAGAAAAATATATAATGATTGCAAGAAGATTAAAGGATAAACCAAAAACGCTTGAAGATTTAAGCAATCACTATAAAATTTCTAGAGAAAGAGTTAGACAGATTGAAGTTAGAGCAATGGAAAAACTAAAAAAATCTGTAAAAAATTTATTAATAAAAAAAAATTTAGAAAGAGAAGAGCTCTCTGCTTTTTAAATTAAGTTAATTTTTTTAAATTAATAATATCATTCCTATCAGGCCCATTGGAAAGGAAGTTTATTGGAATATTAAGAAGATTTTCAATAACTTTAATAAATTTTTGTGCTTTTTGAGGCAAAGATTTTTCATTTCTTATGCCAGTAGTGCTAGTATACCAGCCATCCAAAATTAAATATCTAGGTTTTATATTATTTAAAATTTTATTTGAACTAGGCATAAAATTAATTATTTTCTTGCCAATTTTATATTCATAACAAATTTTTATTTTTTTAAATTTATCTAGTACATCAATTTTTGTTAATGCAATTGAATCAATGCCAGCGATATTAATAGCTTTTTTGCATTGTACTGCGTCAAACCACCCACATCTTCTTGGACGGCCAGTTACACTCCCAAATTCATGTCCTTCTTTTGCAAGTTTTAATCCCAAATTAGATTTAATTTCAGTAGGAAATGGTCCTTCTCCAACTCTAGTTGTATAAGCTTTTACAACACCTAATATATGACCAATTTTAGATGGTTTGATACCAATGCTTGCCGCTGCAATGGCAGGAATAGTATTGCTTGATGTTACAAATGGAAAAGTACCATGGTCTATATCTAACATTAGACCTTGAGCCCCTTCAAAAAGAAGTTTCTTTTTAAAAAAATATTTACTGTTTATAAATTCACTTACATCTATAGAAAAAGGTAAAACTTTTTTTCTTATTGATTTTAATAATTTAAAAGTTTCATTAAATGAAATCCTTTTTTTTGATAAATTTTTTAAAAAAATATTATGAAAATTTATTAAATTTTTTAGTCTGACTCTAAGAATATTTGTATCCTCTAAGTCATAAATTTTCAATCCTCTTCTAGCAACTTTATCTTCATAGCAGGGACCTATCCCTCTTCCCGTTGTTCCAATTTTTTCCTTTGGTAATTTTTGTTCCCTTATTTGATCAATTACAGAATGAAAAGGTAACAATATTGATGCATTATTCGCTATTTTTAAATTATTTTTTGATATTTTAATTTTTTTTTTTCTTAATAAATCTATTTCTTTTAAAAAATGTATAGGATCTATAACTACATTACTTCCAATTATACATAATTTATTTCTAATTAAACCTGATGGAAGAATGCTCAATATAAATTTTTCTTTACCTATAATAATAGTATGACCGGCATTATGCCCTCCCTGAAATCTTAAAACTACATCAAATTTACTGCACAAGTGGTCTACAATTTTCCCTTTACCTTCATCTCCCCATTGTGCTCCAACTATTGTAAGATTCTTCATTTTAATGATTTTATTTTATTATTTTTCAAAATAAATTTACAATTATGTAATTTAGCAATTTTTTTATCATTGTTTTCATCAATATTTTGAATAGTAACCCAACCTTTTTTTCTTAATTTAGATAAACTTTTATCAAACATACTATTATAAGAAACTAAAACTCTTTTTTTTTTACTTTCTGAAATATTCTTAAATTGTAGAAATTGATTTAAAAAGAAAGTTGATCCAACTGCATCTTTGTAATTAGACGTTAAATAACGACCCCCCCTACAAACTTCTTTACTAGAATTTAAACAAAAAATACTAAATGTTATTCCTGTATAATATTCAAATCCTCTGTGATCCAATAAATCTATTGAAATTTTATATTTATTATAATTTTTTTTTGTCAGGAAAGAACAAATCTTCATAAAATCTTTTAAAACTTTTTTAGCATTGTTTCCTAATTTTATTTTTTGAATTTTTTTTATATTTCTTTTTAGAGGACCTGAGGAATCAATTATTTCCTTTAATGTATTAAATAATTTTACATTAAAATTACAAATCTCTTGAATATTTTTTTTTGCAACAAGTTTCCTTAAATTAATCCTTTTTGAAGAAGATATTTTAAAATCATCAAAAATTTTCTCTAAAATAATAGGAACGTTGATATCTAAGCTAATTTTTTTAAAATTAATTTTTTCTAATGAATCTAAACTTAAAGTAATTATTTCTAAATCAGCAAGTAAATTTTTTGATCCTATAATTTCAACTCCTGCTTGCTTAAATTGTCTATCAGATGATAGCTTTGGTTTATCTGCTCTAAAAACATCTCCGAAATAACATAGTCTTAGAGGTTTTGGTAATCCAAACAACCTATCTTCGGCTATTCTAGCTAATTGTGTAGTAATATCAGCTCTTAATGATACTTTTTCTTTTGTCAATGGATCTAAAAAAGAGAGTGTTTTTTTATTTAATAACTTATTTTTTGTATCAGATAAAGTTTTTTCATATTCAATAATTGGAGGTTCTATAAAAGAATATCCCCATAAATCAAAATTTTTTAATAATTTTTTTCCATATTCAAATTGAATATTTGCTTCATTTGCAAGAATATCTTTAAAACCAATGGGAAGTAAATTTTTTTTTTGATTCATACATTATATGTTATAATAATTGAAAAAATTATTACTACTTTTTTAATGTCTCTTAGGGGAGCGGAAATAGCTGAGAAAAAAAAACCCTTAAGACCTGAACTGAATAATATTAGCGTAGGGAAAGAGAAATGGATAAAAGAATTAATAATAAAACAAAAAAAAATATTACAATTGGCCCGTTCCCTTCTTCAAAAAAGATTTATTTAAAAGGAAAAATTTTTTCTGATATTAGAGTCCCAACTAGGCAAATTAAATTATCTAAAGAAGCTAAGCCAAATATAATTCATCTTTACGATACTTCTGGAGTTTATTCAGAATTTAAAAGTAATGATGATTTTAATATAAATTTAGGCTTAAAAAAGAATAGAAATAAATGGATAAAAAAAAATAAATCTATAATCAAATATAAAGGTCGTGAAGTAACTTATAAAGATAATGGTTTTACAAAAAAAAGTGACAAAATTTTACATATTTTTAAAAAAAAAAAAAATATTTATAAAGCAAAAAAAAGTAGCTCTATTACTCAATTATATTATGCCAAAAAAGGAATAATAACTCCTGAAATGGAGTATGTTGCTATAAGAGAAAATGAATTAAGAAAAGAAAAAAAAAAGAAAATTCAAAAAGGAGATCATCCTCAAATAATAACTCCAAAATATGTTATGGATGAAATATCAAGAGGTAGGGCGATTATTCCATCTAATATTAATCATACAGAGTTAGAGCCAATGATAATTGGTAGAAACTTTTATGTAAAAATTAATGCAAATATAGGAAATTCTGCTATTACTTCTGATGCAATTAATGAAGTAGAAAAAATGGTATGGGCAATTAGATGGGGTGCTGATACAATCATGGATTTATCCACAGGAAAAAATATTCACAACATTCGTGAATATATTATAAGAAATTGTCCTGTGCCTCTTGGAACAGTGCCAATTTATCAAGCTTTAGAAAAAGTGGAAAGTCCTGAGGATTTAACATGGGAAATTTATAGAGATACTTTAATTGAACAAGCAGAACAAGGTGTAGATTATTTTACAATTCACGCTGGTGTGAGATTATCACATATACCATTAACCTCAAAAAGAACAACTGGTATTGTTTCCCGTGGTGGTTCTATCATGGCTAAATGGTGTCTAACTCATCACAAGGAAAATTTTTTATATACTAAATTTAAAGAAATATGTGAAATTATGAAAAATTATGACGTTTCTTTTTCACTAGGTGATGGATTAAGACCTGGTTCAATAGCGGATGCAAACGACAAAGCTCAATTTGCTGAACTTGAAACTTTAGGTGAGTTAAATAAAATTGCATATAAAATGGATTGTCAGGTTATGATTGAAGGACCTGGTCATGTACCGATAAATCTAATTAAAGAAAATGTTACAAAACAATTAAAAATATGTAATGAATCTCCTTTTTATACTTTAGGCCCTTTAACTACTGATATAGCTCCTGCCTATGATCATATAACAAGTGCGATTGGCGCGGCAATGATTGGTTGGTATGGAACTGCAATGTTATGCTATGTCACACCAAAAGAACACCTTGGTCTTCCTGATAAGGAAGATGTAAAAGAAGGAGTCATTTCATATAAAATAGCAGCTCATGCTGCTGATTTAGCTAAGGGTCATCCTGGAGCCAGAATTAGAGATGATGCTTTAAGTCAAGCAAGATTTGAATTTAGATGGCATGATCAATTTAATTTGTCATTAGATCCAGAAAAAGCAGAGTCATTTCACGATGAAACATTGCCATCAGAAGGTGCAAAAGTTGCGCAATTTTGCTCTATGTGTGGACCAAAATTCTGTTCAATGCATATAACTCATGATATTAGAAGTTATGTAAATAAAGGAATGAAGAAAATGTCAAAGAAATTCGTGAATTTAAATAAATATAAAATTTCTAAAAAAATTACAATAACGAGAAATAGAATTTAAGTGGTCTAATTTCAATGGGGTCTCGTTTAGAAAAAAAGATTTTTAACAGTAAAGACTTCAAATCTCTAGTTAAAAGAAAGTCTTTTGTTAGTTGGATTCTATCAGCCATTACACTTTTAACTTACTTTTCTTTTATCCTCCTGGTTGCCTTTTTCCCCGAAGTACTAGGGCTTAGAATGTCTGATGAATCGATTATCGCAATTGGGATTCCCATCGGGGTTTCGATTATACTCTTGGCTTTTGCATCAACGGGAGTTTACATCTTTATAGCAAATCGGGAATTTGACCAAATAGAGAAAAAAATTTTAAAAAAAAATAAATGACAAATTATCCAGCCATAACAATGTTCTTCATATTTGTCTTTGCAACTCTCGTAATTACCTATTGGGCTGCCAAAAGGACAAGGTCTCGTTCTCACTTTTACGCTGCAGGAGGAAAAGTTACAAGCCTACAAAACGGGTTAGCTATCGCAGGTGACTATATGTCTGCCGCATCTTTTTTAGGTATTTCCGGTCTTGTCTATCTTTCTGGATATGATGGTCTTATTTATTCGATCGGATTTCTTGTAGGATGGCCAATTATACTATTTCTACTCGCTGAACGGCTACGTAATTTAGGAGATTATACATTTGCTGATGCTGCATCACACAGGCTTGACCAAACCCAAATAAGATGTATTGCTGCAAGCGGGTCATTGTTAACTGTTGCCTTGTACCTAATTGCACAAATGGTTGGAGCAGGTAAGCTGATTCAACTGCTATTTGGGCTTCCCTATGAGTTGGCTGTCGTTATAGTTGGGGTGCTGATGGTTCTCTATGTAAGTTTTGGTGGCATGATAGCAACTACCTGGGTCCAGATTATCAAGGCTGTGTTACTTTTGTCTGGTGCAACATTTATGGCAATCGCAGTTATGTGGACTACTGGTTTCAGTTTCGAAACACTCTTTCAGGAGGCAGTAAATGTTCATCCCCAAAGTTACGCCATCATGCAACCTGGCGGGCTGGTATCGGATCCTGTTTCGGCAATATCTCTAGGAATAGCTCTTATGTTTGGAACAGCAGGACTTCCACATATTCTAATGCGCTTTTTTACAGTTAAAGATGCAAAGGAGGCACGTAAATCGGTTTTTTTTGCCACAGGTTTCATTGGTTATTTCTACATACTAACCTTCATAATAGGTTTTGGAGCAATTATGTTAATTTCGACAAACCCTGAATTTTTAAACACAAATGGAGGATTAAGAGGAGGAAATAATATGGCCGCAATACATCTTGCAAACGCTGTCGGAGGAGATATGTTTTTAGGATTTATATCAGCTGTGGCCTTCGCTACGATACTTGCCGTAGTATCAGGACTTACCCTTGCCGGAGCTTCAGCAGTTAGCCATGATTTATATGCTTCCGTCATCAAAAAAGGGAAGGTTAACGAAAAAGATGAATTATTTGTCTCAAAAATCTCAGCTGTTACTCTGGGGTGTATTGCTATCTTTCTTGGTATTCTTTTTGAGAAACAGAACGTTGCGTTTATGGTTGGCCTTGCATTTGCCGTAGCAGCCAGCGCAAACTTTCCAATTCTATTTCTCTCCATGTACTGGAAAAAACTAACTTCTAAAGGCGCCTTAATAGGAGGCAGCGCCGGCCTTATAACAGCGACAATCTTGGTAATTCTTGGTCCAACTGTTTGGGTAGACATCTTTGGTTATGATAAACCAATATTCCCTTATAAGTATCCAGCTCTATTTTCGGTAACAACAGCATTCATTGTAATGTGGCTCTTTTCTATAATGGATAAAAGCAAATCCTCAAAACGAGAAATTGCAGCATTTGATAGTCAATTTGTACAATCACAAATAAGTCTAAAAAATCAAAAAGAAACTGTAGTTAAATAAGTAAAAAAAAAAGAGCCCATTTGCTGGGCTCTTTTTTAACTTAACACCTTCACCGTGTCGGGATCAAATTCGGGAGGGTGAAACTTTCTTACTTTAGCTGATTGATCTTTTATTAAGTAACCAGCATATGATAGCCAATGCTACTAACCCAACTACTCCATTATTACCAAGTTGATTAAGCAATGAAGTAATATTGGATACTACATCAGTACCAATAAAAGGAACGGCGCCTGGATACAATAAACCAGCTACGATACCAAAAGCAATCAGCATTAAGCCAACTTCAGTTAGTGCTCCGATCCATCTTTTTGCTGCATTTAAGGCATTCATTTTTGCCTCCCTATAAAAAATTAGTAATTATACATAATTACTACATATAGTAGTACTTAGACATCATACACTTAATCTAGTAGATTAAAAGAAAAAAGTTATATTTAAATACTATATGTTGTAAATATACAACACCTAATATTTTGTTTAATTTTTAAAAATATTTTATTTAAATAATATTTTTTATTTTCTTATCTAATTTATTTGCTAAATATATGATTTTACTGTATTTTCTTCCTTCTACTAACAATCTAATAACTGGTTCGGTTCCTGATAATCTAATCAAAATTCTAACATCATCAATAATTTTATTATTGTAAAATCTTAAAAAATTATTAATTTTTTTATTTTTTTTAAATGCAGATTCTTTTAATTTTATATTTTTTTGTATTTGAAAATAAGACATATAAATATCAAAAATTTCACTAGTTTTTTTCTTATATTCTGAAATTATTTTAATTAAGTATAACGCTATTAAGATACCGTCTCCGCAAGGGCCAAATTCTTTTAAAATAATATGCCCTGATTGTTCACCCCCTAAAAAACAATTATTTTTTTTCATTAATTCAAAAACAAACTTATCTCCAACATTTGATCTATAAAATTTTAAACCAATGTTATTAACAAATTTTTCAAGCCCTCTATTAGACATTAATGTACCTACCATAGCATTTACACCTAGTTTTGATTTATTAAAAATATATTCAGCTAAACATGCTAGAATTTTATCTCCATCAACTATCTTTCCTTTTTCATCACAACAAATTATTCTGTCTCCATCTCCATCAAAAGAAATGCCAAAATCAGCAGATTTTTTTTTAACTTCTTTTATCAGGCTTTGAGGATATAAAGAACCACATTTATTATTAATATTTTTTCCGTTAGGCTTATCTTTTATATAAATTGAATTAATATTTATTTTTGAAAAAATATATTTTGCTACTTTGTAAGATGAACCATTTGCACAATCAATTACAATTTTTAATTTTGTTGAGAAATTATTTCTTACTAAAATCTTTGTAAATTTTTTTTTATATATTAAAAAAGGGTTCTTTATTACTTGTACTTTTCCATTGTTTTTATTTTTACTTTTTTTATTAACTAATTTAAAAAAATCTCTTTCAATCATTCTTTCATCTGAATCGTTCAACTTTTCACCATTTTTATTAAAAAATTTTATTCCATTAAATTGGTAAGGATTGTGAGATGCAGAAATAACTATACCTAAACTGCAATTAAGTTTTTTTGTTAAATAGGATATAGCTGGAGTTGATAATAATCCTACTTTAAATATTATTGCTCCATTATTTTTTAAAGCACTTATAAAGTTACTTTCAATTTCTTTACTTGATTCTCTTGTATCTCTTCCAATCACAATCTTTAATTTCTTATTATTTTTTAAAATAGCTTTAGATAAAGTATTTAATGATATTTTATTGAAAATTTCATCATTTGATAAAAATCTAATACCATCAGTTCCAAATAAATTTTTTTTCATAGTTTTTTTTTACAAATCTATTTTTTTTGTAGAGTTTGCCAGACCAATTTAGCTTGTAAAGCTTCTTTAACATCATGTACTCTAATAATATCTACTCCCTGTTCTAAAGCATATTGATTGGCTGCTATTGTTCCTGGGATTCTATCAACTGGTTTTTCTTTATTACTTAAATCCGATATAAATCTTTTCCGTGAGAGTCCTATTAAAATATTACATCCTAATTTATGAAATATTTTTAAATTTTGTAAAATTTGAATATTATGTTTACTTGTTTTACCAAAACCAATTCCAGGATCAATAATAATTCTATTTTTCTTTATACCGTTCTTTTCGCATTTATTAATTTGTTTTTTTAAAAAAAAATATATATCTTTTGGTGCAAAATTATATTTAGGATTTTTTTGCATTGTTTGTGGGTTACCTTGCATATGCATTAAAATTATAAAACATTTAGATTTTTTAATAACATTTATGCTTTCTGGATCGTGATTTAATGCAGAAACATCATTAATAATTTTAACTCCTTTATCTAAGGCAAACTTCATAGTTAAAGCATTCCTAGTATCAATAGAAATATTTAATTTCTTTTTTCTTAAACCTAAAATAATAGGTTTTAATCTCTTAATTTCTATTTCAGGTTTTATAGGAATGGCACCTGGTCTAGTTGATTCAGCGCCGATATCAATAATATTTGCTCCCATTTTTATCATTTTAATTGCATTCTGAATTGCAATACTTGGTTTTAAGAAGTATTTACCACCATCGGAAAAACTATCAGGAGTAATATTTAAAATACCCATTATAGCTGGTGTTTTAAAACCTAAATATGGTTTTTTAAAAGATCTAGAAAAATTCATAGTGTTATTCTAACTATAGAATTATTTTTTTATAAATATTTTTGCTAATTATTAATTGTTTTCCACTTGAGGTTCTGACAAACCAATATTTTTTTTTCTTTTTTCTACAGTAGGAACTGGGGAAAGTGTTTTATTTTTATCTTTTGTTTTATTTGTAACAGTTTTTTTAATTTTTTTACCTTTAATAACATCTTTAATTTCTTCACCAGTTAACGTTTCATATTGCAATAAACCTTTTGCCAGCTTATGCAATTGATTAATATTTTTCTTTATAATTAATTGTGCTTTTTTATATGCTTCATCTACTATTTTTCTTATTTCTTTATCAATTTCTTGAGCAGTATTTTCTGATATATTTTTTTTTTGAGTTACTGAATGACCTAAAAAAACTTCTTGTTCATTTTCTCCATATGCTAATGGACCTAATTTGTCACTCATGCCCCACTCAGTTACCATTTTTCTTGCTATATTTGTAGCCATACTAATATCAGATGATGCACCCGTAGTAATTTTAGATGGGCCAAAAATAATTTCCTCAGCAATTCTACCTCCCATTGCAACTGCTAAGTCTGCCATTAATTTTATTTTTGACATTGATATTCTATCACTTTCAGGTAATCGCATTACCATACCTAATGCCCTTCCTCTTGGAATAATTGTAGCTTTATGAACAGGGTCTGATTCTTTTGAATGAACAGCAACAATTGCATGTCCTGCCTCATGATAAGCTGTTAATTTCTTTTCATCATCTTTCATAACCATTGATTTTCTCTCTATACCCATTAAAACTTTATCCTTAGCATCTTCCATTTCTTGCATTGTAACAAATCTTTTGTTTCTTCTTGCTGCTAACAACGCTCCTTCATTAACAAGATTTGCCAAATCTGCACCTGAAAAGCCAGGTGTACCTCTAGCAATAATTCTAGGTTTAACATTTGGAGCAAGCGGTATTTTTTTTAAATGAACTTTTAGAATGTTTTCTCTACCAAGTATATCTGGGTTAGGAACAACTACTTGTCTATCGAATCTTCCTGGCCTTAACAAAGCAGGATCAAGGACATCTGGTCGATTTGTTGCAGCAACAATAATTACACCCTCATTACTTTCAAATCCATCCATTTCAACTAATAGTTGATTTAAAGTTTGTTCTCTTTCGTCATTGCCTCCACCAAGGCCTGCGCCTCTATGTCTGCCGACAGCATCTATTTCATCAATAAATATAATACAAGGAGCATTTTTTTTACCTTGTTCAAACATGTCTCGTACTCTAGATGCGCCTACACCTACAAACATTTCAACAAAATCAGATCCGGATATAGTAAAAAATGGTACGTCTGCCTCACCTGCAACAGCTCTGGCTAAAAGAGTTTTGCCGCAACCTGGAGGGCCAATTAATAAAACACCTTTAGGTATTTTACCTCCAAGACGTTGAAATTTTGAAGGATCTTTTAAAAATTCAATTACTTCTTCTAATTCATTTTTTGACTCATCTATTCCTGCCACATCTTTAAATGTAATCTTTCCAGTTTTTTCATTTAACATTTTAGCTTTCGATCTTCCAAAACCAAGTGCTTTACCGCTTCCGGATTGCATTTGACGCATAAAAAATAACCATACACCGATTAACAAAAGCATTGGAAACCACGATAAAATAATATTAAGCAAAGATGATCCTGTGCCTTTATAAGGTTCAACATTTATTTTTACATCTTTATTTGATAGTTTTTCAATTAAATTTGGATCATATGGCGCATAAGTCTTGAATTTTTTACCATCTACTAAATTTCCATTTATCAAATCACCTTTAATATTTACATCCATAACATTGTCTTTTTCAACTTCTTTTAAGAAATCAGAAAAAGCAATATCTTGCACAATTTTTGATTCATTTGATTTAGTAAAAAAGTTATAAAAGGAAGATAAAATAAATCCTATAACCAGCCAAATTATAAAATTCTTTTTTAATTTTTTCATATATATCTATATTTAATCTTTTTTTTCATAAGAACAATATCATTTCTTAATAAATATTTGATACTGTCATATCTGATCTAAAAAAAAAATTCATATTTGAGAATTCTTTTTTACTTTTTATATTAGAATAATAATTTAAATGTGGAACATATAAAACATCGCTTTTTTTATTTTTTATTGCAGGTAAAGATAAGATTATTTTATTTGGGATCATAAATTCTTTTTTTAGCTTTTCGTTTTTTAATAATATTTTATTCCAACCATTTTTTTGCAGTTGTTCAATAAAAACTGATTTTCCTAACTCTTTTTTTAAAAAAAAATTTTTATTTTTTTTCTGTTCAACTTCAAATCTATTATCCCAAACAATTTTATTAAATTGAAAGGTTATTTTTTGTTTTCTATGTTTTTTAAAAATTTCTCTACAAACATATAATTTTTTTTTGAAAAAGAAAATATGACATCCACCTAAATTAGTATGATTCATAGTTTCATTAGACTTAATTTTCATGTAAAAGTTATAAACATATTTTGATTTTGGAACATAAAATGAACCTGAGATCATATTAAGTATTCTGGAAAAAATAAATATAAAATCGTCTTTATTTAATAATTTTAAACTACTAAAGTTTATTGATGCATAGCCAAGACTATCAATATCTACATATTTATTTAGCCAATCAGTAGATTTAATTTCAATCTTGTTTCTTTCTTTTTGCGCTCTTTTTAATATTCTTTTTAATTTATTATCTGTTAATCCTTTTTTTTCTAATTTTGGAAAAATTTTTCTTAATCTATTTCTAGAATATTTTAAAGACATATTTGATGAATCTTCAATCCAATTTATTTTTTTTTCATTTAAATATTTAATAATTTCTTTTTTTTTGAAATCCAATAAAGGTCTAAGAATTCTTATTTTTTTTTTAAATAAAATTTTTGGCATACATGCTAAACCATAAATATTACTATTGTTATTTAGTCTCATAAGAAAAGTTTCTTTTTGATCTTCAAAATGGTGAGCAATCAATAAATGTATAATTTTTTTTTTAAAACACCAATCCTCAAAAATATTATATCTAAATTCACGAGCTTTTTCTTGTACACCTTTTTTTGGTATTTTTGATAGTTTCCACTTGAAACAATGACTAAAGATTTTTCTTTTCTTTAGAATATTTTGTGTTTCTTTACATTCTTTTCCGCTATTTTTTCTTAAACCATGGTCAACTATAAGAGCTGTTATTTTTCCACCTCTATTTTTTACCCATTCTTGTGTTAAAATAGCAAGGCAAAGACTATCACTCCCACCTGAAACAGCTATAGCTAAATGGGGATTTTTTTCGTACGGACCGAGAGTGTCCATGATTTTAAAAAAAACTTTTTCAATCATATAAAAATTAACAATTATTTTTTTTAATTATATAATTTGTTTTTTTTAAGACATCTCTTTCAGAATCAGGGTATTGTTTTAATATCTTTTGTAAAGCATCACAGGATTCTTCTTTTTTATCTAAATTAGAAAAAGACATTCCTATTTTTAATAAACTTGCTGGAGCTTTTTTATGTTTTTTATAACTCTTTATTACTTCACCATAAGCTAGAACGGCTTCAGGATAGTTTTCTCTTACAAACAAAGATTCTCCAATCCAAAAGTATGCATTTGGAACTTTTTCATTTTTCGGATATTTTTTTACAAATCCTCTAAAAGCAGATTCTGCTTCAGTATAATTTAAATTTTGTAATGAATTCTTTCCATAATCAAATAAGTCATCTGGTGATTGAAAGTTTCTTGCTATTTCAAATGACTCATCTATAGAATCTTTTTTATCGATAGTTCCTAAAATTTCAGCATCTCCTCCAGTAGTATTAACATCTGAAGTATTATCAGTATATGCATATGTGTCTTTTACATCAGACCTATCTCTTTTAGCTATAGGCAATCCTCCTGTAGAATTGCCATTTTTTTTTGATAATCTAAAATCAACATCAGAAGTAATTTTATCAAGTTTGCTTTGCAGTTGATCTAATCTAAAAAAAATTTCTTCAAATTTTCCATTCATTTTATCAAAATCATTTTCAATTTTATTTATTCTTCTTTGGTATTTTAAAGGAACAGGTTTTTGATTTTCTTTAACCAATGTATTGTCATTTGGAGCATACAAAGATTTTTGAATATCAGATATTTCTTGTTCCAAACGATTTAATTTTTCACTAAGTAAATTATAATCAAATTCATCTATTGCGTTTAGATCAAATGAAATAAAAAGAAATAAAAATAAAAAATATATTGGAGTATTTGTTTTGTTATTAAACATTTTTGACTAAATTTCTTAAAACCTAGTTCTGTAGGTATTATTTTTAGATTACTATAAAATTAAGAGAAGAGAAGAATAAATTCAATTATCTGTCAACATCTACAGTTGTAACTGATCTTCTATTTTTTTGCCATGCATCATCATATGATCCTTCTGCATCAGGTCTTTCTTTTCCAAATGAAACAACATTTAATCTGCCATCAGAGATACCCATTGAAGATAAATATTCTCTAACGGAATTAGCTCTTCTTTCGCCCAAAGCTAAGTTGTATTCACGTGTCCCTCTTTCATCGCAATGACCTTCTATAAGAATATATTTATTAGGATTTCCTTCCATCCAAGCAACTTGCAAATCTAATGTGTTTTGTGCCATATCGGTTATTAAATATTGATCATAATTAAAATATACTTTTGCAGGAACTGTCATGTCTTTATCAAGATAAGACATTCCACCTTTTTCATAAAGACCTGTTGAAACATCTTCCATTCCACCCTTTTGAGTACAACTAAATAATAATACTGTGAAGATTAATACAGAAATAGTTCTTAAAATATACATTACGCCTAATACCCGGTTTAAAACTGTTAATAAGTAACAAATATAGTTTCTAATAAATTATAGTAATACTTAAATAGATACAAGTGTTTTTTATATTTTTTTTTAATTCAATAAAGGAGACCAAGCTGGGTCAGATGCTTCTAAAGGAGTAATGATTTCTTTTTCATGAAACCCTGTTAAATCAATTAAAAATATTCTTGTTTTTCCTTCTTTTTTTTTTACTGGATAATCTTTTTTTGTATATGCTATCATTCTTCCATTAGGTGTCCATGTTGGGCCTTCTACAAGAAAACCCTTTGAAATTACTCTCTCTCCTTTGCCGTCAGGTGTCATTACACCAATATAAAAAGTTTTATTAAAATATTTTGTAAAAGCAATATAATCTCCCCTTGGCGACCATACAGGTGTTGAATAATTACCTTTACCAAAACTAATTCTTTTTATTTTTTTTCCTTTATTAGTCATAATATAAATTTGTGGCGAACCGCCTCTATCAGAATTAAAAACAATTCTTTTCCCATTTGGAGAATATGAAGGCGATGTATCTATTCCTCTATATGTTGTTAATTGTTTTCTTATATTCGTTTTAAGATTATAAGAGTAAATATCGGAATTTCCTTCTGTTGCTAAAGACATTATAACTTGATCTCCAAAAGGTGAGAATCGAGGTGCAAAAGTCATTCCAGGAAAATCTCCTACTACTTCTTGCTTGCCTGTTTCAATGTCTAATAAATATACCCTTGGAACTCTTCCCATATATGACAAATAAGTTAATTCTTGATGAGAAGGAGAAAATCGAGGTGTAAGGACTAAATTAGTACCATCAGTCAAAAAACGGTGGTTGGCTCCATCTTGATCCATAATTGCTAATCTTTTAACTCTTTTTTTTGATGGGCCGCTTTCTGCAATATATGCAATTCTTGTGTCAAAATAACCAATTTCGCCAGTTAATCTTTCATAAACTTTGTCAGCTATTCGATGAGAAATTTGTCTCCAATTACTTCTTGTTGTGCTAAACGCCCATCCTGCCATTTGCTGTCCAGCAAAAACATCCCATAATCTAAATTCAATTCTAACTTGACCGTTTGTAGTTAATTGAGTAGAACCAACTATTAACGCTTGTGCGTTTATAATTCTCCAATCAGAAAATTTAGGCATAACGTTAGAAGTTGGAATTTTTTGAATGTATGCTTTAGGATCAATGATTTTAAAAAGGCCGCTGTTATTTAAATCAGCAATTACTAATTTTGTAATTTGTTTAGCTACAGCTTTTTCTTCATCATTAGTTCCAATAAATTCATGAATACCAATTGGCGTAGGTTCTGTATATCCAGATGTTATGTCAATTCTAAGTTCCGCATTTACATTTAAAATATAAAATAAGAATATTAAGAAAGAAAAAATTATTTTTTTTGTATATTTCAATTTAGAAAAAAAAAATATTAATAACCAATTATACTTTTCGGATCAAAATTTAAAGTTAAATTTTTCCATTTATCAAATTTATTTTCAGGCAAAGGTGCATTTTGGCATCTAGGATTTAATACAGCTCTAAGTGCACTTTCTGCCGCAGTTCTATAATATCTATCTCTTTTCATTCTATTAATATCAATTATCCTTGCATCTATAACATTTCCTTTTTTATTAAATCTTACTTTAATTTCTGTAGCTAAATTTCCTGCCTCTCTAGCTCCTGATGGAATATTCCAACATTTTTCAAAATGTCTTCTTATAGCATCTATTTCACTTATTGATAAATTCATCCCCAGTTTTGTAGGAGTTACTTTATCTTCACTTTCAGTTTTTTCTTTATCTTTTTTTTTTTTATCACTAAAATCTCTTTTTACCTGCTCAATAGATTTTAAAACACTTTGTAATTGATTAGGTTTTTTTTTTAATTCTTTTAATTTAACAACTTTCTTTTTTTTTATTTCTTTAACTTCTTTTGTCTCTTGAATTATTTCTCTACTGTCATCCGGTACCACACTTTGTTTATTATATTTTATATTTTCCTGATTAACATAATTTGTTTTATTTTTTGTAGTATCAGGACTTTTTTTAAAATTAATTTTTGGCGCTGTTGTTTTATTTGAAATATTTATTATTTCAACTGGTAAAGGAGGTAAAAATTCTGAACGATATCTAAAAAGATTTGGTAGTCCGTAATATACCAACATTATTATCAACAAATGAAATCCTAGTGACTGTAAAAGATAATTTTTTTTTTCCAAAACCTCTCTTTTAATTGGAAGAAAAATTAAATTATTTAATATCATTTATCTTTTGTTTCAAAATCAGTAACTAATGCAATTTTATTAAATCCAGCCGAGGTAATTACTGCCATTACTTCAACTACTTTTCCATATGACAAAACCTTATCTGCTCTAATAAAAATTTTTCTATCATTTCTATTTTTTGAAATAGAAATTAATTTAGGTATTAACTTTTCTAAACTTATTTCTGTATCTTGCACAAAAATCTTTTCTTCTTTATTAATTGTTACAGCTAAAGGCGCCTGATCTTCAGGTAATGCCTTTGCTTTTGTTTTTGGCAAATTAATTGGAACTCCAACCGTTAATAATGGTGCGGTTATCATAAATATTACTAGTAAAACTAACATTACATCCACCATTGGTGTTACATTTATTTGACTAATAGTTTTATTCCTTTTTAAAATTCTTGAGAATTTTAAACTATTAACTCTTTGTATCGATGTATTAGACATTTTTTTTTTATTTTGTCACACGATTAACAAACTCTTGACCAAAAGTTTCTAATCTAATTGAGTAATTATCAAAAGTGCTTGATATTTTATTATAAGCTATAACGGCAGGTATTGCCGCTATTAAACCCAAAGCTGTTGCAAATAAAGCTTCGGCAATTCCTGGTGCAACAACTGCTAGACTAGTATTTTTTGTTATACCAATAGCTTGAAAACTATTCATAATACCCCAGACAGTTCCAAATAATCCAACAAAAGGTGCGGCTGAACCTAAAGATGCTAAGAAAATCATATTTTTTTCTAATTTTGCAATTTCATTATTTATAGAATTAACTAACACATTATTTAACCTATTTTCCAATCTATCTTTAATTTTAGAATTTCTAATTTTCAGCCACTCTATCATTGCTTTATTAAAAATTGCGATCATAGGATTATCATTCTTACTTTCTGTTTTAGTATATAAACCTTCCAATGAAGAAGTGGACCAAAAAAGATCCTCAAATTTTTTTGTTACATTATTTATTTTTCTAATCATTTTTATTTTATTTATGATTATTGCCCAACTCCATATTGATGATATAAAAAGTCCAGTTATAACGAGCTTAACAATTGGGTCCGCTCTTAAAAATAAAGAAAAAATGGATAGATCATACGCTCCATTTTGAACTAGATTCACAGCATCAACAGCTTGGTTTTCCATAATTTTATTTAACTATTCTAAATTTATAACGAAAAAAACAAAGTATTATTTCTTAATAAAAATATAAATATTATTTTTTTTTAACTATGTCAGATACTTTTTCTAAATCATCGCTATGGACCATAACCCAAAAACCAGGTCTTCCAGATTCACATAGTGCAATAACTGCTGTTTTTGATTCTTTCTTTGCCATTTCATTTGTTTCATCCCAAAGAGAGATAACTGAATGTTTTTTTCTTAATTTACATTCTACAAACAAATCTTTATGAAGAGAATCAGACCTTGTGTGTCTCGATGAGCCACCGCTTAGTGGTGTTCTGTTTGTATTAAAAAACCTAGCAACTTGTCTTTCTCTAGCTTTCCATGTTTTATCTGCCATTTTTTTTATCTAATTATCAAACTCTATTGTATCAAAAACTTCTTTTGAAATATCATAATTTGAAGATATGTTTTGAACGTCTTCATTATCTTCCAATTGGTTAATAAGATTAAAAAGTTTTTTACCATTTTCTTTATTTATATTTATTCTATTAGATGATATCCAAGTTAATGAAACTGAAATAAGCTCTATAGATAATTCAGAAATTTTTTCTTTGATATTAATAATTTTATTTGGATCACAATAAATAGTGTAGTTTTCATCTTCATTAATTATATCATCTGCACCAGCTTCTACGGCAGAATCAAAAACCTTATTCTCTATAGTTTTATCTGCTTTGTAAATTAATTCCCCTTTTCTTTTAAAATTATGAGATACACTTCCATTTTCAACTATTGATCCTCCATTTTTTGAAAAAATTTGCCTTATCTCGGAAACTGTTCTATTTTTATTATCCGTCATAGTTTCAACTATTAATGATGTACCTCCAGGACCAAATCCTTCATATTTTATTTCTTCTAAATTATTAGTTTCATTACTAGATCCTTTTTTGATTGCTCTTTCTATATTATCTTTAGGAACATTAGCAACTTTCGCAGCATCTATTGCAGTTCGTAGTCGATGATTTGAATCTGGATCTGAACCACCTTGTTTTGAAGCAACTTGAATTTCTCTACCTAACTTAGCAAATATTTTAGCTCTTTTTTTATCTTGGGCACCTTTACGAAACATTATATTCTTAAATTTTGAATGTCCTGCCATCTTAAAAAATAATAAATGATTTTTTTTTATGAAACTCTTTCTAATGAACCACCTGTAATTATTTGTTTTATAGATTTTGCCAATCCTGTTTTCTCGTCTATCTCAACAAAAACACATGATAAAGAAGCTTCTCCTGTAGCAGGATGAATTCCTCTTACTGGTGTTTTTTTTTTAAATCTTTCTAGTGCTTTGTTTTTATCCATACCAATAATTGAATCATAATCACCACACATACCTAAATCTGAAATAAAAGCAGTTCCGTTTGATAAAATTCTTGCATCTGCAGTTGGTATATGCGTATGAGTTCCTACAATTAAACTTGTCTTACCATCAAATTCATGACCTATTGCCATTTTTTCACTAGTTGCTTCACAATGAATATCAATTATTATCGCTGAAACATCTTTTCCAATTACTTTTCCGTTTATAACTTTCCTGATAGATTCAAAAGGATCGTCTAGAGGTTGCATAAATACTCTCCCCATTATATTAACAACTAATATTTTTTTTTGATTTTTTTCGTAAATTCCATAACCGTTTCCTGGAGTATCAATAGGATAATTGTTAGGTCTTAATAATCTTTTTTCTTCATCTATAAAATTAAAAACATCATTATTATCAAAAATATGGTTTCCACCAGTAATAACATCTATTCCTGCTGAGAATAATTCATTGCAAATTGATTGTGATATACCTCTTCCATGTGAAGCATTTTCACCATTTGCTAAAATAAAGTCAGGACTAAATTTTTTTTTAAAATACGATAATTCTTTTATTAAAGCATCTCTTCCTGATCTGCCAAATATATCGCCAAAAAAAAGAATTTTCATTTACTTAAAGATTGAATTCGTGAAATTAATTTATCTATTTTATTTTTTACAATTAATTTTGTTTCTGAATTTTTTTCTTTTATATCTTCAACTTCAATTTTATAATTCTTTCCATACGGGTTATCGATTTTACTTTTATCTTTCATAATATTGTTTAATTCTTCACTTAATAAAATTCCTGTTAAAACAAGGAGTCTTGCGTGGTCTACGTTTTTCAATTTAAGAGATAAATCTCTAACCTTTTTATCAAAATACTTTGATAATTCTAAAACATATTTTTCCTTATTTTTTTCGCACGTTATATCATAGTAACGTCCATTAATATTTATTCTTAAAACTGGCATTATTTTATTTTTTTATTATATGTACTTATACTAAAGTATATTTTTTTATTCTATAATCTATAGCAAAAATTAGAATTGAAAAATTATATATCTAGATGTGTTAACCAAAAATAACTTAAACATAAAAGAGTTAAAATCAATGTCCAATGCTATCAGAGCATTGTCTATAGATGCTGTTGAAAAAGCAAATTCTGGCCACCCTGGTATGCCTTTAGGTATGTCAGATGTTGCAACAATTCTCTATAAATACTTTTTACGTTTTAATCCTAAAAATCCAAAATGGACAAACAGAGATAGATTCGTTTTATCTGCAGGCCATGGATCAATGCTTTTATATTCATTATTACATTTAACTGGATATAAAAAAATAACCATTGATCAAATTAAAAAATTTAGACAATTAAAAAGTAAAACAGCTGGGCATCCTGAGTATGATATAGAATGTGGCATAGAAACAACTACAGGTCCTTTAGGTCAAGGTTTGGCGAACTCAGTAGGTATGGCAATAGGTGAAAAACACCTTTCATCTATATTTGGAAAGAATTTAATTAATCACCATACTTATGTTGTTGTCGGAGATGGTTGTTTAATGGAAGGAATTAGTCATGAAGCAATTTCTTTAGCTGGACATTTAAAATTAAATAAATTAATTGTTTTATTTGATAATAATAATGTTTCTATTGACGGACCAACAAGCTTATCAACATCAGAAAATCATTTAGTTAGATTTAACGCATGTAATTGGGATGTGCAAAAAATTAATGGGCATAATTTTAAACAAATTTACAATGCAATTAATAAGGCAAAAAAAACCAAAAAACCTTCATTAATTGCATGTAAAACTATTATTGGGTACGGGTCACCAAACAAACAGGGTAAAAATTCTAGTCACGGTGCTGCGCTTGGCACAGATGAAGCAGAAAAAACCAAAAAAAAACTTAATTGGCACTACCCGCCTTTTGTAATTCCAAAAGGAATTTTAAAAATTTGGAAAAATACAGGGATTAAAGGAATTAATGAAAATAATAAATGGAATCTAACTCTAAAAAACTTAAACAATAAGAAAAAAAAATTATTTAATAATTATATGAATAAAAAGATTGATAAAAATTGCTTTTTAGAATTAAAAAAAATTAAAAAAAAGCTTTGTTTGTCAAATGAAGAGATTGCTACTAGAAAAGCATCTAATATAGCAATTAATTTATTACAAAAAAAATTGCCATTTTTAATAGGTGGGTCAGCAGATTTAACCGAGTCTAATTTAACAAAAGCAGATAATCAAAAAACTTTTAGTAGTTCAAGTTATAAAGGAACATACATTTATTATGGAATTAGAGAACATGCTATGGTTGGGGCAATGACAGGAATATCTCTTTATGGTGGTTTAATTCCGTACGGTGGTTCTTTTTTAATTTTCACAGATTATTGTAAGCCATCAATAAGACTTGCATCAATAATGAAGCAAAAAATTATTTATGTAATGACTCACGACTCTATTGGTTTAGGAGAGGATGGCCCTACCCATCAACCAATTGAACAACTTACAAGCTTAAGATCTTTGCCAAATTTAAATGTTCTAAGACCAGCTGATGCTATTGAAACATTAGAATGTTGGGAAGTTGCTTTAACCGAAAACACTCCTTCTGTCATTTCTCTCACAAGACAAAATGTTCCTATTGTTAGAAAAGAAAAGATATCAGAAAATATGTCAAAAAAAGGCGCATATATAATTGCAGAAACAAAAAAAAATAAGAGAGATATAACAATTTTGTCTACAGGGTCCGAAGTATCGATTGCTATTGAAGCGAAAGAAATTCTTGAAAAAAAATCTCTAAGTGTTGCAGTTGTATCAATGCCTTGTTGGGAAATTTTTGATAGAACAAACGATATTTATAAAAATAAAATATTGGGCCCTATCGAAAAAAGAATAGCTATTGAAGCTGCATCAAAATATGGATGGACAAAATATATATTAAATGAAAAATATATGTTAGGAATGAATGGTTTTGGGGCATCTGCGCCAGGAGAAGTTTTATATGATAATTTTGGTTTAAATGCTAAAGAAATTGTAAAATTAGCATTAAGAATTTATAAAAAGAATAATGGTTAATATAGCAATAAATGGGTTTGGAAGAATTGGTAGACTTTTTTTAAGAGCTCTATCAGAAAGTAAAAATGCAAAGAATATAAAAGTAAAAATTATAAATGATTTAGCTGATTTGGAATCTAATATACATTTATTTAAATATGATTCTATTCATGGCACATATAATAAAAAAATTAAAAACGATAAAAGTTCATTTGATATTGGTTTAGGTAAAACTCAAATTATTTCTGAAACAAACCCAATAAAATTGCCATGGAAAAAAAATAAAATTGATATTGTAATTGAATGTACGGGAATTCTAACTTCAAAAAAAGATTCTCAAAAACATATAAGAGCTGGGGCAAAAAAAGTAATTATTTCTGCGCCATCAGATAACCCAGATATTACTGTTGTATACGGAGTAAATCATAAAGAAATAAATAATAATCATAAAATAATTTCAAATGCATCATGCACTACAAATTGTTTAGCACCAGTAGCTAATATTTTAAATAATGCTATTGGAATAGAAACTGGTCACATGACAACTATACATTCATATACAGGTGACCAAAGAATTGTTGATACTTTTCATAGCAGTGATTTAAGAAGGGCAAGATCAGCTGCTACATCTTTAATACCAACAAAAACAGGTGCTGCAAAAGCTATAGGATTAGTAATTCCATCTTTAGATGGTAGGCTTGACGGAACAGCTATTAGAGTCCCTACTCCGAATGTAAGTCTAATAGACTTTGTTTTTAATACTTTAAGAGATACATCTGAAGATGAAATTAAT
>Ga0315338_1001128_pt1 | contig 38526 bp, 39 predicted proteins | sample ASW8metaG_FD_204518 | JGI IMG/M metagenome (GOLD analysis project Ga0315338, IMG submission 204518) | Ammonia-oxidizing marine archaeal communities from Monterey Bay, California, United States - ASW #8 | ecosystem: Environmental > Aquatic > Marine > Coastal | place: USA: California | collected... | reverse complement strand
ACGACGTCACACCGAGCACCCTAGCGCCGGCCGCACAAGCCACCTGTGCCGCATGCACACCCAGTCCACCGGAGACGCCCGTGACCACAACCGTCTCGCCAGCCAGGAGGCCGCCAACGTCCTCGACCCCCTTCAGCGCCACGCCGACCGGGCACGCCGCCAACGCCGCGTGCTCCAGCGCCACGCCACCGGGCACGCGAACGAGATCGCCCGTGGGAACGGCCACCGACTCGGCAAAACAACCGTCCTCGGCATGCCCGTACCGTCCGGGCAGCAGGACCACCCGTGCTCCAAGCCAGTCCGCCGCGACCTCCGCGCCGATTTCCTCCACCACGCCTGCGGCCTCGTGCCCGAGCACCAGCGGCAGATGCACGCCACGACGTAGCGCTCCGGCGATGATCAGCGCGTCGTGGTGGCAGAACCCGGCCGCGGCGATGTGAACGAGCGCCTGACCCGCAGCCGGACGAAGAGCATCGCGCTCCTCATCATCCAGGATGGGCGCTTCGCCCGTCGATCTCAGCACCACGGTTCGCAAAGGGACTCCTAACAACGTCATCGTTCAGCAACCATCCCGGACTCGCAACCGGCGCGGCCCGGCAGGTGTAGCATAATTGTCGCGTGCCCGGCACACCCCAGGACCCACACCCAGCCTAACCCCCGCCTTTAGGAGAAGCCATGCGGATCGGAGCACACGTATCCACCGCCAACCGCGCAGACCTCGCCGTCGACCGCGCAGTCGACATCGGCGCGGAGGCGGTGCAAATCTTCGTTTCGCCGCCCCAGGGCTGGGCCTTCAAGGGCATCGACGAGAAGATCGCGGCCGACTTCAAGGCAAAGGCTCGTGAGAATGACGTCGGGCCGACCGTGCTGCACGGCATCTTCCTCGTGAGCCTGGGCAGCGATGACCCTGCGCTCGTGGGCCGGGGGAAGCAATCGTTGATTCGCTACATGGACGCCGCAAATGACCTCGGCGCCATGGGCGTCATCTTCCACCTCGGCAGCCACAAGGGGCGAGGCTTCGACACTGTGTTCGACCAGCTCGTGAGTAGCATCCACGGCGTACTGGCTGAATCGCCGGACGTTTTCCTGATGCTGGAGAACAGCGCCGGGATGGGGAGCCACATCGGATCGAAATTCGCAGAGCTCGGCCGCGTGCACAAGGCACTAGACGACCCGCGGGTCCGCATCTGCCTGGACACGCAGCACAGCTTCGCCGCGGGCTACGATCTCACCACGCCCGAAGGCATCGCCGCCACCATGGACGAATTCGACCGCGAGATCGGCTTGCAGCATCTGGCAGCCGTGCACTGCAACGACTCGAAACCACCGTTCGGCGGCGCAGTCGACCGTCACGAGAACATTGGCGAGGGGGCCATGGGGCTCGCCGCCTTCGAGGCGATTGTTGCGCACCCCGCTTTCAGCGACGTGCCCTTCTATCTCGAGGTCCCCGGGTACGAGGGCAAGGGCCCCGATGTGCGCAACGTGGACACCATGAAAGAGATACGCCGGAAGGCCGGCGTGGCGTCGTAGCGATTGCCATGCGGAAGCGGGACTTCGAAGAGCTCGTACGCGAAGCCGTCGGGCGCATCCCACCAGAGTTCCTCGCCATCATGGAGAACGTCGACGTGCAGGTGCGCCGTCGGCCCACCGCGCGGCAGCTCCGGTCCACGGACCTCGACGCCAACGAAGCGCTGCTCGGACTCTACGAGGGAGTGCCGATCACGGATCGCGGCGACTACAACATGGTCCTGCCGGACATCATCACAATCTTCCAGGCGCCGATCGAGGAGATGGCGGGCTCGCGAGAGGAGGTCATCGAGGAGGTGCGTCATACGGTCGTACACGAGGTTGCGCACTACTTCGGCATCTCCGACGCGGAGCTTGAGGAGTGGGGCGTGGCCTAGGCCCAATACGCCTGCGCCTCCAGGAGCGCATACGCCGCGCGTTAGCTCAGGCGCGCGCGCCTGAGCGAATCCAGCCGTCGCTCGGCCAACCGGTCAGCCGCGGTCGCCGTCGAGATGTGCTCGTGCTTGGCCGAGCGGATGACCCCAGCAACCGTGTCGTGGATCTCCCTCGCCTTGGCAACCGCAGCATCCGCGTTATACGCGCGGCCGAGCTCGAAGAACACGTTGATGACCCCGCCAGCGTTCACGATATAGTCAGGCGCATAGAGAATCCCGCGGTCCTCCAGCCGGTCCGCGTCCTCCGGCTCCGCGAGCTGGTTGTTCGCGGGCCCACACACCACCGCGCACGTGAGCCGGGGGATCGTGCCAGCGCTCATCGCCCCACCGAGCGCACACGGAGCGAACACGTCGCAAGCCACGTCGAAAATCGCGGCGGGCTCCACAATCGTCACGCCATCGAGTACCGAAGCGCGGGCCACCGCTCCCTTGCTAACGTCGGCTACCACGAGCTTGGCGCCTGCCTGAAGCAGATGATCCGCCAGAGTCGTCGCCACATGACCGAACCCCTGCATCGCAACGGTCCGCCCCTCCAGTGAGTCGCTCCCCCACACATGCTCGGCGCACGCCCGCATGGCCTGGTATACGCCGAACGCGGTCACCGAGGACGGGTTACCGCTGCCGCCCAACTCGCGCGCCAATCCGACCACGTGCTCGGTCTCGTAGGAGATCCATTCCATGTCCTGAGCGGACGCCCCCACATCCTCGGTCGTGATGTATCGCCCGCCGAGCGTATCCACAAATCGTCCATACGAGCGGAACATCGCCTCCGTCTTCTCGGTGTTCGGATCGGCGACGATTAGGCCCTTGCCGCCGCCCAGCGGCAGCCCCGCCGCCGCCGACTTGTACGTCATCGCTCTGGCGAGGCGCAACACGTCCATGATCGCCTCTTCGTCGCTGGCGTGACGCCAGATGCGAGTGCCGCCCAGGGCCGGGCCGAGGGTCGTGTCGTGAATCGCGATGAACGCCTTGAGACCGACCGCCGGGTCCGACCAAACGGCCAGCTCCTCGTGGCCATTGGCCTGCATGAAATCTACGAATTCCATCGAATTCCTTACGCCCGGTTTCCTGAGATTGGGATGCGTGCAGTTGGGTCTTCTTCCACGAGCTCGGCTGGTGAGCGCACGCCCCAGCCGGCGCGTCGAAAACCCTCCCATGGCAGCACGGCGAACGCGATCAGTGTGGCCGGCAGGAACAGGGCAAGGTGCAGGATCAGCGCATAGCCGAGCGCCTGCGTGTGAGGGACACCCCACAGGCCCGTAATCTCCACCACCGCGAGCTCGAACGTGCCGATCGCACCGGGGAGTCCCGGCACGGACGTCGCGAAAAAGACCGAGCCCAAGACCACAATCACAGCCTGGAACATCGTGAGCTCCAAGCCCATGGCGTGGGCAAGCACGTACGCCGCCGGGCCGAGCACAAGCCAATACGCGCCCGTCAGGCCGAACGTGCTGGCAAGCAGCAGCTTGCGCCGCCACATGGTGGACACGGCCTCCCCGTAGCGCGCGATACCGGGGATGCGAGCGATCAGCGCGCTCTTGTCTGCGATCCTGCCCAGGTTGAACAGCGCTACCAGCATGCCCGCCAAGAACACGCTGGCATACGCCGCGGGACCGGCGTGCTCCCGCAGCCCAGGCTCACCGGCAAGTGCCACCGCACCAAACAGCACCGTCGCCATCAGGTCCTGGACACGGCTCATCACCACCGTCGCCAGGACCGTCGAAGCAGGGTGCTTGTCGCGCAACGTGAGCATCGTCAGGATCGCCGGTTCATCGAGGAGTCGTATGGGGGAGATGTTGTTCAGCCCCAGCGACGCGTTCTCCACCCAGAACAAGCGCATGACCGACACGCGTGCATCCAGCCACAGAAGACGCCAGCGAAGGGACCGGAGGAACGCCGAAAGCATCACCAGCGCCAGCGTCCCGGCCACAGCCAGCGGCGACGTGTCCGCGATCTGACCGCGCACCTCGCTCCAGTCGATCCCGCTTATCGCCCGGTAGCCCAGGAGCAAACCGATGCAGAATCCGGCCGCGACCAGAACGCCCCGGCGGCGAGCTACAGCTGCGAGTGGAAAAGTGGCATGCATGGAGCACCCAGTTTCGAGGCCAGAGCGTGCCTAAGCAACCCGATTCGCGGCCTTCTGGTCACCGTCAGCCGAATAGATCGCGCTTGTCCCTAGGGCCTGCGGGCGCGCCGTACCCAGGTACGCGCATCTCGGCGGCGAATCCGTCGTACGAGCGCGTGCGCACTACGACGGGCATGGGCAGCGCGTGGCCGAACATCAGCGCCTGCCGGCGCGGCTCCAGGCGGCGCAGCACGCCACGAAGCTCCCGCGCGCCAGGTGCACCCATCAGCACCGCATCCACGTCGCGGTCGTTGTCGAGCTGGAGCGCGATCCGCGTGCCCACCTGGCTCAGCACCTCGTCGTCGATCCCCGACGGACGCTGATCCACCACCAGCAGCGTCACATGATACTTCCGCATCTCCCGCGCGATCGTGCCGAAGATCGTCTGCGACGCAACCCCCTGCGACAGGAACCGGTGCGCCTCCTCGATCGTGATAACCAGCGGGCTTGGCTCCTTCCCGTCGCTTGCCAGCGCCCGCTCTGTGCGGGCGCGGTATTCGGCGTGGATCCTGCGCGTGATGAGGTTAGCCACCAGTAGGTACGCCGTCAGGTCGTCACCGTAGCGCCCGAACTCGAAAACCACGTGACGTCCGTCCTCCAGGTGATCGAGCACTTGCTTCACGGTGCCGCCGCCAGAGAGCGACCGCGCGCTCATGAAGTCCAGCCGCTCGAGCTGGCGGAGCCGGTACCGCAGCGCGTCCAACGTATTGGGGTTGGAGCCGAACTCCTCGGCTCGCTCCTTGATGTCGTCAGCAGACAGCGCCAAGAGCTTGCTAACCCAGTTGCCTCCCAGCGCGCGCCGCAGGCTATAGCATGCCTGCACGCCCAAGTCCGTGATGTTCATGGCCCCGGCGAGGATGGCGATATCCTCGGGCTCAATCTCGTCGAAGCCGATGCGCGCCACGTAGTCGGGCGTGAGCCCGCGGCGGATTGACGAGCGCTCGTCCAGGCTGAACACCGATACACGGCTGCCGAACATTTGCTTCAACCCAGCGAGGTCGTATCCGGTCTCCGCGCGGTTCTGCCAGCCGTATTCGCTGTGCATGTCGAATACCAGATTCGTCGCCACGCCCCGCTGCAAGATACCCGCCAGCAGGATGCGCGTGAGCACGCTCTTGCCCGTCCCGCTCTTGCCGAACACGCCGTTGGAGCGCCTGACGAACTCTTCCAGATCCAAGCATACCCGCACGTCCTCCATGTCCAGCGGGCTGCCGATGTAGATGTGCCGCGCGTCCTCCTCTCCGAAGATCGCGGCCACGTCCTCGGCCGACGCCCGGTACACCGGCGCGAAATGCCCGGGCAGCGATTTCGCGGGCGCCGGTGCGTCCTCGCCGACGCCAACCGTCAACATCGGCATAACCTCAGCGACCGCGTACGCACTCGTGCCCGACAGCACGCTCATCACCGCGGGGTCCGCCTGTCCCACGCTCACCGGCAGCCGTGGGTCCGTGCTCAGCAGCGACAGATCGCTGATGATGCCGAAGAAGCGGTACGAGACCCCCTGCACGGTTACGAAAGTACCGACCTTCGCCGACTCCACCGCCTCGGCCGAGCCCAGGCGCACCTCGAGTCCGCGGGAGAGCGATCCGCCCACGACCACGCCCAGCGGTCCTGTCATTGGCGCCTCCGTTTCCGCCCACGCGACGGCCGATACCACCCACAGGAACAATCCGGCGACCAGCGGAAGCACGCCCAGGATAAGATCCCGATGCCCATGGGCTACGTCCCCAACGGCAGGCGGCGCAGAAGGCCGTTCAACCGCCCCGTATCGCTGGCCAGCAGCACCGCCACCGCCCGGCTCGCTTCCACCAGGTACGCCATAGGGTCGTCGAACGCGGCCGATGCGAGGCGCAGCGCCGCGGCCAGCACGTCGTCCGCCGCGGGATGGGCCGCGCGGACCAGCAACGCCACGTGGTCGTGGCGCGACATGAACGTGCGGACTTCGTCCGCAGCGCACACGTACAGGAACATATGGATGCGCGGCGGCAGCGGGGGCAGATACTGCCGCACCTCCCCACCCTCTCGATGCCCTACGATCGCCAACGTCACGTCGGTCCGCAGCAAACGCTCCAGCTGCGGATGCTCCGCGTACACCTCGGCCTCGCTCGCCGCGTCGGCGCCCCGCGCAATCACGCGCCGCGTCGGGTCCAGCGAAGCCGTCGCCACGCCGCTCACCACGCCATACACGTCGTCGCCTGCGCGCACCAGCGTCCCCAGAGGGGGCGCCTCGTACAGCCGATGGCACTGGCCGACCACGGAGGCGATTGACGCCTCGACCACCTCGCCAAATCTCGTTGCCACGCCTTGCGTGCTCACGCCGCGCATTCTCCGCGAGCGCCTCACCGCCGGGCAAGAGGGACGTGGCCGCAAAAAGAAAGTCCCTCGGCTTTACCAACCGCTTCTGGGCTATCTCCCACGCGTCGACTGGCTGCCACGTGAAAAGGGAGTGGGGTTCGATGATTGGCCTGATGCAACCCAACTGCATCATTCGCGCTTCTGTTCAGCAACCGCTGAGAAACCGCAATCGGGGCAAGGGCATCGACACTTCATGTAAACGACACGGTTGACAGATCACGGTGAGGCCGCCGTGAATTCAGCATCAAGTGATCAGCAATCTGCCACGCGGGCAATTCTTTCGATCGTGGAGCGCCCCCTCTCCCAGAACGATGTCCTTTAGCTTATGGTGTTCGTGCTGCTCGTGGTGGCAACCGTCCCGGCTGCACGCCTCTTCCGCGGCAGGTGAACGACATGACCAACGCCCCGCCGGTCCAACCCGGTGAAGCGCCCCACTTCACCAAGGAGATGCTGCTCGACGCCATGCGCCATCTGCGCGCCGACTTCGAGGCGTCGGTCTCCGGCAAGGGCGCCGACGAGCGGACCCGCTCACGGCTTGAGTACGCGCGGCGCCTGGGCCTGGACAAGATCGCGTCCGAGTCCATCGCCGCCATCGACCAGGCGACCATGGATGTCTCCAGCCTCATCTGGCCCGGCGGCCTCGACGGCAGGTACCTAGGCCTCGTCAGCGCCATCGAGGCGCTGGCCAACGTCAGCACGAACCTCATCCCCCACAACAGCGAGCACGCCCACCTCACGGAGCTTGCCCCGGCGATGGCCACAGCCATGCTCGCCGCGGGCTCCGGCCATCGCCACCGCATGGCTGGCCGGCTCGCTGGCGTCTCCGCCATCGTCGACCCCGAGCTCACCAACGGGCGCGACCCCGCATGGGTCGCCGCCGAGGCGCTGGCCGGAGGAGCCACCGCCATCCAGCTTGTCGACCACCGCCAGGACCGTAGCAGCGCCCTGGACCTTGCCATCCGCATCGCCGAGCTGTGCGGCGCTGAAGGCGCTCCCCTGTTCATTCATGGACACCCCGACATGGCCGTCGCCGTGGGTGCCGCAGGGGTCCACCTCGGTCCGAACGACCTCCCGCTGGCCGCGGCGAGACGTGTCCTGCGCCCCTGGCAGGCTGCCGGCACGTCCAACGCATCGCTCCCCGAGGCACAGGTCTCCTGGGATGCCGGGGCCGACTACGTCGCGCTGGGCCGCATGTTCGCCACAGGGCCAGGATCCGACGTCGGCGTGCCGGGTCCCGAGGCGGTACGCTTATTCCGGGATCTCCTTCCCCAAGAGGGCGGACCTCCAGTGATCACGGTCGGCGGTATCACGGCGGCCAACGCCGGCCAGGTCGCCGAAGCCGGTGCCGACGGCATCTGCGCCATGGCCGCCATCACGCAGGCCGACGACCCTCGTGCGGCCACCGCGGGGCTGGTCGAAGCGTTTGCGAAGGACACGTAGCGGCATACGCATCGCTTCAGCACCAAGGCCCCCTACGACCGCGTATTCCTGCAAGCGACCAACGAGCGCTATGGCCATGAGCCAGGCGTCTTCGAGGCCCAGCTCGACGCCGAATCCGCGCCTCTGGCCTTCAGCATCCAGCGATGTGCGCGTTCTTGAATGCCACGCTGAGTCCGCCCGTGGTCGGATCGCTCAAGATCGGCCACATCGGCTACCTGGGCCTCGACTTCTACGAGGGAAACCCGACCTCTTCTTCCAGGACCTGGCGGGCCATGGGGCGACGTGTTCAGCTGTCTGCTCACGTTTCCGAACGTGCTAATCACCTGGCACCATGCCTTCTTCACTTCCGGGGCCATGGAGCGCACCACCGACACCACTCCCGCCAACATCGCCGCCCTCGAGGCGGGCGATGTATTGGGGAATGAGGTGACGGTCGCGGCGGTTCAGGCGTAACATCGCGCCATGCTGAGCATCGCGAACAACGAGCGGCTCACCCAGGTCGGTCCCGGCACGCCCATGGGCACCCTGATGCGCCGCTATTGGCACCCCATCGCCGCGGCCGCAGAGCTCCTGGAGCACGCGACTCTGCCCGTGCGCCTGCTGGGTGAGGACCTGGTGCTCTACCGCGACAAGAGTGGGACGCTCGGGTTAATCGAGCGTCTCTGCGCGCACCGGCGCGTGGACCTGTCGTACGGGATACCGGAAGAACACGGCCTGCGGTGCATGTACCACGGCTGGATGTTCGACGAGACGGGCCAGTGCATCGAGCAGCCCTTCGAGGAGACGGTTCATCCTGACGGACGCTTCAAGGAGAAGGTCCGCATCGCCGGTTACCCAGTGGAGGAATTGAACGGGTTGATCTTCGCCTACCTCGGCCCCGCGCCCGCACCGCTGGTACCGCGATGGGACCTGTTCGTGTGGGACGGCGTACTCCGCGACGTGGGCCGCACCGTGATCCCTTGCAACTGGCTGCAATGCCAAGAGAACTCGCTGGACCCCGTGCACACCGAATGGCTGCACGCCTACTACTCCAACCACATGATCGACCACGATGGCCGGGAGGACATGCGCGCCTTCCGGTGGCGCAACCACGGCAAGATCAGCTTCGACCTGTTCAAGCACGGCGTCATCAAGCGCCGGACGTTCAAGCCAAAGGGCGCCGACCCTGGCACCACCGAATCCGACCCGGAGTGGACCTCCGGCCATCCGGTGGTCTTCCCGAACATACTGCGCGTCGGCACTTCGTTCGAGTACCGGGTGCCCATCGACGACACCCACACGCTGCACTTGGTGTACAGCGTGTATCAGATGCCGCCTGGGGTGGAGGCGCCCGCGCAGGAGAGCGTGCCGCTGTTCGAGATACCGCTGGAAGAGAGTCCCGGCCGCTTCGTCGTCGACTACACGCTCGGCCAGGACATGATGGCCTGGGCCACCCAGGGCCCCGTCGCCAGGCGCGACCTCGAGAAGCTCGGCGAATCCGACGTGGGCATCATCCTGTTCCGCAAGTTGCTCGGCGAGCAGATGGAGCTGGCCGCCCAAGGCGGCGACCCGATCAACACGTTCCGCGACCCGACGGCCAACGAGTTCCTCGAGTTGTTCCAGGAGTACCGCGGCGGAAGCCAGGTCTCGCGGGCCAACCTGTGGATCCGGCAAGGCTCCAAGTTCAGCCCCGTCGTCCCCATCGCCGACGAGCTCTACGCCGCCGCCGAGTAACAATAGGGGTCGCTGAGGGAGGAGTAGGTCGTGATGCACACGGATCATGTGGGGAGCCTGCTGCGGCCCGCGGCGGTTCTTCGGGCGCGTGAAGGATACGCATCAGGCCGCCTAGCCCTCGACGCCCTACGCGAGACCGAGGACGCTGCAATCGTCCACGCCCTCAATCTGCAGAGAGAGGTCGGGCTGGAAATCTTCACCGACGGCGAGATTCGCCGCGACGCCTGGATGACGGACGTCGCGGAAGCCGTCGACGGCTTCGTCGAGCAGCACCGCATGATGACGTGGCATTTGCCGGACGGGTCGACGCTGCAAGAGCCGAGTCGCGGCAAGGTTGTCGCTTCCCGGTTGCATCAAGCCGCGCGAATCACCGGCTATGAGATGTCGTTCTTGAGTGAGCATGCCCCGGGGCCGGTGAAGATGACTATGCCGAGCCCGGTCGCCATCGCCAACGGAAGCTTCACCGCAGGAGTGTCCGATGCCGCATACCGCTCCCGCGAAGCGTTGCTCGAGGAGCTGGTCGGGATCATCCGCGGTGAGATGTTGGCACTGGTGGACGATGGCGTGGCATATGTCCAACTCGACGAGGGGTTCGCGGGGTACGTGCAGCAGTTCTGGTATGACACCGCCACCATCGAGAAGACGACCGATCCGCTTGATCGCCTTGCCGACGACATCGCGGCCGAGAACGCCTGCCTCGATGTGCTTCCTCAGGGCGGAGTGATTCGCGCCGCTCATATCTGCCGTGGTAATTCCAAGAGCCGATGGACCGCAACAGGAAGCTATGACCACGTTGCAGAGCGGCTCTTCAGCGATCTTCACGTCGATCGCTTCCTCCTGGAGTACGACTCGCAGCGCGCCGGCGGATTCGAGCCGCTCCGGTTCGTTCCCAAGGGGAAAATGGTCGTGCTCGGGCTGGTCAGCACCAAGTCTGCTTACCTCGAAAGCCAAGATGACCTGCTACGCCGGATCGACGATGCTGCGAAGTACCTTCCCGCCGACCAGCTTGCCCTCAGTCCGCAGTGCGGGTTCGCCTCGGTGTCCGAGGGCAACCTCCTTTCGGAGGACGATCAGTGGCGCAAGCTGGAGCTGGTCGTCGACACGGCGCGCCTTGCCTGGGGCTAGGCCTTCGCACCGGCCCGCGCGCCTTGGAGCCCGGCATCGAGTTCAGGACATCGGAGGCGGTGAGCGCGAAGGAGTCCCATCGCTGGGTCGCCCAACTGCTCGCGAAACTTTTCCGCTCCAGAACCACGTGGCTGATGCCAATGCTGGATAGGTAGTAGCTCACGGCCAGTCCGCGGTCCCGGCTCCCACCACCACTGCCTCGGCGCTGTCCATCGGCCTATCCTTCCGGCGTTCCCGCTCAGACCGGCTGATCCCAGCGACAATACCCTCGCTATCCGGCGGCCAGCGGACGGTCATTGGGCGGCGCGGCGCGCGGGGCCCGTTTCCGGTAGCAAAAACGCCACCACCCCGAGGCTCCACGCCAGGACCGCGAAGAGCGCCAACCCAGGTACGAAGCTCCCGGTAACGTCAGCGATGGCCCCGACAGTCAGCGGAGCGATGAAGTTGGCAACGCCCCCAAGCGCCATGATGGACGCAAAGATCATGGACACGCGGCTCGGGTCATTGGGGTACAGCTCCATAGGGATAGTCACCAGCACCGGTATGTAGAACCAAGTCGTGACTCCCAACGCCACGACGGCCAGCCAGACGGCCGGGGAGTCCGCGAGTAGGACGGTGCTCAAGCCCGCGAAGCCCACGAGGATCCCAGGGACAAGGAGGAACGGCCGCCGCCGGCTGATTCGTATGGTCAGCAGGCTGGCCAAAGCCAACGTAAGCACACTGGTAAGTGAAGTGAACCCCATCAGCGTGCCCGCCCTTGCCAACGACATCCCGTGCACCTCGTTGTAGAACGTTGGGAGCCAGGCGAGAGACACGGTGAGCAGCGCGAACGGTCCAGCGTCGGCAGCCACCAGCAACAGCGTGGTGCGTGAGCGGAGCACCCCAACGACCCGCCTCACGACTGGCCGGGCCCCGATCTCCTTCGCGCCAGTCATAGCCCTCCCAAATGCGAGCCACGCGGCGGCGGCCAGCAGCGACAGGCCGCCGGGCAGGCTGAGCGCTGCGTCCCATCCGATTGCATCGGACAGCGGTGACATGCCGAAGCTCGATACGGCGATCCCCAAGCTCGTGACCATGACAAACACCCCGTTGACCAGCGGCAGCTCCTTCGGACGGAACCATTGCATCAACAGAGGGCCCATCGTGGGGAAGAGGAACACGAAACCCAGTCCGAAAATCGCGCGGGTCGCCAGCAGCAACGGATAGCTATCCACCGCCAGGAAGCTCAGCAGAGGCGCGGAGTTTGCCAGCGCGCCGAGTGCGATCAGTAGCTTCAGATCGACCCGCCCGATAAGCGTACTGACCGGAATGGCAGCCGCCACGTGAACGAGAGCAACGATGCCCGTGAGGAGCCCGGCGGCGCTGTGGCTAATCCCGTAGTGATCCATGATCAACGGCGTAATCGGACCCGTGGCGAAGAAGCTCAGACCGCCCGAGAACCCGAGGAGCGCTATGAGGCCCGCAATCACGAACCGGTAGCCGGTGAGCCTTTGGTCAGTCACAACGGCCACGGCTGGGTCTTCCTGAGGGTTCGGTCGGTGGCTCATCGACAGCCATTCTCACGGGTTTCACGGCGCCATTCAACGACCCTCGCGGTCGCCGCGCGCTAAGATGCCCACCCACGCAACACCGAAGGAGCACAGCGATGGTTAAGTACCCCGCCACCGAGCGCGTCGCCCGATTCGCCACCGAGACCATCCTGGACGCAATCCCGGTTGCCGCAGTGGACACCGCCAAGACCGCGTTCCTCGACTCCTTCGGCGTCGCGCTCGCAGGCAGCCGGGACGAGGCAGGCACGCTGGCAGCGCGTGCAGCCCGCGAGGAGGGCGCCCGTGAGGAGGCCAGCACCATCGGCCACGGCTTTCGCACCTCGGCGCAGCAGGCCGCCTTCGCCAACGGCGTCGCCACCCACGCGCTGGACTACGACCACAGCTTCAACACCGGAGGCCAGCCCACCGCGCCCATCATCCCCGCCACTCTCGCGATGGCCGAAGCACTCGGCGCCAGCGGAGGGAGCCTGGTGGAGGCCTACGTCGTCGGTTTCGAGGTGACGGCCAAGATCTCCCAGTCCCTCTACGGCATTCCCCAATACGCCTGGCACGCGCCGAGCACCATGGGCCTCATCGGTGCCACAGCCGCCTGCGCCAAGCTGCTCGGCCTGCCGGCAGACCGGATGCGACACGCCCTGGGTATGGCCGTTTCCCTTGCCGGCGGCGTTGAGGCCAACTTCGGCACCATGACCAAGCCCCTGCACATCGGCCACGCCGCGCGCAACGCCGTCCTCGCGGCCAAGCTCGCCGCCTCTGGCTTCACCGCCAACAAAGAAGCGCTCGAGGCCCAGGTTGGCTACTACGACGCATACTACCGCCTTACGCCCGGCAACGACTCCGCACTAGAAGACCTGGGACGCTCCTGGGAGCTGGTGGACAGCGGCCTGCGGGTCAAACCCTACCCCTGTGGCGGCCTCGCCCACACGGCAATCGACTCCGCTCTGCTCTTGCGTGAAGAGCTAGGGCCAGTCGAGGCCATCGATTCGATCGGCGTGGAGGTCACGGACCGTACCATGGACCGCATCGTGTTCGGCGTCCCACACACGGAGCTGGAGGCGAAGTTCTCCATGCCCTACCTGATCGCCCGTGCCCTCGTGGACGGCCGCGTTGGGCTCGACGCCTTCACCGACGACGCGATCGAAGATCGATCCGTCCTCCATCTCGCCGAGAAGGTCAGCATGCAGCTGGGCCCGGACCTGAAGTCCACCAAGGCTGGTCGCCCGGCCCGCGTCACCGTCCAGCTACGGGATGGACGGACGCTCTCGCGGCAGGTGGATGCCGCCAAAGGAGGCGACATCGTGCCCATGACCGCCGAAGAGCTGCGCGCCAAGTTCCACGAGTGCGCTGCCCGAGCGATGGCATCCACTGAAGCCGAACGGCTCGCCGACGCGATCGGCACCCTCGACACGGCACCCGACCTGCTACCGCTGACCGCACTCCTGCGCGGCTTGGGGGGCGTCGAAGACGCAGCGGTCAGTCCTCGGACCGGGTAGGTGCGCCGTGCTTCGTCAGCCAAGGGTAGACCGGGATGACCGCCACGGCCAGGACGACCATCGCCACGCCTCCCACGTGGATCGCGCCGGCGATGCCCACGGCGGCGGCGATGAACCCAAACCCCGCGGGCACCACGAGCTGCGCGAGGCCCCAGAACTGGCCTGCATAGCCCATCGCCGTTCCCCGGTGCTCGGGAAGGCTGAATCGGGTCACCACGGTCGGATACAGCGAGCCCATCACGCTCGAGAACAGGCCGAACACGAACATCGCCGGCATGACGCTCCACAGCTCGGTGAGCGCTAGCGGGATGAGCAACAACACGAGGCCCTGCGACGCGAAGCCCAGCACGTGCATGCGAAGCAATCCGAAGCTCGCCACGAGTGTGCCGAACACGAGACCGACCGCAAGGCTGCCCACCGACGTGAACGTTCTCGCCAAACCGATCTCCGTCTCGCCGAATCCCTCTTCTTTCAAGAAAGGGATGATCATGATGATGCCGAGCATCACCGCGGAGGAGCCCACGAACGCGCTCAGCGCTGCCATGCCCATGGCCCGTGTCTTCGCGACCTGAGGTATCGGAGCCAGCACGAGCTTGAAGCTGCGCTTGCTCGCCGGACTCGGCAGGACGGGCAGCGCCAAGGCAACCAAGATGCCGGTGACCCCTACCACGGTGAACGTTCCGAAGGCCACGGAGAAGCCGAAAGCCGCTGCCAGGAACCCACCGATTGCAGTGCTGATGATGCTACCCGCGTAGCCGGCGCTACTTAGCCTGCCCAGACGCGTGGGGGCGAGCTCGGCGTTGATACGCGAGGCGTAGGACTGCGCGACCACGTGGTACGCGGAGCGACCGATGCCCTGCAGCGCCTGCGCCAGGATTAACGCCCAGAACGCCCCCGAGACCGCGAACGTCGCCGCCGCCGCCGTTATCGCCGCGAACGATGCCGCGAATACCCATCGGGCGCCGAACATGTCGGCGAGCGCGCCCGCGAAGAAGCGTGAGAAGAGCGGCAGCACGGCCTGGGCACTAATGATGACGCCCAACGCCTTGATGTCGTAACCAAGGTGCAGCCCATAGAGCGGCACCAGCACCTGCATGGCGCCGATCATCGTGACGAAGACGAACGCAGCGAAATAGATCGACGCGACCGCGCGCTTTTCGCCGGCCTGCGTCAGAGGGGCCCGTGAGATCAAAAGGCTGTTCCCCTAGCCCAGTAAACCGCCCGCAGCGGTCTGAGCGAACGCCCACAGTCCACCCGGCCAGAGGCCCAATACCAGCACGCCCGCCGACGTGACGGCGAGCGCCACCTGCGCCGGGATCGGGGCGCCAATCCGCGTGTCGTCCTCGGCGGGGCGCAGGAACATCGTGCGCACGATGTTCAGGTAGTAGTAGGCAGACACGACGCTGTTCAGCACGCCGATCACCGCAAGCCACCATAGGTCGGCGCTCACCGCCGCGTTGAACAGGAACAGCTTGCCCATGAAACCGACCGTCGGCGGCAATCCGATGAGCGACAGGACCGCGAACGCGAGGACCCCCGCGAGCAGCGGCGCCCGCTTGCTCATCCCGGCCAGCCCATCGATCGTGTCGTCTCCCGTGCGGTTCGTGATCGCAATCACCGCGAAGAACGCCGCCAGGTTCATCGCCGCATAGCCGCCGAGGTAGAAGACCACGCTGCTGACGCCCAGCGCGTCGTCCGTGGTACCCGGCGTGCGCGCCGCGACCGAGGCAACGCCGATCAGCATGTACCCTGCCTGCGCGATCGTGCTGTAGCCTAGCAGCCGCTTGACGTTCGACTGTGCGATCGCCACCACGTTCCCGACGGTCATCGTCGCGACGGCCAGCCCGGCGAACATCAGCGACCAGTCGGCGCTCGCTGGACCGAGCGCCGTGTAGAACAACCGCATCACCACCGCGAACGCCGCCGCCTTGCTCGCCACGGCCAGGAACGCCACCACCGGCGTGGGCGCGCCCTCGTACACGTCGGGCGTCCACATTTGGAACGGCACCATGGACAGCTTGAACCCGAACCCCGCGGTCGCCAGCACGGCGCCCGCCATCACAGCCGCACCGCCGAACGGACCGTCGCCGCCGGCGCGCAACGCCTGGGCGATCGACGGCTCCATGCCCTCGCCGGGGAACAACCGCACCGTGCCCGTAGCGCCGTAGATGAAAGCGAACCCATACAGCAGCACAGCAGACGACACTGCTGACAGCAGCAGGTACTTCACCGCTGCCTCAGTCGAGCTGTTCTGCGCCTTCAGAAATGCGGCCAGCGCCACCACTGGCAGCGAGGCCAGCTCCAGCGCCACGTAGATCGTGATCAGGTCGGCCGCAGCCGGCAGCAGCATCAGCCCAGCGCCCGACAGCAGCACCAGCCCAACGAACTCCGACTGGTGCGGACTGAACCGCTCCACGTACTCTGTCCCTGCCAGCAACAACAGCGCCAGCACGCCGACAATCAGGAAATCGAAGAAGAGCGCGAACTCGTCAACCACTAGCGACCCGTTGAACGCCACCTCGGCGCCCTGTCGGTTCACGACATCCCACAGAGTGACGCTCGCAACCAGTGGGATCAGCAGCCCGAGCAGCGCGACCACCACGATCAGCGGCTTGCGCTTCACCAAAAGGTCCAGCAGCACCACGGCCACCGCCACAGCGGCCATGCCCAGCTGGGGTGACAGGAGGAAGAGGTCGCGGACTTCGATGCCCATCCCTATCCCCCCAAACCCTGAACGATCGGGATGAGCCCCGCCTCGAACACGTCCGTGAGCACTCGGGGGTACAGGCCCACCACGAAGATCGGCACCACAAGGACCACCATGGCGCCGACGTCCACCGCGGTCGCATCGGTGAGTCCGTCCCAGCGCTCCACGCGGGGGCCGAACATGGTGCGCTGCGCGGCCCACAGGATGTATCCCGCCGCCAGCACCACGCCGAGGGCCGCCAGCACCGTCATGGGTCCGTATACCGGGAACGTACCCAGGAACACCAACAGCTCGGCCGCGAACCCGCTGGTCGTCGGCAGCCCAAGCGAGGCCAGGCCCGCGATCATGAAACCCACGGCGATTAGCGGCATCTGTTTCGCCATGCCACCCATGTCTGGGATGTGCCGCGTATGCGTGCGGTCGTACACCAGGCCCACCACCACGAACAGCAATCCGGTGATCGTACCGTGCGTGAACAGCTGGAGCGCCGCACCGTTCAACCCAACGCCGTTGAGCTGGCTCGCACCAGCACCGGCCGAAGCGAGGCCAAGGACCACGAAGCCCATATGGCTCACACTGCTGTAGGCCACCATCCGCTTCAGGTCCGTCTGACGCATAACGATGAACGCGCCGTACAGCACGTTGATCACCGCGAATACCACCAGAGCAGGCGCGACCGCGCGCAGGTCCTCGGGGAACAGGCCGGCGTTAATCCGCAGCAACCCGTAGCCCCCCATCTTCAGCAGCACGCCAGCCAGCATCACGCTCACCGCGGTCGGGGCGTCCGTGTGCGCGTCGGGCAGCCATGTGTGCAGAGGGAATATCGGCAGCTTCACCGCGAACGCAATCAGGAAGCCGGCGAACACCAGAGACGACGGCACCAGCAGGCTTGTCAGGTCGCGCTCGGCGAGCACCGTCATGTCGAAGGTGCGCTCGAGCCCGCCTGCGCCAGGCGCGGGAAACGAGAAGTACAGCGCCAGGATCGCCGCCAGCATGAACGCCGAGCCAGCCAGCGTGAACAGGACGAATTTCATCGCCGAGTAATCCCGTCGGCCCGTCCCCCATCGGGAGATTAGGAAGAACATGGGGATCAGCTCTAGCTCCCAGAAGACGAAGAAGAGGATCAGGTCGAGCGACACGAACACGCCCATGACCGCCGCCTCGAGGATCAGCAGCCACATGAAGTATTCGCCCACCCGCTCGTTAACGCGCCACGACACCAACACCGCCGCAAGGCCTAATATGCCGTTGAGCAGCACCAGCGGAACGCTCAGGCCGTCCACCCCCAGGTGGTATTCGATGCCGAACGCGCTCACCCACGCAACGCGAACTTCGAAGTCGTATCCTCCCGCGGTCGTGTCGAACAGCACGAACACGGCCAGCGCCAGCACCAGCTCCGCCAAGGCAGCACCCAGCGCCACCCAGCGCGTGAGCCTCGCATCGCGCCTGAGCCCCACGGCAAGCGCCGCGCCGGCCAAAGGGACGAGGATGATCCCTGTCAGCACCTTCTGCTCCTACCGTTGCACGATGAACGCGATCAGCAGCGCCACGATGCCCGCCGACACGCCCACGCCATACGTCTGCACCTGACCCGTCTGCAGCTGAGCGAGGGCGCGGCCACCGTTCCTGCCCACCCAGCCGACCATGTCCACGAATCCGTCCACGATGCGCCGGTCCGCCCAGTCCGCGAACAGGAATACCCCCCGGTACAGCACCCGGCGCACGATCACCGTCTCGTAGAGGTAGTCCATGTAGTAGCGCTCCTCCAGCACCCGGCGAGCGGAGTGCCACAGCTGCGGGAAGCGATCGAACGAGATTACCTTCGTTCCGTAGACCAGCACTGCAAGCACTATGCCCGCGACCGCTAGTGCCATAGACGCCGTGGCGATCACCGGTTCGAACGCGGGCGAATCCTCGCCCAGGAAATGGGAGAACCAGTGGGCCGGTATCGGGCCGATGCTCGAAACCGCGTTGACCACAGCTCCAGACAGCACCGCGAACACGGCGAGCACTACCATGGGCACCGTCATCTGCCACGGCGACTCGGCACGGTGCACATGGTGACGTGCCTCGTCGGGGATGCGCTCGTCCTCCGGCACGGCATCGATGCCGCCCCTGAACTGACCGTGGAACGTCATCACGATTAGCCGGAACACGTAGAACGCCGTCATGAACGCCGCAGCCAGTGCCAGCCAGAACACGAGTTGCGCGACGAATCCGTTGGCAGCATGCTCGCCACTGCGCGCCACCGCCAACACCTCGTCCTTGCTCCAGAAGCCGGAGAAGGGGAACACGCCGGCCAAGCTCAGGCCACCCAGCATCGTCGCCGCGTACGTGATCGGCATCCACGCCCGCAGGCCGCCCATGTGGCGCATATCGAACGTATGCACGGAGTGATGCACGCTCCCGGCACCAAGGAACAAGAGGCACTTGAAAAACGCATGGTTGAACAAGTGGAACATCGCTACCACCGGCGCCCCAACGCCGATAGCCAGGAACATGTAGCCGAGCTGGCTCACCGTCGAGAACGCGAGCACGCGCTTGATGTCGTTGCTCACCAGCCCCATGGCCGCGGCCAGGATCGCAGTGACGCCCCCGACGATCGCGACCGTGTTCATCGCTGCGGCGCTCTCCAAGAAAAGCTCGTACATGCGCACGACCAGGAACACCCCTGCCGCCACCATGGTCGCCGCGTGGATCAGCGAGCTCACGGGCGTCGGACCCTCCATGGCGTCCGGCAGCCACGTGTTCAGCGGGAACTGCGCCGACTTACCCACCGCGCCTGCGAACAGGCCCAGTGCCACCAGCCCCGCCACGCCCCCACCCAATAGGGGCGCCATCTGCAGGATGTCCGGGATCTCGAACGGGTTTTGCCCACGCTCGATGAAACGATCCCGGTAGAAGTACAGATACATCAGCGCCAGCAGGAAACCAAAGTCGCCTATACGCGTCACGATGAACGCCTTCTTCGCGGCGGCCGCGGCGGCGGGACGATGAAACCAGAAGCCGATTAATAGGTATGACATGAGGCCGACCAGCTCCCAGAACACGAAGAGCTGGATCAGGTTGTAGGCAAGCACGAGACCAAGCATCGCCGCGGTGAACAGCGACATGTAGGTGAAGTAGCGGGGGTAGTCCACCCACTGGCCGCCCTCGTCGTCCGCTCCCTTGCGCATATAGCCGAGGGAGTACACCTGGACCAGCAGGCTTACTCCGGAGACCACCACCACCATGATTGCCGCCAGTGGATCGAGGAGAACACCGACGGTGAGTGCGAACCCGTCGCTGGCTTCGGTCCGGCCCACGTCTAGCCACGGATGCGGTGCGAACCCAATCGCGTCCTCGTGGCCCAGCGTCGAGGTCAGCGCCCACATGCCCAGCGCGAAGGCACCACCGACGCCGGCGATTCCCACGTAGCCCGCGTATCGCCACGCCGACCTCACCCATGGCCGAACTACGGCTATGATGAGCAGCCCGGCGGCGAGCGGACTGGCGAAGATGGCCCAGACGGCGGCTTCGGGGATCATGTGCTACAGCTTCCTGATGATCTCGTCGGCCACGTGCTCTCTGCCACGCGGCACCATGATCCGGAAGACCGCCGTCTCGCTGTACTCCAGGATGCCCGCCTCCGGCAGCAAACGCACCGGCAGACCCTCACCTTCTAGGATCTCCTTCCACATCTCCGCCATCATCAGATTCGGTGCTTTCTTGTAATCGACCCACATGGCATCGCCCCGGCTACCGCCGCAACAGGCTCACCTCCGTGACGTCGGTGGTATCCCGGCGCCGCACCAGCGCGATGAGCAACGCCAGGCCCAGCGCCACCTCGGCGGCCGCCACCACGATGGCGAAGACTACGAACGTCTGGCCCGCTAGCGCCAACGGCGCCACGGCCTCGGCGTCCAAGCCCACGCGCATCGCTCCCGGCACGGTGAAGCGCGAGAAGGCAACCAGCGCCACATTCACCGCGTTGAACATGATTTCGATCGAGATGAGCACCGCGATCAGGTGCCGGCGGGACAGCGCGCCGTACAGGCCGATGCAGAAGAGGACCGCCGAGAGGATAAGCAAGCGCTCCAGCATGCTCAGCGCTCCCGGACCAAGGCAAGCGCCCCAATCACCGCAGCCAGCAGCAGCACCCCGACGGCCTCGAAGGCCAGCACGAAGTCCCGGAGCAGCAGCCTGCCCAGTGCTGCCGGCGTGTCCACGAACACCTCGGCGAGAGGTCCGGGCAGGTGGTCGGGAAGCAACTGCCATTCCTGCTGCACGATCACGTAGATCAGCGCCGCCAGCAACAGCACCGCGACCCCCAGTGCAGCGGGCTGCGTTGGCGTGCTCCGGTTCCCCTCTTCCACGTCCCTGGTAATCATCACGGCGAAGATCACGAGGATCGAGATGCCGCCGCCGTAGATCAGCACCTGCGCGACCGCGAGAAACTCGGCGTTCACCAGCGCGAAGATGCCTGCCACACCCAAGAAGCTGACCACCAGCGTCAGCGCGGCGCGGAACATGTCTCGCAGGTGCACCACCAGCAGCGCTGCGCCAACCGTCACCGCCACCAGCAGCCAGAAGATCAACTCTTTGAACAGGCTATCCAACGCTAGTCGTACTCCCCGTCGGCGCTGGCCTTCTTGCCGAGGTCCTCCGGGACCTGCCCAGGACGCTTCGGGTGCCAGTAAAAGGGCTCGCGGCCAGCCTCCTGCCAACCGGTGGAGCCGCCCACGAAGGGGTCGCTCCGGCCGCGCTCGAGCTGCGGCCTGAACCACGTGCTCGGATGCTTGTCGCGCTCCTTCAGCACGTCCACTGTAATCACCAGTTTCTGCCGCTCGTACTGCGCCGCTTCGAAATTGCTGCCCATGTGCAGCGCGTCGTAGGGGCACGCTTCCACGCACAGGCCGCAGTACATGCAGCGGCCCTGGTCTATATCAAACGTGTCCACCCGATAGCTGCCGCCATCCTGCTCGTTGCCGCCGTCCGTGTCGGTCACGATGCGGATGATGCCTAACGGGCAGTACTTCGCACACGACGCGCATCCCGTGCAGCGGTCCTCGTACCAGGTGAACTCCTGCCCTCTGAACCGGGGGTGCTGCGGCACGCGATTTTCTGGGTACTGGATAGTGAACGGCTTGCGGCCCATGTTGCGCAGCGTGACCGACAATCCCTTCAGCAGCCCGAGTCCAAACATTAACGCACCTCTGGGGCGATCAGGCCCACCGGCTTGCTGCTCAGCGACACGATCCTTGCCATCACCGGGATCGCCGCGATAGCGCCGATCCAGTTGATGGCCGCCATCAGCAGTAGATCGCCGGCCGATGGCTCGGGCCAGATGATCACCTCCGCCGCCAGCAGGATCACGTTGAGCAGGCTCAGCGGGAACAGAAACTTCCACGCGAACTCCAGGATCTGATCAAGGCGCAGCCTCGGCACCGTCGCCCGCACCCAGGACGCCATGAACGCGAAGGTCATCACCTTCAGCAGGAACCACACGTGTGAGGGCAGGATCGCCCACTCCCAGCCGTCCAGGAACAGCACCGTGAAGATTGCCCCAGCAAGTAGCACGTTCGCGAACTCGGCCAGATAGAACACGCCGAACTTCATGCCGCTGTACTCCGTGAGATAGCCCGCCACCAGTTCCGACTCCGCCTCGGTCACGTCGAAGGGCGGTCGGTTCAACTCAGCCGATATGGCCACGAGGAACACCAGCACGCCGATGGGGCTCACCAGGATGTACGGGATCGTCTGCGCCTCGACGATCGCCACCATGGACATCGACCCCGCCAGGATCGTCACCCCAAGGATCGACATCACCAGGGGAATCTCGTACGACACGAGCATCGCCACCGCGCGCATGCTGCCGAACAGCGCCAGCTTGTTCGCCGACGAATAGCCCGCCATAAGCACCGCCAGCGACGCAAGGCCGCTCATCGCCACGACGTACAGCACCGCAACGTTGAGGTCGGCAACGAACGTCCTGTCGCCGAACGGAATCACCGCGAGCGCCATCAGTGACGGTGCCAGCATCACAATCGGTGCCACGTTGAACACCAGGCGGTCCGCCCGCCGAGGGATTATGTCCTCTTTGAACAACAGCTTCACCGCGTCGGCGATGGGCTGGAGCAGCCCGAAGGGTCCTGCACGGTTCGGCCCGACGCGCGCCTGGAAGCGCCCAACCAGCTTGCGCTCGATCCACGTGAACAGCGTCCCCAGCAGGAGGAAAGCGTTCACCGCGACCATTATGACGGTGATGGCTCCCAGCGCGTATGCCAGCCACGCCCAATCGTCACCAAGGCGGTCCTTGACCGCGTCGTACACCCAGCCGTAGAGCACGTTCCGTTCCGGAAGCTGCGTCTCCATCAGCGGTCGACCTCACCCATGTTGAAGTCGATACTTCCCAGCGAGACGATTGCGTCCGCCAGCTTCCACCCGACCATCATCTCGCGCAGCACGCTCAGGTTCACGAACGACGGAGCCCGGATGTGCATGCGGTACGGCGCTATCGACCCGTCGCTCACCAGGTAGAAGCCGAGCTCCCCCTTCGGCGCCTCGATCGGCACGTAAGCCTCCCCTGGTGGAGGACGGAACAGCATGGCGGTGGTGGCACGCACGGCGCCAGGTTCGATCTGCTCCACGCATTGCTGCACCAGCTTGATCGACTCGCGTATCTCGCGGATGCGCACCAAGTAGCGGTCGTAGTTGTCCCCGTGCTCGCCCAGCGGCATCTCGAAGCTCAAGCGGTCGTACACGTCGTAGGGCGCCGCCTTGCGCAGGTCCCAAGCGACCCCCGAGGCGCGAAGCATCGGGCCCGTCAGCGAAGCGTTGATCGCAAGTTCCGCGGGAATGATGCTCACTCCCTTGGTTCGGGTCAGCACGATCTCGTTGGCCGAGATGAGCCCCTCCAGCTCGTCCACGTAGCCCGGCAGCTCCTCAAGCAGCCGGCCCAACGCCGGCCAGAACTCCTCTGGAGTGTCCTGGAACACACCGCCGATCCGCATATAGCTCACAGTGATGCGGGCTCCGCACAGCATCTCGAACAGATCGAGGATCCGCTCGCGCTCGCGCATCGCGTACATCAGCGGCGTCGCGAAGGCACCCAGATCCTGCATGAAGAAGCCCGTCGCCACCAGATGGCTCACGATGCGCTGGAGCTCCGCCGCGATCACTCGCAGGTACATCCCGCGCACTGGCGGATCGATCCCCAACAGGCGCTCGCATGACAGCACGTACGCCTGGTTGTTGGTCATGGACGCCACGTAGTCCAAGCGGTCAGTCAGCGTGATTACCTGCGTGTACTGACGCTCCTCAGCGAGCTTTTCCGTCCCGCGATGGAGGTAGCCGATCACCGGCTCCACGTCCAGGATGTTCTCACCGTCGAACGTGACCCGCATGCGGAACACGCCGTGCGTGCTCGGGTGGTGCGGCCCGATGTTGACCGTTACGGGCTCGGTGTGGAGTGTCATCTGCTCTACCCTCCGTGCGGCCAGGTGTATGGCAGCGGAGGCTCCAGGTAGTCACGGCGCAGGGGGTGCCCTTCGAATCCCTCCCACGTCAGGATTCGCTTCAGGTTCGGGTGCCCCTCGAAACGCACGCCCATCAGGTCGTAGATCTCCCGCTCTTGGAGATTCGCGCCCAGCCATACGCCGGCCACCGACGGCAGCGCCGGGTCCTCGCGCCCCGGCAGCCGCACCTTCAGCACCGTGCTCGTGTTGTTGACGATCGACGTGAGGCGGTAGACAACCTCGAAGTGATCCACGTAGTCGACCGCCGTCACCGAGCTCAGCAGTGCGAACTGGTGCGACTCGTCGTCGCGCAGGTACGCGCACACCCCAGCGATGGATGCGGGCTGCAGCCATACCGCGCCGTCGCTCACGTCCACGACCGCCTCGGGGAAATGCGAGCTCACCTCTGCGCCGAGCCTCTGGCCCGTAATCGTCGCCGTCACGCTAGGCCCCCGCCGGATTGCTGCCCACGCTGTATTTCTTGATCTTTTCGTGAAGCTGCATGATGCCGTACAAGAGCGCGTCCGGCCGTGGGGGGCACCCCGGCACGTAGACGTCCACCGGCACGATGTGGTTCACACCCGGCACGACGCTGTATCCCTGGTAGTACGGCCCACCGCTGGTGGCGCACACGCCCATGGCAATCACCCATTTCGGCTCGGCCATCTGGTCGTACACGCGGCGGACAGCCGGTGCCATCTTCCACGTGAGCGTGCCCGATACGATTAGCAAATCGGCCTGCCGTGGGGTGGCGCGCATGGCCTCCATGCCGAATCGCGATATGTCAAAGCGCGACATGGCCGAAGCGATCATCTCGAAAACGCAGCAGGCGAGTCCGAACGCCACCGGCCACACGGCCGATCGCCGGCTCCAGTTCAGGAGCGCGTCGACGGACGTGACCGCGATGCTGTGCTTGATGTCGTCGGGTACGTCGATTAAGGGATCGGGGAAGGCCTCCTGAGCGCTCCACTTGAGCTGCTCGATGGTCTCACCCTCGATCCGGTCAGCGTCCCACGAGATGACCGGTGCGGGCATGGACTGACCGTACGGAGATCCGAGAGGGCCGCCTACATCGTCGGGGGACTGCGTCATCAGACCTCGCTCCCCTTGGTTGCGGAGCCCTGCAAAAGGGCCCTGAAAAAGCTGTGAGCGCCGCCGTGACCAGGCTGCGGGAGGATAGCACAGGGGTCTCGGCCCCACAAGTGAAATCGTGCACAATCACCTTGCGTCCGGGCCGCACTTACCTGCCGCTGAAGCACCTAACTCTAAGCGTGGAAGTGACCAGATCAAGCTGAAGCGCGCGACCGGCTTCCCCGCCCCCGCATGGTCCCGTTCCGCACACGACCTCGGTTCGTCATGGGCTTCACGATCGATGGCGAGCCGCTCCTCGTGTTCGCTCGGCGGTCGGCACTGTTCGCCAACATCTATTCGAGATCCGTGAGCGGCGTCACACTGACGTTCGTGTGGAGTCACTGTACGTTCCTGGACAGCGGTACCAGCAGCACGTGGGATGTCGCCACCGGCGGTCCGCTCGCCGGCACCGCGCTGCGCCAGGTCGCGGCAAGCTCCTCCTTCGACTGGGCTTGGCTGCTCTACAACCCCGAAACCACTTTCTATCCTCCAAGGGGATGAGGCCAAATACCCGCCTGCTACACTGGCGGGCACGATGGCTGAACAACAATCCCGCTACGACCAGATCACCCTTGAGGCGCTGGACCAGTTCCGCGAGAAGCACGCCACGCGGGAGCGCGCCATCCAGGCCTCCCGCGAGGTAATCCGCACCTCAGCCAACGCCATCCGCGCAATCCATCGCAACGAGCTGGAGCAGGCGAAGGCGCAGGTCGAGACAGCGGGCGCGCTGGTAGCAGACACCAAGGCGCTGCTCGCTGCACACCCCGACCTCTACCACACCGGCTATACCCAAGATGCGCAGAAGGAGTTCGCGGAGGCAAGCTGCGTGTACGCATTCATCGCGCAGACCGACGTCCCCATGCCCGCAGACATCGGCGTGGAGGTCTCCTCCTATCTCAATGGCATGGCCGAGGCGGCGAGCGAGCTCCGCCGCTACATTCTCGACTCGCTGCGGCGCGACGACGACTCTCGATGCGAGGAGCTCATGCGCCAGATGGACGACGTCTACAACATCTTGGTCGTCATGGACTTCCCCGATGCACTCACCGGCGGTTTGCGGCGAACCACCGACCAGCTCCGGGGGGTCCTTGAGCGCACACGCGGCGACCTCACGATGACGCAGCGCCAGCGCCGCCTCGAACGCCTGCTCGCCGACCGCGAGAGCTAGCCGCACCCCGGTCCAGCGGCGACGACGGAACCCCGCACGCCTACCTCGTTGACCATCGCTTTCGAGCGATGGTAGCGTTGCTTGTTCGTAACCACACCGTATCGCGGTACATGTGCTCCACCCGGCGTGGGGCTCGATTCAGGAGGACGGAATGGAAGGCCTCTACGCGGCCCTTGGAGCCGGCGCCCTCGCGCTCTTGTTCGCTGCATTCTTAGCCAGGCGAGTGCTCGCTGCAGAGGAGGGCACCCCTCTCATGCAGGAGATCGGCGCGGCGATCCAGGAGGGCGCAAACGCGTTCTTGAAGCGCGAGTACACCATGCTCGGCGGATTCGTCATCGGCATGTTCGCGATATTGCTCACACTCGGCTTCCTCCGAGATGCCCAGGATCCCGAGGTTGCCTACGCCTACCTTGTAGGTGCACTGGCGTCCGCGATCACCGGCTTCGTCGGCATGCGCATCGCGGTCAAGTCCAACATGCGCACGGCGGCGGCGGCCCGCACGGGCCTGAACAAGGCATTGCAGGTCGCATTCTCCAGCGGCGGCGTCATGGGCATCAGCGTGGTGGGCATCGGCATCATCGGCGCCACGGTATTGTGGATCATTTTCGAAGACCCCAGCATCGTCGCCGGATTCAGCTTCGGCGCCTCCTCCATCGCGCTGTTCGCCCGCGTAGGCGGCGGCATCTACACCAAGGCCGCTGACGTTGGCGGCGACCTGGCGGGCAAGGTCGAGGCCGGCATCCCCGAGGACGACCCGCGCAACGCAGCGGTCATCGCCGACAACGTGGGCGACAACGTGGGCGATGTGGCCGGCATGGGCGCCGACCTCTTCGAGTCCTACGTTGGCTCGATCATCGCGACGCTGGCTCTTGCGGGCACCGCCGCCTTCTACGGCGGCGAGGTAGTCAGCGACGGTCCGGCGTTCGTCCTGCCTTTCCTTATCGGCGCCGTCGGCATCGTCGCCTCCATCATCGGCACGTTCTTGATCCGTACGGGGGAGACCGCCAACATCGGCAGCTTGCTCTGGTCGCTGCGCCGCGGGATCTTCGCTGCCGGCTTTCTTGGGCTCGCCGGCTCGTTCGGTGTCATCTGGTGGCTCCTGGAGTCCCAGAACAACCTCGGGATGACCGCAGTGTGGAACGTGTGGGGCGCGGTTGGGGTCGGCCTCGGAGCCGGCGTCATCATCGGTGTCAGCACGGAGTACTACACCAGCTACGAATACGGCCCCACCAAGGGCATTGCAGCCCGCACCGCCACCGGCCCGGCGACGGTCATCATCACCGGGTTCGCCACCGGCATGCTCAGCACCATCATCCCGCTGCTCATCATCGTAGCCGCGGTCATCGGCGCGCATCAGCTTGCCGGCCTCTACGGCATCGCCATCGCGGCGGTTGGCATGCTCTCCACCCTCGGAATCACGCTCGCCACCGACGCCTACGGCCCCGTCGCCGACAACGCCGGCGCCATCGCCGAGCAGGCGCACCTCGACCCCGAGGTCCGCGAGCGCACCGACGCGCTGGACTCGCTCGGCAACACAACCGCCGCTAGCGGCAAGGGATTCGCGATCGGGTCCGCCGTCCTGACCTCCCTGGCGCTCATGGCAGCCTATGCCCAGGCGGTGGGGCTTAAGTCCATCGACCTTCTCGAAGTCTCGACCCTGGCCGGTCTGCTCATCGGCGCGCTGATGCCGTTCGTCTTCAGCGCACTCACCATGGAGGCGGTCGGCCGCGCGGCGCAGGACATGGTGGAAGAGGTTCGCCGCCAGTTCAACGAGATCCCTGGTCTGCGCGAAGGCAAGGAGGGAGTCAAAGCCGAGTACGCCAAATGCGTGGACATCAGCACCAAGGGCGCGTTGCGCGAGATGATCATCCCCGGCCTTATCGCCGTGGTCGTTCCCATCGCCGTGGGGTTAATCCCCTTCCTCGGCGCCGAGGCCGTTGGTGGGCTGCTCATCGGTGCCATCGCTTCCGGCTCGCTGCTGGCCATCACCATGGCGAACTCCGGCGGTGCATGGGACAACGCGAAGAAGTACGTGGAGGCTGGCGCCTACGGCGGTAAGGGCACCAGCAACCACGAGGCCGCGGTCGTTGGTGACACGGTCGGCGACCCCTTCAAGGACACCTCCGGGCCGTCGCTGAACATCCTGATCAAGCTCATGTCCATCGTGGCCCTGGTGTTCGCAACCACGTTTGCCACCTAATCAGCGCGCCACTACAGTAGGCGCGGAAGCAACGAAACAAGAAGGGGTGTCCGCAAGGGCACCCCTTCGTTATTGGCCCTCGGGCTAGGGGAGATGCATCGTGGATCTCGGACTCAATGGAAAAGTAGCACTGGTAACCGGCGGAAGCAGAGGGATCGGCAGATCCATCGCCAGTGCACTCGCCCGCGAAGGCACGACCGTCGCCATCTGCGGGCGAGACCATGATGCTGCTAAAGCAACGGCAGCCGAGCTTTCGAGCGAGACTGGCGGGCGCATCGAGGCGTTCAAGGCCGACATGGGCGATGGAGATCAGGTCAAGTGGCTGGTTGCCGACGTCGTGAGCACCTGCGGCGGCCTCGACATACTCGTGAACAACGCCGCACGTGTCGGCGGCACGGGCGGTCCCGACAGCCTGTCACAGCTCAACGAGCCCATGCTGCTGGACGATTTCAACGTGAAGATCATGGGCTACCTGCGATGCGCCAAGGAGGCCTTCCCCCACATGGAGCAGAAGGGCTGGGGACGCATCGTCAACATCGACGGCATGGCTGCCCGCAGCGCCGCGGGCGTCAGCGGTGGCATCCGCAATGCGGCCGTGATGAACGCCACCAAGGTACTGAGCGAGGAGCTGGGCCCCAAGGGCATCACCGTCAACGCCGTGCACCCGGCGCTCGCCAAGACCGACGCGCAGGTCGCCGGCATCAAGGCGCGTGCCGAGCGCCGGGGCGTCAGTGTGGAGGAGATCGAGGCCGAGATGGCGGCGAATCTGGCCGTCCGGCGCATCGTCACCGTCGAGGAGATCGGCCCGGTGGTAGCGTTCCTCTGCTCACCGCTGTCCGGGTGCATCACCGGCGAATCACTCAGCGTCTCCGGCGGCAGCAGCAAGGCAGTGGTCTACTAGGCATCGTCTGACGAAACGCGGGCGACTCCCTGATAGAATGCATCCGACAGGAGCACGCTGGAGCACGTCATGGTCCTCAGCGACCGCACCATCCGCGACGAGATAGCCAAGGGCCGCATCGTCGTTCGCCCCTTGGGCGACGGCTGCATCCAGCCGGCCAGCGTCGACCTGCACCTCGACCGCAACGTGCTCGTCTTCCGGAACAATCGAGTGCCCTACGTAGACGTGCGCTCCACGAACGACCGCTTGACCGACATGATTACCATGGGCAACGACGACCCGTTCATGCTGCATCCCGGCGAGTTCGTGCTCGGCAGTACGCTGGAGCATGTGGAAGTGCCTGACGACCTCGTGGGGCGCCTCGAGGGCAAGAGTTCGCTCGGGCGCATCGGCCTGTTGATCCACTCCACCGCCGGCTACGTCGACCCGGGTTGGAAGGGGCACCTCACGCTGGAACTGAGCAACGTCTCCGGCCTGCCCATCACCCTGTACCACCGTATGAAGATTGGCCAGATCTCCTTCCTCAAACTCACCACCCCCGCCGACCACCTCTACGGCTCTGCCGAGCTCGGCAGCAAGTACCAAGGTCAGACGGACCCCACTCCCAGCCGCGTTCACATGGACTTCGACGGCGGCGCCTCGGACGCTGGGTCCGACAACAGCTAGCCCTGGCCATGGCCAACGCAGACCCTAGCCACCGGGACCACATGGCGCGAGCCATCGAGCTCGCAAGGCAGGCCATCGGCTCCGTCAGCCCCAACCCGCCCGCAGGAGCGGTGATTGTGTCCGGCGGCCGTATCGTCGGCGAAGGCTTCACACGCCCGCCGGGCCAGGAACACGCCGAGATCGTCGCCCTGCATCAGGCCGGCGAGGCAGCGCGAGGCGCTGAGGTCTACGTCACGCTCGAGCCATGCGCACACTCTGGGCGCACGCCGCCATGCACCGACGCACTGATCGCGGCTGGCGTCAGCCGCGTCCACATCGCGGCACTCGATCCGGCCCATCACACCGACGACCGCGGTGTCGCGACGCTCGAGGGCGCCGGCATCAGTGTCACGATCAGCGACGCCTCGCCGGAGGCTCGCGAGCTCATCGAATCCTTCACCAAGCACATCACGACCGGGATCCCGTTCGTCGTCGCCAAGTTCGCGCTCAGCCTCGACGGCAAGATCGCCACGGCCGCCGGGTCTTCCCGCTGGATATCCAACGAGGCCTCGCTCCGGCGCGTCCACCGGCTACGCGCAGGGCACGACGCCATCATGATTGGCATCGGTACCGCCCTCGCTGACGACCCCCAACTCACCGTCCGCGACGCGCCCGTGCCGCGTGATCGCCAGCCCACCCGCGTCGTGATCGACACCACCGCACGCCTCGCCCTCGACGCCGCCATGCTTCGGCAGGATGGCACGACGCTGGTCGCGATCGCCGACGCACCGGACACGCGGCGCAGGGCACTGGAGACGGCAGGCGCCGAGTTGCTGAGCGCGCCGGGCGACGGCGCCCGCGTGGACCTCGCCGAGGTGCTGCGTCAGCTCGGCGAGCGCAACATCACCAGCGTCCTCGTGGAGGGCGGTGCGACCCTGCTAGGAGCGCTCTTCGATGCGCGCCTCGTCGATAAGGTGATCGCCTTCGTGGCCCCCGTCATCATCGGAGGAGACGGTGCGCCGTCTCCCGTGGGCGGTAGCGGCGCGGGCGACATGGCGCAAGCGATACGCCTGGCCGCCCCCCGCCACGAGGAGATCGAAGGCGACTTCATGATCACCGGCTATCCTGTCTACGCTTGAGGAGCAAAACGTTGTTCACGGGAATCGTCGAGGAGATAGGCAGCGTGGTGGAGATGGATGGCCATCGGCTGGTCGTCGGGGCCCACGCTGTGCTCGAGGACACCGCGATCGGCGACAGTATCGCCGTGAACGGCGCATGCCTCACGGTCGTCGAGCGGACCGCCGACCGCTTCACCGTGGAGATCTCCGAAGAGACGCTCCACCGAACGGCGTTCGACGGCCTGAAGACCGGGGTGGGCGTGGATTTGGAGCGCGCAGTCACGCCCACGACACGGATGGGAGGCCATTTCGTGCAGGGGCATGTCGACGGCGTAGGAACCGTCGTCTCGCTTGACGGCACCCCGGAGGCAACGACGTTGCGCGTGCGGATGCCCAGCGAGGTTGCGCGGTACGTCGTCGAGAAGGGATTCATAGCCGTCGACGGCATCAGCCTCACCGTCACGGACGTGGCCGATTCCACGTTCGCGGTCGCCGTGATACCGTATACGCTTGAGCACACCGTACTTGGCGAGCGCTCGAGTGGCGACAGCGTCAACCTCGAAGTGGACATCGTCGCCAAGTACGTGGAGCGCCTGCTTGCAGGAGGAGCTGGTGGGTCTAGCGACGGTTGAGCAAGCGATCGATGACATCCGCGAAGGCAGGATCGTCATCGTCATCGACGACGAGGATCGGGAGAACGAGGGCGACTTCGTTCTCGCCGCCGAGCACATCACTCCCAATGCGATAAATTTCATGGCAACCCACGGCCGTGGGCTGATCTGCATCCCCATGAAGGCCAAGCGGCTCCGAGAACTCGAACTCGATATGATGGTGGCGCACAACACCGCTCGCCACTCAACCGCCTTCACCGTCTCCGTCGACCTCGACAACGGTGGCACCGGAATCTCCGCGAGCGACCGCTCCGATACGATCCGTGCCCTCGTGAACCCGGCCACGCGGCCCAGCGACCTGGCCAGGCCAGGCCACATGTTCCCGCTACAGGCGCAGGAGGGCGGCGTGCTAGTGCGCGCCGGGCAGACCGAGGCCTCCGTCGACCTCGCGCGGATGGCAGGCCTCATACCCGCGGGCGTCGTTTGCGAGATCATGAACGAAGACGGCACCATGGCCCGGCTCCCGCAGCTCGAGCTGATCGCCGCCGAGCACGGCCTAAACATCGTCAGCGTCGCCCAGATCATCTCGTACCGCCTCGAACACGAGCGCCTTGTCGTGCGCGTCGCCGAGGCCCGCCTCCCCACAGCCTACGGCGACGCGAAGGCCGTCGCCTTCCGCTCAGAGGTGGACGCCGCAGAGCACGTGGCATTGGTCTTCGGCGACGTGGACACGGATGAACAGGTGCTCGTGCGCGTACACAGCGAATGCCTCACAGGTGACGTGTTCGGCTCGCTGCGCTGCGATTGTGGATTTCAGCGCGACGTGGCCATCAAGGCCATCGCGGAGGAAGGGCGTGGCGTCTTCCTGTACATGCGGCAAGAGGGGCGCGGCATCGGTCTGCACAACAAGATCCGAGCCTACGCCCTCCAGGACGACGGCGCCGACACGGTGGAGGCCAACGCTCAGCTGGGCTTCCCGCCCGACCTGCGGCACTACGGCATCGGTGCCCAGATCCTCGTCGACCTAGGCGTCAAGAACATGCGGCTGCTCACCAACAACCCCAAGAAGGTGGTTGGCCTGGAGAGCTACGGCCTCAGCCTGGCCGAGCGTGTTCCCATCATCGTCGAGGGCAACCCCGAGAACATCCACTATCTGGAGACCAAGCGCGACAAGCTCGGCCACCTCTTCGACGCTCTCGACGCGCCCACCGGCTCGACCGGTACCTAGTACGCACCTACGGCTCCCCTGGTGATACCGCTATACGGGTGCAAACCGACGTGCCATCTTCTATAAACTGGCTCATGCGTGCGACTCGTCCAACCCTGCGTCCCCGTTTCACTTTTCCTGTAGCGATGCTTTTCGGCCTCTCCATCCTCGCGGCCGCATGCAGCGGAGGCAACTCGCATGGCGGAAACTCCGGTGGCGGCACGAAATAACGCACTAGGCGCCGTCCGGGTCCGTCGCTAGAATAGTGCTATGGCAAGGGAGCTACGGGGCGGCCTGGACGCGCACGGTCTGCGGATCGGCGTCCTCGTCGCTCAGTTCAACGAGGTCGTCACCTCACGCCTTCTCGGCGGAGCGCGCGAAGCGCTGGCGCACCACGGCATCCGCGAAGAGGACATCACCATCGCCTGGGTGCCCGGCTCTCTGGAACTCCCACAGCTTGCGAGCCGCATGGCCTCGGCAGGCACCTGGGACGCCCTCGTCACGCTCGGCTGCGTGGTCCGCGGCGAGACATCCCACTTCGACTACGTCTGCGCCGAATCCGCCCACGGCATCGCGCAGGTTGCCCGTGACTCGGGCACCCCCGTGGCCTTCGGCGTGCTCACCACCGAGGACATGGACCAGGCCATGGCCCGCTCCGGCGGTGCCAAGGGCAACCGCGGGTTCGACGCCGTTGAGTCTGCCATCAAGATGGTCAACGTCTACCGCCAGCTCGACCACGCCCCCGCCGCCGCCGAGGCGCGGCCATGAGCCTGCAAGAGCAGCTCGATAACGACCTCAAAACGGCGATGAAGGCGCAGGACCAAGTGGTCCGCGACACCGTTCGTCTCATGAGGTCGGCTATCAAGAACGCGGAGATTGCGGCGCAGAAGGGGCTCGACGACAGTGGCGTCGCGGAGGTGCTGGCACGCATGGCCAAGCAGTACCGCGACAGCATCACCACGTACGGCGACGCGGGCAGGAAGGATCTCGTCGACAAAGAGCAGGCGGAGCTCGACGTGCTCACACGCTACCTGCCCGAGCAGCTAGGCGCCGACGATATCACGGCGCTGGCCAAGCAGGCCGCTGATGAGCTTGGTGCGACAGGCCCATCCGACCGCGGCAAGCTAATGGGCAAGCTCATGCCTCAGATCAAGGGCAAAGCTGATGGCGCCCTGGTCAACAAGATAGTCAGCGACCTCCTCGACGCGCTCGCTAGCGCATGACGGCTCGTTTCGCCATCGTCGTCTTCCCTGGCACCTGGAGCGAGGTCGACTGGCATGCCGCGCTCACTGGCATCATAGGCGAGCAGGCCGAGTACGTGTTCCACAAGCAGACAACCCTCTCCGGCTTCGACGGCGTGGTGCTCCCGGGCGGCTTCTCCTACGGCGATTACCTGCGGCCAGGCGCCATCGCCCGCTTCTCTCCCGTAATGCAGGCCATCGTCGACTTCGCCAACGTGGGCGGTCCGGTGATCGGGAGCTGCAACGGCTTTCAGGTCTTGTGCGAGTCAGGCCTGCTGCCCGGCGCGCTCATGCGCAACCAGAACCTGCAGTTCCGCTGCCACCCACAGTACCTGCTCGTGGAGCGTGCCGCGGCGCCGTTCACGTCCGCGGCGAAGGCGGGCGACGTCCTCTCGATTCCCGTCTCCCATGGCGACGGCAACTACTACGTTAACGACGCGACGCTCGCCCGTATGGACGCCAACGGCCAGATCGCGTTGCGCTACTGCGACGCGCAGGGCACCGTGAGCGAAAGCGCCAACCCCAACGGCTCCCGCGACAACATCGCTGGCGTCACCAACGAAGCGGGCAATGTGCTGGGCCTCATGCCGCACCCGGAGCGCGTGGTGGAGCCCGAGCTTGGCGGCACTGACGGCCTCGTCATCATGCGCTCGATGGCCGAAGCACTGCACCAGCGCACGAGCGTCTAGGCACAACGTGGAGCTCGGCATCCTGCTGACCATGATCGCCGCCACCAGTTGGGGCGCCGGGGACGTTTTCGCCCGCAGAGCCATGTTCGGTGCCGGGGCCGAGACGGTGCTGATCGTCATGATTACCATGGTCATCCTCACGCTCGGGGTCGTGGGCATCGCGATCGAGGGTGCCGGGGCCTTCGCATCCAAAGACGGCACGTTCCTGCTGCTCACCGCCTTCATGGGATTGCTCACGTGGGTCACCGGCAACCTGCTCTACTTCCACGGCATGATGCGCGCCGGAGTCGTGATCGCGGCGCCGATCCTGGGCGCGGCGCCGCTCATCGCCATCCTGTTCGCCGTGACGTTGGGCGGCGAGCGCCCCGGGCCGCTGACGCTCATCGGCTCTTTCGCCGTGGTTGCGGGTGTCGCCGTCCTGGTCACCGATCGCGAGCGGGTGCAGGAATGAGTACGCCGCCGCGCACCTTTGCCGGCATCAGCACCGTCACCATCGGCATCGCATTCGCGGTCCTGGCCGCCGCATCGTTCGCAGGCACGGGGTTCGTCGCCAACGAGCTGGCTGATGAAGGCGCGCCGGGGATCATCATCGGTTTCTACGAGGCGCTCTTCGGCATGGTGCTGGTCGTCGCTGTCAACGCGCGGCGCTTCCGTGCCGTTCGCATGACCCGCCCGGCCCTCGCGTGGGCGCTCGCGGCGGGAGGGCTGTTCGCGACCGCCTTCGGCAGCTTCTACACGGGGCTCAGCCGCATCGACTACAGCGTCGGAGCACCCATCCTGGGCGCAGTCCCGCTGGTGTCGTACGTAGTGTTGCTCTTCGTCCTACGAGGTCACGAGCACATCACCCGCCGTGCGCTGGCCGGAGCCTTCCTCGTCGTGGCCGGCGTGGGTATCATCGGACTCACCACCTGACGCTCCGGAGGACGCGTGCCCGCCAGCAAGGAAACACTCGATCAGATCGCCCTCTCCCGGGAGGAGTATGACCTGATCGTCCAGAAACTCGAGCGCGAGCCCAACGAGATTGAGCTTGGGCTCTTCGGAGCGCTGTGGAGCGAGCACTGCGGCTACAAGCACTCCAAGCCGCTGCTGCGGCTCTTCCCCACCTCAGGCGCAGCGGTGCGCGTAGAGGCCGGCCTGGAGAACGCTGGCGTCGTCTCCATCGGCGACGGGCTCAGCATCGTGTTCAAGGCCGAGTCGCACAACCATCCCTCCGCCATCGAGCCCTACCAAGGCGCCGCCACCGGCGTGGGCGGCATCGTGCGCGACATCCTGGCGATGGGCGCGCGGCCCATCGCCCTGTTGAACTCGCTGCGCTTCGGCCCGCTCACCGACCCCCACAACCGCTTCCTCTTCGAGGGTGTCGTCGCCGGGATTTCCGGCTACGGCAATTGCATCGGCGTGCCTGATGTGGGCGGCGAGGTGATGTTCGCACCGAGTTACAGTGGCAACCCACTGGTAAACGCCATGTGCATCGGCCTGCTGCGCGACGGCGAGATGATGCGCGCCGCCGCATCCACGCCCGGCAGCACGCTCATGGTCGTCGGCTCCGCCACCGGCCGCGACGGCATCCACGGCGCCTCCGGCCTCGCGTCGCGCACCTTCGGCGGCAGGGACGGTGACGAGATGCGCCCCACGGTGCAGGTCGGCGACCCGTTCTTGGAGAAGGTGCTGATCGAGGCCTGCCTAGAGGCCGCCCGCTCCGGCCACCTCGAAGGCCTGCAAGACCTTGGAGCGGCGGGCCTCACCAGCTCCGTCATGGAATGCGCAGAACGCGGCGGCACCGGCGTCGACCTCGACGTCGCACTGGTGCCCCGCCGCGAGCAGGGCATGAGCACCTACGACGTGATGCTCTCCGAGTCTCAGGAGCGCATGCTGCTGATCGTGAGCTCCGGCCACGAGGCCCCGATTCGCGATATCTTCGAGCGCTGGGACCTCCCCGTCACCGTGATTGGCACGGTCACCGATACCGGCGTGGCGCGTGTCTACGATGGCGACACACTCACCGCGAAGCTCGACATTGCCACGCTGGTCGAGGCACCTCAGTACCGCACCGGCGGCACGCGCCCAGCGTACCTCGACGCACTGCAGAGTGCCGAGCTGCCCGTCGTTCCGGACCGTTCCCGTGCGGGCGATCTGCTGACCTCGCTACTCGCATCGCCCAACATCGCCAGCAAGCGCGCGGTGTACCGCCAGTACGACCACGAGGTGCAGACCAACACCATCGCCAAGCCAGGGGCAGGCGATGCCGCGGTCTTGCGCCTGCGCGGCACCACCAAGGCCATCGCCATCGCCATCGACGGCAACGGCAGGCACGCCTACCTAGACCCGTACACCGGCGGCGCGCTCGCGGTTGCCGAGGCCTGCCGCAACGTGGCTTGCGCGGGAGGCGTGCCCTTGGCGGTTACCGACTGCCTCAACTTCGGCGACCCGGAGCGCCCGGAGGTCTACTACCAACTCGAGGAGTGCATCAAAGGCATGGCCGAGGCCTGCCGCGGCCTCGGCATCCCCGTGGTCAGTGGCAACGTATCGCTCTACAACGAGGCACAGGGCGAGGCCATCTACCCCACGCCGGTCGTGGGCGCCGTCGGACTGCTGGAGCAATCCGACACTAGGCTCACCGCAGGGTTCGCGAACGAGGGCGACTCGGTGCTGCTCCTTGGCGCCGACTCGTGGCATGCCAACGATGCGACCCTCGCAGGCAGCGAATACCTCGCCCACGTGCACGACCTGGTCATCGGCAAGCCGAGCCTCGACCTCAACGCCGAGGCTCGGCTCCAGCGCCTGCTTATCGCTCTCGCCGGCGAGCGCCTGCTGCACTCCGCGCACGACTGCTCCGACGGCGGACTCGCCGTGGCCATCGCTGAGAGCGCCATCATCGGCGGCAAGGGTTTTCGTAGCGACGCAGTAGAGCAGTCACCACCTGAGACCGCAGGCCGGTGGGACGCGGCGCTCTTCGGAGAGGCTGCCTCCCGCGCCGTGGTCTCGTGCGCGGCGGAGCACGCGGCCAGCGTCGAGCGGCTCGCCGCCGAGCACGGCGTGCCAGCGCTGCGGCTCGGGGCCGTGGGCGGCGGTCGCGTGAGCATGGCCAGCCTCGTCGACGAGCCGCTCGCAGAGCTCACAGACGCCTACGAAGGCGGCTTGGAGCGTGCGCTCACGGAGGGTTGAGAGAACCCCCGTCGTCGGTATGAGGCGTGAAGGACTTCTCACTAGAGTCTTGCTGGGGATAGGGTTGGGGACCCTGCTCTTGGTTGTTCCCGGCGTGGCTGATCTAGCGCTCCTGAGCTGGTGGCTCGCTGGTGCCCTGACAACGAGGCCGCGAGGAAACACGGTCCGCTGATGGGAGGACTCGGCAACAGCAGCAGGCCAACCGAAGTGATCGCAGCTTGTGGGGAAGCGCGCGCCCTATAGTGTCGTGCGGAAGGGCGTGAGGGCGGCTGCCTGCCCACTGCCGGCAGCCGCGTTGCTGCCGCCGGTGCTGTAGGGCACTAGCGCTCGGGAGCCTAGCCGCCGCGCACCCGCCGCCGTCACCGTCACGGGCGAGCCCACCTGCGCCGTCATGTCACCGAGCGTTACGCCGGCCTTGATCGTGAACGTCCAGCCCACCTCGATTACAAGCTCCGTGTCCTCCATCGGATCGGCACCCGTCGCCT
>Ga0315338_1001127_pt1 | contig 38544 bp, 35 predicted proteins | sample ASW8metaG_FD_204518 | JGI IMG/M metagenome (GOLD analysis project Ga0315338, IMG submission 204518) | Ammonia-oxidizing marine archaeal communities from Monterey Bay, California, United States - ASW #8 | ecosystem: Environmental > Aquatic > Marine > Coastal | place: USA: California | collected... | reverse complement strand
CAGCTTGCAGTGATTCCTTAAGGGCTGATGACAGCCGTTTCTGCTCTATCTCATTAAAAATTTCCCCGTGTGCCGAGGCATAATCATTAGCAACCTTGGCATGGACTTCAAAAAGACCAGAGGCAATACACCAAATTATCTTAAAATAATTTATCGGAAGAAAACCTTTAAAAGGAGAGAAATTTATGGTTGAACCACAAGATCCACTTCAACTCGTGTGGGCGATTTTAAGTTCAATCCCAAATACAATGTCAGCCCGGAAAACTTTAAAAACAGTAACCCCCGTGAAAATTATCGATCGCTTTGGCGCAATCGAATACACACAATTTTTAGATTACCCTACATACCGAGCTATCCACAACCCTTTTTTATTGCCTACGATAACCAACAGCACACCAGAATGGTATATTTTCTGAGAATTTCACTCGCTCAAGACCTGCTTTTTCCATCATAGCCTTAATTTGCTCCCTTGAAAACCGCTTCTCCAGCCGCGTGCCAAACCTATCTAAAGCATCTGTACGCATGGTGTAGAAACTTAATTTCCTATACGCACTCAAAGGAATATTATTAACATTAAAACCTGTTTTCTCCATAACCCAGGAAAACCTTGAAACCGGAAAATAAATTAAAGACGCAATGACTTGGCTAAAAAAATACCTTAACCCATATGGGCAACTTGATATCACACTTCGGAAAATATTACTTAGACGCCAAACAGTTTGGAACCACCTTGGCCGGTTGTCAAAAGCGTAATAGAGATAAAGAAGGAGCGGGGCTCCGATTTTAAGTTTTTGCACGCAGGCTTCTATCCCTGCCTGAGTATCAGGAATATGATGCAATACACCTAGAGAATATCCAAAATCCATACTACCCTCTTCAATAGACATTTCATCTATACTTGTATTATGAAATTCGCAATTATCGTACTGCATCAGATTTTTTCGTGAAATATCGAGAGCAGCACTTGGTTCGATACAATGCAGGCGTTCAACTCGCTGCGCTACCACCTTTGCCCAACGACCAGTCCCACAACCGGCATCGAACCCTACTGCATCCTTAGGCAAAAGATGCCAAGGAAATATTGAAAAGTAATTATCAAATAGCTCCCTATGCTCCTTCTCAGAAAGTTCCGACTGATCAAAACGCACCCACTCATCGCCGAACCCATCTACTGTTTTAGGGTCAATATTTATTTCTTTATTCATCTTTTTCTAATGCACCAACAAAACCTACCGTTAAGAAACCAGAACTAGCCAGAAACCTGAAAAACAGTCGCTCTCTAACCTTTCACCTAGTAAGTGATTAAGAAGACTGGCTTGCTCTCTGTTAAATAAACCTACCATCTTATATGGCGCAGGCCACGTTCATCATTCGAAGCCTGGTCTGAGTCCGCAGGATGCAATTCTGACGGGTTCTCTTCTAAGCGAAGTATCTCTGGAATGCGCAAATATATTTCACGAGAATAGCTAAGGAATAACAGCTTTATGTTAATCCACGGACTAGCATAGAACACGGGTATGTGACGATTCTATTTTACGACATTAATCAACTTTTACATCTATTTTTAGAGGCAGTCTTCATTATTGGATTAACAGAAAATAAGTTTTACAGCTAGAGCATTAATCATATAATATTGCCTTATTTAGGCTGCCTATGAAAAAAAAATTTATTTTCATCTTCTTAATAATTCTGGCAGTACTGTTGAGCCAATACAAATTCTTTCTCATAAACTACGCGCATTTCTTTAGCGTAGACAATCCAACTACAGGAGCTGATGCAATTGTTATTTTAAAAGGCCCGGGGTTAACGCGGGTGCCTAAAGCCCTCGACCTTTATGCGGAAGGATATAGTAAGAGGATATTGCTCACGGACCTCAAATCCTTGAACTCAAATATTTCCCACTTGTTCCGCACCAACATACAGAGAGCCAAAGAAATATCCAAAATAGTTAATACCCCAGCTAATTTTGAAAGCGTGCCGTCTCTTAAAGGTGGTGCAAAATCGACATTTGACGAGGCATACGATCTTTTAGCCTTTTGCACTAAAGAAAAGATAAAGCATTTAATAATTGTAACAGACAGGTTCCACACTCGCCGTGCTTTATATACTTTCAAAAAAGTCTTTAATGATAGTGGTATCAAATTAGAAGCCTCAGGAGCCGCAAATGACATTTTTAATGAGAAAAACTGGTGGCGGTCCGACATAGGCATCGCTACATATATACTTGAGCCAATTAAATTTTTTGTGTACATGCTAAGCAATCAAAACATATCTTTTGTTAGGGCTGAATCAAATGTAAGACACAATTAGTTACTTTCCTGCTGGCTAATTACTCGCCGTTTCCTAGGTTCAATTATTATTTGAATGACTGCTTAATAAAATTATTAATGGTGGCGCATTTGATCAATAACAGAAATCTGCAAACGCTGACACAGATATATAGTGGAACTTTATTTAAACAAACCAACCCGAAATATTTTTTTGCCATTTCATAGTTTTCTAGAAGGTAATATTGAAGGCCTTTGTTGTAGTTTAACCAGTAAATATGATACTCGCTCAAATCTGATATAGCATCAGCATAACGTTTTTCTATAGCCGCATAGCATCTTAACCTTAGAGGTGGGTTTGCCGTATTTCCTCCAACTCGCCAATAATATCCAAGCGTTTGAGGTATTTTTTTAAAATTTTCAGAAAGGTTTGAAATTTTTAACCACACGTCATAATCTTCCCAACCTACGACTTCAACATCCTCCGACAATCCGTTTACCTTATCCAACAGATGCTTTCTTACAACAACGCTGGAATTATTCAACGTATTTCCATTTATAATTAGATCATCAAAAATAGGAGATTTTAAGTGGCGAGTAGGGGCTATTCTCCAAAAGAATTTTTGATGCAGTTTTGTAACTATAAAGAGGTTGTGGTAAACCAAATCAGCGCCTCTTTCCAAATATTGTAATGACACCTCCAGCTTATTTGGCATCCACCAGTCATCTGAATCGAGAAACGCAATATATTTACCCTCCGCATGTTTTATGCCTAAGTTTCTAGACATCGCTATCACACCTTCATTGTGAATCTTAAACAACTTTATTCTCGAGTCATTAAAAGAACTGACTAAATCTTCGGTATTATCGCTGGAATGATTATCGACCACTATAGCCTGCCAACCAGAAAAAGTTTGGGCAAGAACCGAATTCAGGGCACGCTTTAAATCCTTTTCTCTATTGTAGGTAGGAATGATTATTGAGACAACCGGGGTCATAAGAATCTATCGCATAAAAAAGTCAATTGTCATTGGGGGAAAAAGAGACTTCCTGACAAAAATCAAGCAGCTGGTCGATTTCGCTAACCCTATTAAATTCCGGGCTGAAACCTGTTTGAAGCAGGGCATCGATGCAATAGTCAAAATTATGATCTGCCTTACCCGCTTCTTGAGCAAGGCGCGATAGGCTTGGCTCAAAACCCAGCACGACTTTACACCGCTCCTGAACAAGGCAGGCAAAATCCCAAACTGTCGGTGCCCAAGCTCCTCCTAAATTGAAAACATTTTTATAGATATCTTTTTCAGCCAAATGTAACAAATGGTGAATAGCACCACATACATCTGTTAGAGGAATAAAGTCTCTACGTTGCATCCCAGATGATCGCAAAACCATTTTCTGCTTCGTTACTGCCTGCCAACAGAGATCATTTGCGAGTAGCATCCAACAATTTGCATCCTTATGCGCAGGCGCACCAAATGTATTCGAAAGACGAATTGTGAGCCCAAAGATTTCTCCCTGCTGATGTTTATATTGGACAGCTGCCTCACCAGCTAAATGGCTTGTCGCATAGGGATGGTTGGTAGAGGGGGGAGTTTTTTCTGAAATCTCTCCCATCAGAGGGTTACCATACACTTGGGCCGTTGAAAGATAAATGAATCGCTTTACTCCTTGTCTAATAGACGCCTCCAGAAGACAAGCCGTACCTACCCCGTTGGTCACCAATGCACCTACAGGGTCAGCAGCGCAATCCGATGCATTCACCCCTGCCATATGAACCACTGCATCCACACCCGCGCAGCTTTCTTCAAGTTCTGCTGGAGAACTCCAGAAAGTCTGCACTACCCTTGCTTCTTTCAACCAAGGAGGGGACTCTACTTGGGTACGGGATCCAAGGAGTATCTCACAACCCATTTTGGACGCACAATATTGCGCTAAACGCCCACCCAAATAGCCAAACCCTCCAGTAATCAATAATCGCATTATTCAGGTACCAAGCCTGTATTTAGGACTCGATCAACAATTCCCGAAACTTCAGCCATCTGAACGAACTTACCAATCATAATCTATTTCATTTAATTCCATATTCTGTACTTCATTTGGATCGTGCTCTATGTTTGCAATGTTTAACAGCAAGTTCAACTCCATCCCCTCCCCCTCAAAAGCGAACCAAACTCCAGATGGAACCGTTAACCGACAGTAGTTTTCTTTGTTTACAGTTAACTCAAAAAACTCACCTCGAGACAAACTGTCAGGGCGATCATCAAAAATAACGAACCTGATGCTTCCGACCGGAACAACCAGGTTCAATATCATTTTGGAGTGCTTTTTCCACCCTTTTCTCTCATTTTTTAATATCGACGAAAAGTAAATTTCCCCGATCCCAAAAAACCCAAACTCAGAGGCCTTTAGCGCATGAAGGATATCTCCTTTTGGGTGAGGTATCCTGTTTAAAGGTGTAACAAGAACCCCATCAATCATATTTTGCCCAGCTACGTTGGTTTTCGATGGCATGCTGCTGATAGGCTTCAATTTGCTTGACCGTTATTTCAAACATGTTTTCATTTTTTTTATAAAAACTGTAATACCACTCACTAACATATTTTATACAATCAACATAGCTTAAGTTAGCTTCCCATTTAAGCTTGAATAAAGCTTTATCACAGTTCAACTTGAGAAGGCTCGCCTCATGAAACGATATATTGTCAGTTACCCTGTATGAAGCTGAAGGACTTTTGAAATCCCAATAACGACTTAATTCTTCCAATAACTCCTTGACTGTATGGTTCTGTTCCGCTTTCGGACCAAAGTTAAATTGCTCACCATGTAACTCTTGTTTATCAACCAAGTTCTGGCCTAAAGTCAAATAACCGCTGAGAGGCTCTAGTACATGTTGCCATGGCCTGGTTGCCTGAGGACTGCGAACCTCAACCGGTACACCCTTACTCCATGCACTCATGCAATCAGTAATAATTCTATCCGCTGCCCAGTCACCACCTCCAATGACATTTCCGGCGCGACCTGTCGCTAATCTCACCCGACTCCCAGAGTCATTAAAAAAAGATTGCTGGTAGGCATGAAATATGATTTCAGCAGCACCCTTTGAGCCGCTATAAATATCACGCCCTCCCATAGGGTCTGTTTCTTTATAACCCCATACCCATTCGACATTTTCATAGCATTTATCGCTGGTAATGATCACCGCATGACAGTCATTCGAGACCCCACGCAAGGCCTCCAATACATTAGCCGTACCCATTATATTCGTAGACACAGTCTCAAGCGGTTCCGAGTAAGACCTGGAAACAATAGACTGAGCAGCAAGGTGAAACAGGAAATCAGGTTTAAACGATTGGATTTTGGCTTGAAGACTATCGAAATCTCTAATATCAATAAAATTATGCTCCACCTTATCGACAAGCTTTAGCTCTTCAAACATCGAAGGAGTGGTAGGAATATCTTTAGATATACCACATACCTTTGCCCCTAACTGAAGCAACCAAGTCGTTAGCCAAGAACCCTTAAATCCTGTATGGCCCGTGACTAAAACTTTCTTCCCCGAATAAACTGAACCAAACAAGATTAACTCCATATCTTCCATGGGGCTTTGCCGCTATTCCAAAGTTCCTCTAGACTCAACTTGTCACGCAAAGTATCCATAGGTTGCCAAAAGCCATGGTGCTCATAAGCCATTAACTGGTTCTCATTTGCCAGGTTCTTTAAAGGCTCCTTTTCCCACACAGTTCCATCATTATCTATATAGTCCAGTACTTTCGGAGACAACACAAAAAATCCGCCATTTACCATCACACCATCGCCTTTGGGCTTTTCATTAAAGCTTTTCACTTGCCCATTTTTGATATCTAAAGCACCGAATCGACCCGGCGGATGCATGGTTGAAAGAGTGGCATGTTTTCCATGCTCCTGGTGAAATTTTATAGAGTCTAAAATATCTACATCTCCAACCCCATCGCCATATGTAAAGCAGAAGGAATCTTCATCTTTAACATAATCAGCCACGCGTTTTAGGCGCCCACCCGTCATCGAGTTCTCACCAGTATCTATCAAAGTCACTTTCCAAGGCTCTACCCGTTTATGGTGAACTTCCATTTTATTTTCGCTCATACAAAATGTCACATCAGACATGTGCAAAAAGTAGTTAGCAAAATATTCTTTGATGATATATCCCTTGTAACCACAACAAATAATAAATTCATTAATACCCTGGGAAGAATATATCTTCATGACGTGCCACAAAATGGGTTTACCACCAATTTCAACCATCGGCTTCGGTTTAACCGCTGTTTCTTCGCTCAACCGAGTTCCGCGGCCACCTGCCAAAATAACTGCTTTCATTCAATACCTCGTTAGATAAATGTCCGAATGAGTCTGGGTTTTATTCAAGTTAATTAGTAGATGACAACAATCTCCTCCACCGCGGTAATTCCGGGTCCAGAAAATAGAATTCACTGACATCAGACCGATCAACTGTATTATGCTGCACCATCTGCAATGCGTCTGCTAATTCCTTAGCCGTGCCAACAAAGCAGGCACCTTGTTTACCACGTAGTGGATTTAGGTTCAACTCCATCCCATCTAGCATTACTATTACCGGCAAGCCAGCAACATAGGCATCTACTGCCACAGTCGTCCTATTAGCGGAATAAACAATATCGTAGTCTCGGATTATCTTTTCTAAAGGATCAGTAACAACCTCGAGATTCAAAGAGGGGTAATCCGTTGCCTTAACATAGTAATTTGGATGGGGTTTAAATGTATATGCCAAAGAAACCGTTATTTGCGATACAGCCTCTTCAAGCAGTTGCAATATTCTGATTGTACCTGAAGGCGTGAATTCTCCCACAATAAGCACTTTAATCTTGTCATTTTTCTTATCTCCAACTAAATGATGGCCTGCTAAAAAATTATTTAAGTGACCCATACGAAGATCCTCACAATTAACAATGGTCTCCATGGGATGGTCCACACTCAGATAAGCATCAATAGCCTCTTTACCATAAAGGACTGTCTCAGTTGCTTGCGGCATCGAATAGGGTTTTGATGATCGAGTAACGCGTGAATCATTAAAATAGCGGAGATCCCAAAACCTCCCAACTGCATGCGCCACAGCAATCAACTTACCATGGCCGTGCTTATTCCAAGCGTGTATTAACGCCCTCTCCCAGCCCTGGTTCTCACAAACATACAGGCCTTTTTTTTGATGCGGAAGGTCCCTAAGGGCTCCATCAAAAAGCTCCATCCAAAGTAAATTGACAATGGAAACAGAACCGAAAATGGAAGTATACCAGTCTTCTTTCATTAATGGCCACAAGGACAAGCAAGACCCTGGCCGGTTAAATGCCTTCCTGATTTTCCTAAGACGCCAAGAAATGGACAGTATTTTGATCCAACGCTTTAAAACTTGAAAAATGACACGCCAAGATAAATAGGTGTCCAGAAAAACATGAAAACCCTGATTCTGGCGCTCTCGGTTAAAGCGTTGCACCCAATCCACTGCAAGATCAGGATTTGGAACTGCCTCGTGAGGGTAATAGTGTTGAAGCCAATTTCCATTTAAGCCTAGATTCCCCATTAAACCTTGTAAACCTTCCCAATATCGAGAATTAAAACACCCCTTTTCTGCAAGTTTTGGGTTTATGTGAAAAAAGTATGAACAGAAGAATAGCGAGTTTTCACCTTCAAACCAGTCAGATTTTTCTGCCTTTCGGAGCGGCCAGCGGACCCACACATGGCGGGCCAAAGTGATTAGTGCCTGCACCAAGTGAGGCAACGCACGATAAATGCCTCCACGACTCAACTTCTTGGAAGATGGATCTGAAAGCTGTTGCCATTGGTAGGAAATATCTAGTTTCTTGCAAAAATCTTTAAGTGCTTCATGAAGGTTTCGATTTGCACTCACCAGCAAAAATTTGCCAGGTCTCTTATCAAGAACAATTTCCTCTAAAGCCATTAGGCGGATAAAATCGACTATAGAGGATTTCCAAGGACTTTTCTCGGCCAATAACGACATCCACCAAAGACTAAACCCTTCCCCAAGATTAAGGTGCTCCACCAATCGCTTACCTTGAATCTGCGTTTCACCTAGATCGTGAATTAAGTCCAGATATTTTTCTCTAAGTCGTTCACTATTGGCCTCAACATATCGAAGAAGAGAAAACAATGAACCATTTTCCTTATAACCATTCCAGCTATAAACCAACTCCGCATGCCCAGATAGATCTGCAGTGGAATCCCAAAGTATTAAGGTTTTCAATACCAAATTTTCATCATCCATAAGCCAGAAGTGATAATTTTCACCACCTGTGTGGGAATATACCTAGCCACCCATCAAGGCATATAAATTAAAAAAACAATGGCACTTCCGGGCGAAAATACTTATCAAAAGACCACAGCATCGTTCTAGCAGGCGAAACATGAGTTAACAATAAAAAATTAAAGAAGAAATGCGACCTGGAAGTTTTGCCTATAGTTTCTTGAGTGAGGAGTACACATTTAAAATTGGGTTAAAGACGCTGTATTGGATTGTGTATGAAAAAAACTTTATCGATTTCTTCGGGGCAAATATTTTTTTACTGGAACATAGCAAACGCGTATTTTGCTAGGATTGAAAATTTAATTCAGATCATTTTAGCAGACGGTATAAAACTTTGCCCTCCTCATTCCTAACAAATCAACAAGCCTCGGTTTCTTTTACTCCATATTCCAAGTCTGGAACTTTTGGGTTCTCTTTCGAGTCTTCATCCGTATTCGCCAAGTACTTTTCAATATACTCCTGCTTAAGCTCATTAAAAATTCTCTCCCCTTCCGGAGTATTTGATTCCGCTTTTTTGATGTCCGACCAGCGATTTTTAGGGAATTTTACGTAAAGAGTAAAACACTTGATGAGGCCCTCTATTTCTTTCTGAGGGTATTGCGACATGGCCAGCATTGGTTTGTCAGTCAGGGCTTTTGTAATCGTTTCGGGAGCTATAAGCCCAGTATCTTCACACAATTTTCTTAACGGAGTCCCATGAAAGGGAACAAAGGAGTACAGGTTTTGATTGTCTGAATCGATACTACGATTCAATTCAACCGTGTCCATTGCCAACTCTCGCGTCTCAGTGGGAAATCCTGTGATGTTGTTCAGGCTAAATTGAACGCCGTATCGATGAGGTATTTTTAAAGCTTCAATAATCTCATTATTTTTCCAATCTCTCCTGAGCAGTTTCTTTCGAAGTCCTTCGTTTCCATGCTCGATTCCAAAAGAAATCCGATGCAGCCCTACTTCGGCCAGTTTTTTTATTTTATAGTCTGAAATGGTTTCCGGGCGGGTCTGCATCCAGAACGGCAGCCTAATGTCCTGATACCTTTCGCAGAATTCTTCAAACTCCTTAGTATTCCATGCAAGAAATGTATCGGCCCAAAAATAGTTGTATTCAACATCCAGATCTTCTTTAAAGTGTTTTAGCTCTTTATATACGAGATCGATCTTCTTTTTCCTAAAAAAACTGGCGTCTGTTTCCTCATCGTACATGGTTATCTGATCAGGGGAATTGCAGAACGTGCATTTAAATGGGCAGCCTCTAATCGTTTCCATCGGCATCATCTTGTACCACTTACCGGCCATCGGTCGATATAACCTTTGCTCCTCGAACAAACTCATATCCAATATCGGGGCATCATCCACGTCTACAGGATTTGAAATCGGATTTTTTTTAATCGCTCCATCTTTTTGCTTTACCCAGAGGTTGGTCACATCATCCCAAGGCTGGCCTTTTTCAATTCTTGCACATAAATCCACAAGGGCGTTTTCGCCCTCACCAACACAAACCATATCAATCATTGGTTGCTTGATTACAATATCTGGAGCAAAAGTGGGGAAAACACCTCCTGCTAAAACAGGGGTTCTGTTTTGAGAAATTTGGTTCCTAATATGCTTCAACATCTTCAGCCCCAAATTCCACATATCTTCAGTGGTGGACAAAGCTATCAGGTCTGGATTAAATGATTCAAATTGCACATCCAAGTCATCCCGCCAGTCAGTTTCCCGCATTTTTATGCCAAGGGTATCTGTTTCAAATGGCACCACGTTTAACCGCTCAGCTTTTGTGCCATCAGAATTCACGCCATAGTCGATCGAGTAGTAGGTCGCATCAAAAAGAGCCACTTGATGACCATGTTGTTTGAGAATTGCCGAAAATAGTGCAATAGCTGGCGGCAACATATTCATTCCGAATGTATTAGGATATATAAATAGAACCCTTATTCCCATTGACCCTCCATGCGCTCAGAAAACACTAAATTGACTAAAAATTTCACAACAAAAGAACTCCACGAAATGGATCTCACCCTTTAATAATGACCTTTCTCATTTTAACAATTGGCAATTGGCTTTACAAACCTTTAAGGCTAGAGGTGATATCCCATCGGAGAGCCTAGCAATAAATACCTGTTCTTAGGATATAATTGGGTCACTCTCCACCTGATGCAGAAATAACCTGCCCTGTAATGAAGGTATTTTGATCTGACCCATGCAAGAAGATAATATTGGCAATTTCATCTGGACTTGCCATGCGTTGCACTGGGATCATTTCAACACGACGATCTAAATCTTTATCCTTATCATTTTTATGAAATTTCGTATCGGTCACACCAACCCTAAGCGTGTTAACAAAAACATTACTTGAGGCCCAGCTTTTGTAATCGGACGGTATGAATTCAAGAGAGTGCTTGCTCAAAGCATAGCAGAAACTTTCTGATCCACCGCCAAACTTAACCCCTATACTACCAATATTGACGATGCGACCCCATTTTCGCCTTATCATTTCCGGCGTGATACTACGCATGAACAACAGCCCCGCAATGAGGTTTACGTTCATGGTTTCTATGATTTCAACTGCAGTAATTTCTGGAAAGGGGATGGATCGAAAAGTCGCGGCCATGTTTATTAGAACATCAATTTTCTGAAACAAACCAGCGTAGTCGATAAGGGCCTGCTCAACGGAGTGGGAATCAGACAGATCAATCTGCAGGGACTGCATGTTCGGTGAAGCATCAACAAGGTCAAAGAAACTATCCTGGCCATTATTGTAATGGCCTATAACATGGAATCCTTCCTGCAGGTATTTCTTGCACGTCGCAACTCCAATATCGGAACTCGCTCCTGTTATAAAAACCTGTCGCATTCAGACACCGTCTCCTCCCAACATAACTTATGCTTAACCATCATAGCCTCCCTAAACAACCGTGCAAGCCGTACAGGGTTTTCTGCTCTCGCGCTTGCTATTGATATGATCGACCCTAAGCGCCTCATAGGCGGACAACCGCCAAAGCTCGCTTAAACTAAACTCCGTGATCGAACCCTGCGATAGTGTAGACTTATAGTCAACATCGCACGGGTTTGCTTTTCCGTCCCACCAGATAAACATTCGACGCCATAAATCCGAGCAGGGTTCGACAAGATCATTGCTTGGCTGGCTATAAACATTCTCCCAAGGATTGTACTGCACAAAGGCAACCTGATCCACCAGACCACCCCAAACCGCCTGCATCGAATCAATATCCTGCTCATCTGAAAACTTGACCCCAGAAACACGGGTAATAACAGGCAGATCGGGATACTGCGATTGTCGGATTTTCTGAAACTTTTCAATGTTATTCAGAACAACAGAAAGGTCGCCATTGACCCGCAACTTACTGTATAACGGTTCTGCGGCAGCATCTACTGAAAAAACCACGGTTTTCACTCCACCGGCAAGAATAGCATGACATTTGGCCTCGTCCAGTAAAGAGGCATTGGTGTTAATTTTCAGATTGAGAAATTTTCCGCACGTGTATTCCAACATAGGAACGATGTCCTTACAGATAAGCGGTTCGCCACGCGATGCCAATGAGATAAACTCTACGTTTCCGACAGCTTGGTCGATAATTTGTTTAAACAGGTCCAAAGTCATTTGCCCCATATATCCTTGGGAATTATCTGTAAAAGTAGGATCCGTTTCAAAGCAAAAAACACAACGAAAATTACAGACCGAGGAAGGCTCAATCTGCAGGTAAGGCGGGTATTCGTCGAGAATTTTCTTCTGAGGATAAATTTCATACCGGTAACGGTGCACTAGATAACGTGGCAGATCTGAGTCTGAACATGTTGCAATTTCTTCAATAACATTTGGGGAAAGGGAAAATAGTGGCTGGTTGTCCTGTGGGTCCGGGTCAAGCAAGTCTTTGCACACCTGCTGAAAGACCTTCCGATGAACCTCCGACATACCCTTCAAAAGATCATCACCTTTCCGCACTCTGACAATGCGGTTCATGGCCTCGGCCAATGCATCCTTATGCTGATATCTAATCTCAACAAAGCTATTATGTTTTTCGTAGACGGGGCGATCTTTCATTTATTAATCCTATGCATCCTGAAAGCCGTGTTTACGGAGCCAGAACTCTACCATAGGGACTTGCCACTCGTAGTCAACGTCGCAACCGCCCCAATTGGGAATCGATGCGATGCGCTGACCCATCCACTTTTGTGGTAAAAGCCCCGCAGCCATGTTCTCCATGCATTCTGGTCGTACTACTGAAATACCCATATCTGCAAAATGCACATCCCCTTGGGAATCACGATCACAATTCAAAGTTCGCGGATCTCCAAATGTCTCAAAAGGCACCATAGAACGTAAACACCCATCTTCCCCCAGCTTGCGCGCACGAAGTGGACTCCACATATTGTAAACCGAAGTTGTTACAGCAGAGTCAAAACTTTCATCTGCGCGTAAAATATCGATCCCCTTGTCAATCAATTCGCTGTTCAGGGTGGCAGCATTAGCAAACAATAAGACTATCAGCTCTATACTCAACCCTTCCTTAGCAAGAGTTCCTTTAATCTCCTGATAACCGTGGGCAAAGACATCTTCTCCCAGCGCCTGTTTGGTGGCAAGCTCGGGAGGACGCTCAATCAACTCAGCATCATGATCCTCGGCAATAGCCATGATTTCGGGTGAGTCGGTGGAAACAAAGAGTCTTTGCACATAGCTAGAATTATTTGCCGCCAACAGAGGATAGGCCGCAAGAGGTCGTCCCAATACCGGGTAAACATTTTTTCCCGGAAAACCAATACTGCCTTTACGTCCGATCATCAATGCGCAAACAATAGATTCACTCACCGTTATTTTCCTGGGGAAAATTTAACAACTCAAAGTTTCAAAGGAGGATCCTCGAAACCGCTTTTGCAAATCCTGATTAAAGGGTGTGCGGCGCAACAAAAATGCCACATTATTTTCCTCGGCAGCACTGAGATCCGTATCGGAATCTCCAACCACCAACGCCTGCCCTGGTGGGCAATTTAAGCACTTTAACACATCTCTCACTACCGCGATTTTGGTTGTAGGGGCTCCAAGTACTTCACGAAAACAGTGGGTGAAGTCGAGCGCATACAAAATCTGTTCAATTTCCTCCTGCGGCGTGGCGGTCATTAGAACGAAATATTGACGGGTGTGATTTGCTTGCAGATAATCGCGCACTCCCGGGACCCAAGGGGCATCAATCACGGCCTGTTGCACCAAATCTGAAAATTTTTCACAAAAACTCTTAATCTGGTCTATTTCGACAGGCTCGCCAGCCCAACTCAAGTAAAGCGGTATTTTTTCAAAACGGGAGACACCGCCATGAGCTTTATGGTGTTGGCGAATCTTATCGACCAAATCTTCACCATAGGGCATGAACAACTGCTCGTATCCCATCGACTTGACACTGACCGAGTCCTTTACCACTCCGTCAAAATCCCAGAAAACCACCTGCTTTCCTTTCAATTTGGTTTCGAGAGTCATTGTGTTAATGAGAGAAACCATTTTTGATTGTAGCTATCTGAAAAAGACTGTTTTTTAACATATCTGCTTGGCATTTTCACTCAATATCAGACTCACCTGATCCAGTGTTGATACCACGTTAAAGGGTTGAAATCAAGGATGGGGGAAGTAACAGCGGCTTCCAAGTTTATTGACAGCTTTGACTAAACTGGCATATCAGGACTTCATCCAAAATTCGATCAAAATTGCCCTGTTAATGGGCCAAACCATTCTTACAAGTAGAAACCCCCATCTCTAAAAGAGATAAAATTTAACGAGCCATGAAAACCGTTATTCATTTACCTTGCTATTGGTAAATGAACACATCGTCTTTTCCAATTTTGCCCATTTCTAGGAATAAAAAGATGGAACTCCACACTCCCTAAACCTCACCTCGAATTTTTGTTCGCCTAGCCATCCATGACCACGAAGAAATGAACACTATCCATGAAGCAAGGGAGATCCAGATACCGGGACGATAGGGAGTATTGTCAAAAAATAACCGGACGAGATGGCTTCCCGGAGGCACGACCACACCTTTTAATACCCCATTGGTTTTTATAATCGGGGTCGCCTCCTGATCAATCTCTGCTTTCCAGTTGGGATGCCAAGCGTCGTTAATTACCAGAATCTCGCTCTCTTTACTGGTGGTCGAAAACACCATCTCCCCAAACTCAAACTTCTTAAGCTCAACGTGTCCTTTCGAACCATTATTTTTGTTAGGGAACACAGTAGCACCAGAGTCTTTCCAAAAATAGGCGACACCTTTTTCAGCACCGTAAAGGTCATCGTAGTTTTCAATGAGGCTCACACGATCCGCCAGATAATAATAGGGCCAGGCATTCAGATTGCGATAAAGGTAAAACTCCTGGCTCTCGTGAACCAACTCCAATTGCTCGTGCTTAGGTTGTCGGATGAAAGAAAAAAAATAATTTACCGCTGCAAAATCGTAAAGTTTCGATGGAAAATAATTAATAAATGTCGACATATGCCTACGGTAACCCTCCCGGTATTTCCCCTCTCGTAACATAAATGCGTCCATCATTGCCGCTACATCTTTTTGGGTAAAACTCTTAATACTGGAGAAATCTAAAGCTGGAGTCCTCTCATAACCTACCTGATAGCGTCTGGGCCCAAATTCTCCACCGAAATACCTAACCTTGACGCAAGCGATATAATCGCTACCTGGACAAGCAACAAGACCAAATTTCGCGAAACGATCTGTCGGCTCAAACATTGTAGAAAGTTTAACCCCATTTTTTTCCTGACGATCCCAAGTTAGCGTCTCCTTATTCAAGGGGTATATTGCCCATGCCAGAAAAAGGCTGTTAACCAGTAAGAGCAATGCAAAGACACGTCCTTTTGCCAGCTTTAGCATATTGGGCCAGTATGGGGTTACAAAGAGGGCAATCAGGATAAAAGTAAAACCATAAAAAAGGACATCCGTCGCTCCCATGGTTTCGTTAAAAAGCTGGACATTCTCTGTGATCACCCCGGGTACTAAACCCCTTGAATTTGCAGATAATTGAACAAACTGAGTTAACCAGTTATAAGCAGAAAAAAGCATTGATTCTAAAGCTTGAGGTCTTAATATTGCCAGGCTAGCTACCACTAAAAGTCCCGCATAAAGCATCGAAATAAGCAGCGCCATGACTCGAATAACCTTTAGCCCCAGCAAACTAAGCGTCCAGTTCTGAGCTTGTATGCGATGTAAAAGAATCCCAATCAGCACAACTTCGAAAACCTGTATGACTAGGTGAAATCTACTAGGCGGATATAAATTTAAGATCTTGTGAAGCAACCCCAATATTCCTGGGAAAAAGAAAATAAGCCAATGATAAATAAAAAATCCAAAGACTATGCATTTAGATGCAAATTCCCAAAAGTTCTGACTTTTATAGAACAGAGAAAACAACAGCACGACAGGAAGTAATGGGGAAACCATATTCCATGGTTGAGTCCTAAAAGTTTGCTCCAACCAAATGGCACCAGTCCAGTGTGAAAGAATTCCGGCATGAAGGTATCCGAACAACTCATTCATCATGCCCCTTAGACCATAAGAACCAAAAAAAGGCCAACTGTAGTCTGGATCTCTTACATATCCTACCTGAAATTTCTCTAAAAATATGCTGTAGAAGACCCATGCACCCAAAAACACCATCGTCACACCAGATACAGCGTTTAAGCAGATAAAGCGTTTTAGCAAACCCCATAACTCACCAAGGTTTCTGTGCAAACCTTTGTAGAGAACTAAAATAAGAAAAAAAACTATTGAATAAATCAACCCAAATAATAAAACATTAAAGGATCCTAAAAATAAAGCAGCCCATAAGGTCAGCGTATAAAGAAAGTAATAGCGAAATAAGGGTCGTTTCAAAAATTCATATAAGATAAGAGATATTGCAATGTATATTAGCGGAGATATGGTACTTACACGGCCTAAAAGAAATTCATTTCTTAGAGAACCAAAAGCAAGCATTGTAGATAGCAAGACGGAGGATATTCTTCCAAGGTCGGGGATCGCGACCCTTAAAAGACAATATTGGGCAATGCAACCCACCCAAAGCAATACTATTATTGAGGTGTTATAGGCAAGAATATCGTCGGAAAATAAATGACCCCACCATCTAAACACACTCCAAGTATGGTGCACTCCGGGGTCACCAAAGAAGAAAGTACTGCCAAAACCTAAATCAGGCCGCCACCCTTCAGACCTTTCGTTCAACATGGTAAAGTCCAGAATAGCGGCTATATCACCTTCAGTAAAGAGGGTCTGCCCTAAAAACAGTCCACTATAGCCGGCAAGGAGAATAACCATCAAACTTGCCGGAACTACAACCCAGTCTATAAAAAAATCACCGCGGAGAACGAAAGGGAAGAGGCCTGAGGGAGACCCATCACCAGAGTTTTTTGAATTCATATAAGGCACCCTCATTCTCTTATAAAATATAGATTGCTAGGAAAGGCTAGAGTTATATCCGCAAATACAACTCTAGTTATTAATCAAGGGCCAACTGTGAAAACATCTGGGTTTTGGAGCAACCTAGGGCAATGTTACCATAAGGGCAATTCCAAAAATAACGAAAAAAGGAAGGCATAGATTAAGAAGTAACACAAAGATCAGGAGGCGGCTTTTCTCCTTTTGAACATATCCTTCAATCGATGCTCAAATACCGTGGCAGACACATTCTCTGAAAACACATTTTTTATTGTTCTAAAAATACGCAAAGGATGAAAAACATAACCTATGAAATAGTTCGTCAATATAAAAACTGTCCGGATAAAACCCAAAACCCTCCAATTAATTCGCGGATTACTACAAATCACATTCCAAGACAAATAATCACTGTTAAGCGATGTGAGCTGCAAAAAATAGCCATCCCCAATTTTCAAATCTCCATCGCTAAAGAGCTTGTGAAAAATCTCTGTTCCCGGGTACGGCGAGAAAATATATACCGGAACTTCATCGACACCCTTAACAGACATTTTAATGCCAAATGCCAGTGTCTTAAAAATATCTACCCAGGTTTCATGAGGGAAACCAATTATCAGATTAGTTCTAACCACAATATTTTGACGCTTGGCCTCAAAAATGGATTTCTCCATTTGATCAAGATGGATTTTCTTCTTAATTTGAACCAGTGTCTCAGAAGATGCGCTTTCCGGTGCATACACAAGGTAATTGCAACCCGTTCGACTAAGCAATCCGAGCACTTCTTCATCCAACACCTCACTACGAGTTCCGCTGGGCAAGGACCATTTGATATTAATTCCTTCCTCAATCATCCGCCTACAAAACTTAACGATCCATTTCTTTTTAGTTATCGCAGTCAAATCATAAAACTGGAGACTCGTTATATTGTATTTATCTATATAAAACTTAATCTCTCTAATCGCATCTTCAACATCTCTCAAAATATAACGGGTGGTCCACATCTGAGGACTTGAGCAAAATGTGCACCGGTATGGGCAACCCCTAGAAACCAAAAAAGGCATATCCCTTGCAGTTGTAACCCCAAAAGATTTTCCGGTCTCCCAAAACTTCTCCAAATAATTTTCCGGCCAATAGGGCCACCCTATTTCATCAATTTCTCTAATTCTTGGCGGGGCTCCCTGCCCTCCAAGAAAGGTGTTTGAGGAATCGACATAAGCAATTCCTGCCACTTCTGTGAAGTCCTTTTTTACCGCATATGCCTCCAACAAATTATAAAATGTTTGCTCTCCTTCCCCCAGAACACAAACATCCAAGGCAGGGCAATCCCGAAGGCTATATTCTGGCAGGGCAGCAAAATGCTCCCCTCCGCCAACAAAAAGAACATCAGGAAAACTCTGCTTTATCAGAGTAATCAGGTCGCGGTATACAGGCCATTCTCCTGAAAACATTCCGGAAAACCCAATTACTTCTGTAGATTTTGGAATGCGATTTAATATTTCAGTAAAAGTAAGGCCTTGACAATTAAATCCAGGGTATCCCTCTAAAGCCCAAACTTGATTCAAACCCTCTGCAATAGCATCTACCCAAGTCGTCTCGTAACCTTTCTGACGAAGAAAACCGTCAACATATGCCATCCCTATTGCAGTAGTCGCCTCATTATTAACCGCGCCCTCCCTGAACACCAGCGGACCACGCACCAAAGTAACCTTAAGATCTTTTTTGCTCTTTTCTTGCAAGCATGTGGACTCGAAATTTTCCAAAAATCACTCCCTTAAAAACAAACAACTATTCATTATCTTGGAATATACGGGCATATACGCGACTGATCCCGCTAGACCCTAAGATCGCAATCCGGGTTTTTGTCACGGAAATCATAAAAGGTTTTTCCGCAACTCTACTAAATATCTTTCTATTGGATGCTTTATTTTACCCACCCCATTAATTATATTAAGATCTTTTGGTGTCTCAACAGGAAACCAATTACCACCAATCCTGTAGTGATAAGCACGCCCTGTTTTAACGACTTCGCGAATAAGTGCGTCCTCAAAATTACTACAGCCTGCAAGGTCAACCAGTTGCAAAGCATCTTTATTTAACCACGTAAATCCCGCGTTCCTATATCCTTCGACAGCACAATCCTTATCCATAAAAATGCGTGAGACTTTACTACCATACACAAAATCTTTGACTTGGTTACCTTCTTCTAAAATAATCCCGTAAGTGGATATGTAGTCTGTTGATGATAGGGTTAAGAGCGCAGATCTTTCATGGTGGAATTTGTACATACTTTGAATATCAAAATCGAAGAGCGTATCACCATTTATTAAAAAAAAATCATCATGCTCTGGAATCGTATTTTTAACTTTTCCTAATCGTTGGGCTATTGGCGTGTCCACCCCAGTATCAAAAAACATTAGCTTACACTCACGATCCTTGAATTCTTGAGCAACAAACTCTTTAATCATTTCACCCTTATAACCAAGAGGGAAGATAAATCGACGAAATCCATATTTGAACAATGTAAGAAATACATACCAAAGTATTGGTTTTTCGTGAATTTTAATCAGTGGTTTTGGTATCGCGTTTGTGATCGGAGCGAGCCTACTACCTCTTCCCCCGCACAAAACAACCACCCACCTTTCATGTAGTGGTAAATCGAAATTTGCCATGATTATTGTATCGGAAAACCCTTTTCGCGCGATAAATAAAATTATTCACACAGTACTACTTCCCCAATGATTATGCCTAAATCTCTCTCTGATTTTTCTTTCGTAAAACGCTAGGAGGTTTTTAAATTTCATCAAAAGATGAAAATTGTCTGCTTCTAACTTATTATTTTTACTTGAAATTTGCGATCTGGTTTTGAAGTGTTTACTAGAGCTTTGATTAAAAACTACCGAAAACCTCACTTTCCTTAATAAAGTTATTCACAGCATGCTCTTTGCGGTCACACTTACAGGCGAGCTTGTTCATTTTATCACTATTATTTTGCAGGAACTGCTGGAAATGTTCTGTGTCGTAAGAATAGTACAAGTCCCAGAAATCCTTTTCAGCCAAATTGCCAAGCGCCATTTCCTGAAATTGAGGCGCTGCTGATTCCGAGCAATGATAAAGCCATCCATCAAAACCGATAGTTGGATATATAAAACGCGCAAAACATGGGAGAGTACGGGCACTTTCGATCTCGTAATCAGCATCTAAGTCCATAATCAAAACTTCACAGTCATCACTGTTCTCCTCTTCAAGAACAGGCTGCAACCTGTTCATAAAATTGAGGACCTCTTCACGCTTGGGTATATTTTGGTCTTTTTCACCCATCGAATATCCACGCGGAACTTGAGGGAATGTGAAGCGAATCATGTCAGCGCCGACATTTCGTAAATCACTTATAGCTTTAAGTATTTCATCTGTGGAGTTATTAATATTATTTATGAGATAGGTTACAGATATATCCAGGGGAGCGCCTGATATTTTCCTTGCAGACGATATTTTATACAAGTTATCGAGCACCTTATCGTAAAGCTTGGCTTTGCTTTTAGGAATGCCATGCACGCTGTTATACGTTTCATTATTTCCAGCATCAACGCTCACATTGAAGAAACTTTTAGGCGTAATTGATTTACCTGTTAACTGGCTAATAAAACGTTCAGATACTTTAAGCGCCTTTGTATGAAAACCTGATATTTGCTTATAATCAAGTACAACCTGAAATAAGTCTTCAATATGCTCACAATTGAGAGGATCTGTCGCGTAACCCGCAAAAGCAATCTTATCAACACCCCCTTCTGCTATTTGCCGTAGGATCTCAATATAACGTTCGCGTGATAAGCGTTCCCCCGAATCTTTCGCGGAAATACCATAACAGTAAGGACATGGAAGCCAACATAGATTACCACTAGTCGAGCCACCAGGCTGCACCTCGACCTGGCGTGGAATAACGGTCTTACTGAGGACTTTTTCCTTAAACTGGATAGGATCGCCAACAAACTGAGTTCTATAGTTGTACCGTACCCGCTTATTTTCTCCGTTTTTTTTCAAAAATTTCCCTATAAAGTGGCTTGAGTTCAAGTTGTAAGTGCAGCAGTTAGTAAAGTGTTCTTTTTGAAGAATAGCTCATAGGGTGTTTTAAATAAGTAAGCTAGATTAGTTCTATGAGACATATGCAAACCAAAATAGAAAACAACCATCTCAAATCCTTTTAATAGCATCTATGCCGGGCTAGTGCGTCCGGCAAGCTTTGGTCCGATTTAGAAATTGACCTCAGCAATGATACTATTAAAATAAAGACTCAACTACTAATAACTAACCAGGCTACCCAGCTGTGGTTGCGCCTCTTCTGTATGGTTTCTAGACTACTGTCCAGGTCTGAACTCCTGTTTCAACGAAATCGAAAGTTTCATTCCTAGCGCCGAGGGGTTTCAACCGACTGACCACATTTGACTGAAACCTTGGATCACAAAAAAGAAGCAGATAACCACTATGCCCTGCCCCCAGAAGCTTTCCACCAGACGCTCCCGCCTCAATTGCGGATTCATATATTTCATCAATATGATCATTTGAGATACAATTTGCGAAGGTTTTTTTGATACTCCAAGCTTCATTTAGCAATCCGCCAAATTTCCCTAGGTTCCCCTTTACTAGCATATCTTTCATCTTTTGAGCCACGCGTAATTGTTGATTATACTGGTTTTGGATTTGCTTATTTTCAAAACTATAAGCTTCTTGCTGATCACTTATGATCTTTCCAGATTCACGTGTTCCACCAACCCTGAACATTAATAAATTAAAATGCAACTCTAATAAGACATCGTCAGGCAATCTGAGAGGGTTAACAAATGTTTCATCCTCACGAAATTCCAAGAAATTAAGACCCCCAAACACAGCCGCATACTGATCTTGCCAACCACCTTTAATGTTAAGTTTTATCCTTTCTGCCTGATAGGCAACATCTGCCATAGCATATTTGTCAAGTTGTTTTTCGTTGCGAAAGTAATTGAGCGCTCCGATGATAGATACTGCAAGAGCAGCTGAACCACCCAGGCCGGTGCCTGGTTCTACATCGGAATATGTCTCTAGATTAAAACCAAAAGATGGTCGCATAAGTTTAACACAGGCTTTAACCAAATCTAAGGAACCGTCGTATTGTAGTTGATCTATATTCGCTACCTCTAGTTCTTCATTAAAATCCTTGCTTATTAATTTTATACGTTTATCAGCCCTAACATCCACCGTGGCGTAACAATACTTATTAATGGTTATATTAAGCACGCAGCTAGGGTTTTTATTAAAATACATTGACATATCCGTTCCGCCCCCACCAAAACTGATTCGCATTGGAGAACGTGAACGAATCAGTTTTTTTTGCATCCCTCTAGAGGCTCTGAACTCAGTAGAACTCAGCACATTGACCAATCGCCCCTTCTTGTCTAAGACGGGGAGGTGTGCTATTGGCGGATCGTTATCAAAAAGGCGTAGTATCTGATGAGACGAAGTATCAGTCGTTACATAAACAAAGTTCCTATTCATGAGCTCCCGTATAAGTGTTTCAGTTGACCTGCCTGCAACTATGGCACGACGAATATCTCCATCTGTTATTACACCAACACATTTTCCCGTGTTATCGATAATTAATCCAAAACCATAACTCTGAACATAGGATGACAAGAAGGCCTTCATCACATCCTTAAGGGTTTGTTTGGAGTGAAATTGAATTGAATCTAAAGACTGAATCATTCGCAGGGCTAAAAATTATTTTATTGAAACGAGTTAATACCTGAAGTGTGTAGATTAAAATTAATTGGGAGATCAATTGTCACCAAGCACCCGTTATGTTTGAGATAAAATGTTATAAAATATCATCTCAAAGCATAATGTGATAATTGCATGGCAAATTTTGAATACCGAGACTGCCCAAGAGGAACACTATGTGTTATAACATTCCCCTTCAGATGAGGTAACGTCTTGCAAAAGAAAACAACCTCTTGTATAAAAGAAGTGAGCTTAGCCTCGCGACCTGAAGAACATCCCTTTGTAAAGCCAACGGTATTTCATGACCCACACATACATCATACTCAAAACTTAATATAACTTTCAAATGGTTATTGGGAAAATAAGTAAATACAGTGCTTTTCCCCCTGCACAAATGCATTGCTTTTCTTTTGAGATAATCAGACCAATGATTACAACATCACAATCCCTATTAAAAAGTCATTGGTTGATAGTTCTTTACGGCGGGTGCAGAAGTCGCCTAAGCTCCGCCACTAAATCCATCCCAAAATTCTCGGCTAAAGAAGAGCGGAGTATTTAATGACATTCTTCAAGTCGATGCCTCAAGTAGCAATTTTAGGTGCCCGAGGAATTGGTCAGGTGCATGCCCGCTTGTTTCAAAAATCAGGTGCCAATATTTGTGCTATTCTGGGATCCACAATGCAAACCACTCAGCAGGCAGGGAATTTGTTGCATCAATCAATGGGGATTTCGCCAAAACCTTTTGATAACTTGGAAACTCTTATAAGAGAAACCCGGCCAGATGCCCTGTCTATATGCACTCCGGCAGAATGTCATTTCAAACAGATTCTCACAGCCTTCGAGCAAAGGTTGCCTGTATTTTGCGAAAAGCCCTTATTTTGGGGGAAGGATCTGACCCCAGAAACGCTGGAAACCCAGATAAGCCTTTTAAGTAAGCATCAAGGCAGATCTCTAGCCCTAAATACTTGCAATGCCTATTTCATGGAGAGGGCTTTAGAAGAAACGGGAAGGCCTTCAACTATAAAATACTTTTCATTTAAATTTTATACCCAAGGCCCTCACCAAGGAAAAAATATTGCTGTGGATTTACTACCACATGGTTTTTCTTTGCTGATAACTTTATTGGGGTATAAAAAAATTATGGGGGTTTTGCAAAAGATGACACCCAATTCCTATCAATGCCAATTCAACTATGGAGAATGCAACGTGTCTTTTGATTTTCGAGAAAAGAAAGACGGGGTAAAGCATCTGGCGTTTTCGATAAACGACCGTGAGTTCACTCGAGGACAAGAGGGGCAGGGAAAAACTTACAGAGTTTATTTGAAAGACCTATTGACAGGAATGGAAATTAAAACAAAGGACCCGTTTCAAGTTTATATTTCACGGTTTCTTTCCGGACTGAATTCTGACAACTCGTCTGCGGTAAATACATTCACTGAAGGAGTTGCTAATTTACGCATGATGTCTCAGGTTTACTTTGGTGATTTCAATGAATCCCATTAAAAATAGCTCTGTCGATTTCAGCCTGATCATGCCAGCATTTAATGAAGAAGGAAATATTGGCCCTCTCGTTGAAAGAATTGAAAAGGTGATGTCTGGCATTTCATGTTCTTACGAAATTATTGTAGTGAATAATGGTAGTAATGACTCCACACCCTTTGTATTAGAAAAACTGCTTAAAACTTATCCTCAATTGGTTGCAATAACATTGACGCGAAACTTTGGCTATGATGGTGCTATTATCGCCGGGTTAGAAAACAGCAGGGGTAAAAAGATCATTATCATGGATGGTGACCAGCAGGATCCGCCGGAAGTCATTCCGGAGTTTATATCCAAATCTGAGGAGGGGTTTGATATCGTTTATGGAATTCGATCCAAACGTACCGAGGGTTGGTTTATATCTGTTCAAATAAAAATTTTTTACCGCTTGATAGGAAAAATAGTTAACTTTGATTTACCAAGGGATGCAGGTAATTTTGGCATCATCACCCGTGAGGTTGTCGACATCATTAACGACATGCCCGAGCGTAATAAATTTATCAGAGGACTTCGCGCCTGGTCCGGTTTATCCTCAACAGGCTTGGTGTACAATAGGAATAATCGCCCCAGTGGAGAGTCAAAATTTTCATTTTTCTCCTATTTCAATAACGCATTAAATGGCATCACCTCATTTTCAACAGTTCCTTTGAGGCTATTTACTTATGCCGGGATTTTTGGAATTTGTGTCAGCCTGCTAACCGCATTATTCTTTTTCGTCACCAAGCTTGGAGAAATTTTAGGCTATAGCTTACTTGAATATAAAATTGCAAGCGGTAGTACCACACTGGGGATTCTTTTGTTAGCAGCGATCAGCCTAAACTTCCTAGGTTTTGGCGTTGTCGGGGAATATGTAGGAAGAATATTTGAAGAAGTAAAAAACCGTCCTTATTATTTAATTAGGAAGGTGGCTTACGGTAGAAATATAGAATCAGTCGAGGAAGACCCGCCTTAGAATCAGTCGAAGCTTCATCATAACGATATAGATACAATTGGTTCCATTTGGTTTGGTGAATGGCTTCGCCCCCAATCTGAAACGATGTATATCTAACCAAAAGGAAGGATGCCGTCAGTCTCAGCCTCCGGCCAATCGGGTAAATTCTCGATATTTTTTGGATTAATAAAATAACTAATAAATAGTTTTTTATATCCCAAGATTCTTCTGAACATCGATGCCGCTGGTCTGCACTTCATCAATCAACTGCAATAATCCTTGCCCTAAATCTACATGTATAGGTAGAACATACTTACGGCCTAACTTAGGTTGATACGCATAGGGGGTTCGCACGTAGTGGCCAAGGTGATTCACTTCAGCAAACTCGACTTCCTCGGTTATACCCAGAATCTCGCTCAACATCTTCAGCAAATCAGACACCCGCATGGGCTCCTGACCGGTGAGCACAATACTCTGGTTGCGGAAGTCATCTCCAAGGGCTACCACACTGGCTCGGGCAGCATCTTCAACATGAATATATTCACGCAAAGCATCTGGACTGCCTTGATAGCGCACCACACCGGTTTCCAGCGCGTTGCGCACAATACGTAGAAGCCCATTTTCGCTGTCAGCTCTTGGACCGTAAAGTGAACCATAACGTAGAATAGTATAATCCAGACCGTAGACGCGCTGATATTCCTCAACATAGTGCTCAGCAGCCTGCTTACTACAGCGGTAAAAGCCACCTTCTCGGCTATAAACATAGACTGTACTGGCACAAATGAATCTTTTGACACCAGTCAAGCGACAAGCTTCGAGTATCTGCGCGTTTCCAAGGATGTTAGTTCGGATGGTTTCAATCGGTTGATTGTTAGCCTGGTCAAGATCGGCCAAGGCGGCAAAATTATAAACCACATCTGAGCCAGCAATAGTTTTATTCAGAAGTCCGACGTCGAGCAAGTCGCCGACTACCATCTCCTGGTTAGGACGTTTCCAAGGAGAGTCTATCTTGTCATAGATGCGCACATGATGCCCGGCCTCGGTCAGTTGATCTGCAACGTGCGAGCCGAGAAATCCGCTACCACCTACAACTGTTACTGTATAGAGCTTACTCTCACTTTGATCTTTCATCACAGTCCTTGACTTTGGATATCGTATTCCGCCTGAGGTACTTCACTTTCAAGTAATTCCCCTGCGAGAAAACGAATAGCTTCTTCAGTAGCCTCAACCTCCATTTGGGTTCTACAGTCGATGGACATAGACCCCATATGGGCCGTCAACAAGCAACGCTCTATCTCCGCAAGTTTGCCCGTGTAGGGTTCATGTTCAAAAACATCGATGGCTGCACCACTTAGGTGCCCTTTCATCATCACATCATACAAGTCACTTTCGTTGATAATACCCCCGCGTGAAGTGTTGATGATCATGGCCTCAGGCTTCATACTGAGCAATTGCTCGCGCCGAATCATATTCTTGGTGAGATGAGTCAGGGGAAGGTGCAAGCTAATAATGTCAGCCTCTTTATAAATCCTTTCCTTGGTCACCCATTTCAAGTTGAACTCTCGGCTCAGTTCATCATTAGGCATGATATCATTAACCAATACAGGGAGTGTATCAAATCCCTTAATGCACCTCAATAAATGCGTGCCGATTCGTCCCATGCCAATAACCCCCACAGTGATCTCGGTCAGTCGTCTACCAAAAATACGATGCCATTTTCCTTGATGTATTTGAATGTTGGAAATATGCACAGAACGTAACAGGGTCAACATCATTCCCAACGCAAGTTCAGCAACTGCCGGACTCGGAGCACCTGGAGTGTAAGAAACCTTGATCCCTCTTTTTTTTGCGGCAATTAGATCGACACTGTCAAGACCAATACCCACCCGAGAGATAAGTTTCAGTTTAGTTGACTGCGCCATTACTTTTTCGGTAATAGGCTCAGTGCCAGCAATGATGACATCAGATTCGCTAACCAGTTCGGCTAACTGGTTTTCGGTAAGTTTCTTTTTAAGAGGATTGATCAGATATTCGATACCAGCTTCCTCGAGCATCTCTAAAGGAAGGCTACTCTTATCCCCAAATGGTACAGTAGTGATGAGTACTTTTGGCAATTCTATATCCTCTATATAGGCAGGCTGTCTAAAAACCGAGGGAAACCTTTTCTGAATTTCTTACCAACTAGGCGTAACTATAATACCAGTTTTTTCTGGTAAAGCTGGTCAAAAAGCAGAACTGAGGGCCTCTTTTAATTTTGCACTTGCCGCCCAGCTTCAGCATCCAGCAACCATGTCCCATTCAATGCTAAACACACTGGCAGTGACATGAGGTTTGCCTCTGGTTTTAGTGCCTCAGCCAATACCTTCCCCTTTTTTTCTCCAGTTACCAACAGAAAGACCGACCTTGCCAAAGCTATAACCCTTGGAGTTGTGGTTAACCTTTGATATGGGGGTTTTGGACCCGTTACCGGCACTACACTTCTTTCTTCCTGCAACAAGGCTGAACTGCCCGGAAAAAGTGAAGCAATATGCCCGTCTTCACCCATACCCAGAAGCAGAACATCAATCTCTTTAGGGAGCAACTGTTCATACTTTTTTGCCGCCGCTTCTCGGTCGGACTTTTCAGCTTCCATTCGCTCGACCAAACAACCTGAAGGCACGCCCTTAGCCAACAAAGTGTTCATCACCAAAGCATAATTACTCTCCGAATGATCATACGGCACACACCGCTCATCACCAAAAAAAAACCGGCTTTGCCCAAACGGAAAGGCAGAAGTAATAGCCCATTTTTTATAAACAGGCACCACTGTATTCCCACCCGTTAACATAACGTTACAAATTTCCTTTTCTGAAATTACTGAATGGATAGCTTGACCAATAACCTTGGCCGCAAAAGCAGACCATTCAGAATCTGAATTGACCAAAATTTGTGGTTTCAATTTCAAGCACCAATATTTTCACACGAACCCTCCATTCACCATAAGAACCGCCCCATCCGAGTCCTTGGTGAATTAACTTACAAGTATGACTTTCAAACAGGATTTTTAACTTGAAAAGTTCAGCTTTAAAAAGCAGGCTTTCCTAAATCAATCAAGCGAAAAATTCTTAGCAGTATACAGAAGTCAAAATCCTCTTCAGCTTCCGAATAGGATTTTTCTCCGTTCTGGCATACTCCTCGCAAAACTCTTTTCGCGCATCCTGCACTTTTTCGCTTTCCCACCAACTACCCACATCCTCCCAATGCAAAGCAACTAATCCTGCCGCATGCTCCGGTGTGTCAGCAAGGATACCAACGTTTCTCAGCAACTCGTAATAGGGTTTTGCTTTAGGCATAATATGATTCAAGCCACCATTCCAAAAACCTATAGTTGGGATATTCAATGCCAAACATTCTAAAATAATTGTCGAGTTATAGGAGTTAACAACTAATCGGCTCCGAGCAATCAACTTATGCATAGGTGCAGCATCTGTCTCTACCTTTATACGCGGACTTCTATCCTCCCAGCGTTGATTTTCGAACCATCTCATATTCTTAAATGCAGGGTTTAGACGAACCAAAAGTTTTTGCTGAAGGGTAGGCGGGAGCGCCTCCACAAAACGAAACTGTTCCTCCTGGTATATCCCATGTTCAAAGTGGGTATCCCACGGAAATGAACGTGACGCGAGAAGAAGGTCAATCAACAACAAATGACCCTCTGAATGTTTTTGTCTTGGTTTTCTATTTGCTGTAATAAACGGATAGGCTGGGATATTTCTAGGCTCTCCATTTGTCCATCCCCAGGTAATGAATCGGTCTGAAGTCAAGCATTCCGAGGATTCCTCTAGCCGGAAAAAACGGCCCTCACCATAGTTATTGCCATGTTGACCAGTATAATAAGGAATACCCTGCTCTACTTTTGAAGCCGTCCAGGCTTTGAAAATTTCATCGCTATTGAAGTTTACCGAGGTAAAAATAAATTTTGGTTTTTTTGGCCAAGGAAGTGATTCAGCCTGCAAAACCAACTTCCCGTAACCCTCTAAAAAACAAGTTGGGACGGATTCTGCTAGCTGTAAACGAACAAAAAGCTCAAAACCCTCACAACCATCCGATTCAATATTGAATCGTTGCCGTTGGGTTTTATCTGGCTGGACAGTGTCTAATTCGGGACTTTTCCAAAACTGTGGACATTGACCGAGACAAAGCTGTAACAAGGCCTCATCTTTTAGACGGAGGTAACTGTTGATAATGAAAGCATCGTTTTCTCTGCAAAAATTGGGCAGAATTTTTCTAGGCAAATTCAGAATATTGTGGTTGAACTGTAACCCTCCTGGCCGGCCCGCAAGAAAAAATCCTTTCTCAGTCAAAAGAGGAACAGGATTCACCTCTATCTTCTCATGCCCAATAAATTTTAAGATTCTAGAAAAAAGAAAATTATTCCAGATATCATCGTTGCACGGATCTGGTAGATAGAATGATTCTGGGCTTGCAAGACTATATGATTCAGACTCAAAAACCGTAGTTCCACAAACATTATACCTGTTCAACGCCTGCTCTAGTGTGTAAAACCGGTTAAACACTAACATCAGAAACCTGTTAAGCCAAGGACCGGTCAAAATATGCCAATACCGCAAACTGTGGTCGGTATTGTGGTATTTATTAAGCGCACTGGCTAGCTCTTTCACTAATTGGTCACGTAGAACATATATATAGTCAAGGTCGCGATCTTTCTGCCCTTCGTTTAAACCATAGGGTTCTGCGACGATGGCATCCATCTTGGACCAAATATGTTTCCGATTGTAAAGGCGACACCACTCACCTAAAAATAAAATGGGCTGATCCTTCACCCAAGTGCGCTCATCCGCCGTTGTGATCAAATATCGAGCTACCAAGCCGTTCTGCCCCCATCGATCGGGATGATGGCACCATTCAGGTAACTAGCAGCACCGCTTAACATCCAGACCAAGACACCCTGATATTCATCAATCTGAGCCAAACGGTTCATGGGAACTCTTGAACTAACTTCTTTCAGAAATTCCGGGGGCTGCTGGGTCTCAACCCCTCCCGGGCAAATAGCATTGCAACGCACATTTTGTTCGGCCCAATAAGTGGCAAGGTATCGAGTTAGTCCGATAAGACCTGTCTTGACTACCGAATAGGTCACTGGTTTGACCGGCTGTTGTTTATCTTCCAGACCTTCCTTCCTATACAAGCGTTGATCCGGCCCTATTAATCCCAAGTCTGATGAAATATTGATAATAGAACCCCCATTCGGGTTTTCCGAAATTTTTGTGCCGTAATACTTTGCACACAAATAAGCACCGGTAAGCCCTACCGAAATATCCTGATTCCAGGTTTCCAAAGAGAAGTTTTCGAGGCGGGAGAAATCCTTCTGTCCATCGCCCTCTACTTTTGGATTGCTCGCCGCATTGTTGACCAAACCATCGACTTTACCAAATTTTTTAATTAACCAATCCGCATTGTCTTTTATCTGCTGTTCATCGGTGATGTCTACCGCCTTTCCCACTGCATCAACACCAAATTGAGCACTTAATTCATCCGCAACTTTTTCTACAGCCCTCTGAGAAAGATCAAGCAATACAGGCGTTCCCCCATAGGCCGCAATGGCTTTCGCATGCTTTTTCCCAAGCAGACCTGCGGCTCCGGTAATAACAATGATTTTTGTATCTAGCCTGAAAAGATTATTTAATTCTTGGGACACTCGGTATTTTCCTTAATAACCACCAACAACATTTCACGGGTCAGAAACTGGGGCAGGTGAGGTTGCCAATTGAAGAACACTTCGATATATTCCAAAATAGCCGTCCTTACTTTTTGACGGGTATTATAAAATTTTCCGCGAATCAATCCTACCTTTAAATGAATCATTTTTTAAGCACCTTCCACATAACATGTGGTCTTATTGGTTCGTTTAGGCTTTCATCGCTAAAAAACACTCGAACTTGAGGTATGCGCATGTTCTAATTTCTACTAACTTTTGGAGAAAGCCTCTTCTGGGAGTATAATATTTTGGTTTTTGCATGAAGTAATTTCTTAACTTAAAGAACTTTTAAGATGCCTTTAAATAACCCCAGAAATAAAATAATTTTAATATCTCCTACTTCGGATGACTTTAGAATAACATTGGCTGAAGGCAAAGCCGGCTACTTTTTTCCACCAATGGGGCTTATGCTTGTGGCCCAGACCTTGAAAAATGCTGGTTACGACGTAACCGTTTTTGATGGGAATTTTGATCCCAACTATAAGGAAGCTATTCTCGAAACCATTGCAGAACATTCGTCCAATATCATTTTTGTTGGTTTCTATCTCGCTTTTTTACAAATAAAAGACTTTGTAGACTTGTTGAAAGGGATCAAGTTGAAATGGCCACAAATGCGAACAATTGTTGGTGGTCCTTTTCCTGCAGTATTTCCAGAAATGACAGCAGAGTTTGAGCTAACGGACATTGTTTGTTATGGAGATGGCGCTCAAGTGTCGGTTCAAGTTGCTGACTCTATAAGGGATGACAAGGATTGGGCTGAAATTCCAAACCTTTGTTTTAAAAAAAATGGGGAAATTCAGAAAAACCCGAAAAGCATATCAGACTCTCTTCACAAAGATAACTATATTTTCCTTGAGGAGTTCCTGGATCTGGAAGAATATGCTCACAAGTTTGACGTTTATTTGGGGCGCGATAAAAATCCTCAGATCAAAAGAGCTATGCCCATATTAACCGGACTTGGGTGCTCATATAAATGCACCTTTTGCGAACACGCCCTTATGGGTAATCGCCATCACGCTTTAGCAGCTGAAGACATTGTTGCACAGATGAATTATTATTATGAGAAATATAATATTGAGTCATTTGCTTTTTTTGACGAAGAATTTCTTTCAGATAAAGAAAGAATTTTTAAACTTACAGAGTTACTTAAAAATAATCCTAATAAGTTTAATTGGGGAACTCAAGTTCGAGCGAGTGATATTCACGAAAAGTATATCAATGAAGATCGTCTACAGGCAATTGAAGATTCGGGGTGTATTCGATTTTCTATGGGTGTGGAAAGTGGTTCCCCAAGAATGCTAAAAAAAATTAAGAAAGGGCTCACTCCCGAACTAGTTATGAGAGCTGCAACTTTTGGGAAAAAATCAAAAATTGTTTTTTCCTACTCTTTTATTGTTAACCTGCCCACCGAAACGATGGAAGAGTTACGAATGACCTTTAGTTTAGCTAAAAAGCTATTGGCAATAAAACCCAACTCTTTTGTTTCGGCTGTCCACCATTATTTTGCTTATCCAGGAACCCCACTTGCAATCGAAGCCGAAGAAAGATCTGGCTTCAGACTAGAGGAAAACTTTACCTTGGAAAGTTTTGCCCGCTTGGATCTGCCGGAGTATAGTCAAAAGGTTAATCCCACCGTAAAGAATCTTGCCCGAGAATATATGATAACCCATTTCATAATTAGTCTACTTCCCTACGAATTCAAATTAAATAAAAGGTCAATGTTCCGAATTTTATTCAAGATCGCTGGCGAGATAAGAGAATTGTTTGATTTTTATAAACTCCCCTTAGAATTCACTTTGAAGGATTTATATTATAAAGGCCGAGCTACGGATGGGCATGAGAGTCAGAGGCAGTTGAAGTACACTGCAAGTTAATCAGTGAGATAACTAACCACTCAAATCTAATTAAACACTCCTTGAAATAAGACTGAAGTACACCGCAATCCATTAAGACTGGTTTTCGCCTTGAACTCGGACCTGTTACATTCCGCTTCTTCTGTTCGTTCATTTCTTCTCTCTCCTTATGGAAAGATTACAGCTTAAACTACTGCCTTGAAAACGGAACCCACTATATGAGAACCCAACACTCAAAATAATTCATCAAAACATTCTTCGTATACGCTAAGTCCATCGACAAGGGCATCATCAGGAATAGTTAGCGGAGGCCCCAGCTTGAGGGTTCCACGGCCGGTACAAATAGAAAAGACACCCTTTTCCATGGCTCGTTCACAAATAATATTTGTCAAATCATGGTCCAGTTCACTGGAACCTTCACAGGCTATGAAAACACCGAAAATCATTCCTTTCCCCAAGATACGCCCAATTCGTGATGGGAATTTTTTTTTCCAAGCCCCTAGAGTTTCAAGAAAAATCGTTTCTTTTCTTGCCGCCTCGCTAACAAGGTCCATTTGTTCAATCGCTTCAAGGTTGCCCAAGCCCGCTGCGCATGCCATAGGGTTGCCACCATGAGTACTTGTATAACCTGCGTCCATTTCAATTAGGTCCGCTGGCCCCAATACAGCAGAAAGAGGAAGACTTCCTGATATGCCCTTCCCGCAAATTACCAGATCCGGTTCAACCCCATAATGCTCATAGGCAAATAGCTTACCTGTTCTTCCAAACCCTGCTTGAATCTCATCGAATACCAATAAGGCATTATTATCTTTAGACCATTTACGCATGGCTTTAATATAATCGACAGGGTAAAAAATCGCCCCCCAGCCCTGAAAAGATTCCACAAAAAAAGCGGCGATATGATTCAGATTTATCCCTTTGGCCTCCAAACCCTCCAAGTGACTATTAAAAAGGTCCTCCCCGCTACCATCAAACTCTTCTAAAACCCACGGAAAAGGGAATGGGATATGCACCATATTTGGATCAAGATACCCGATCCAATCCTTATCACTATGTTGCCCCCCAACCATTTGGGCACCCAACGTTTTTCCATGATAATTCCCCTCGCCCCCTACAATTATATTTTTCTCGTTTTGAATATTAACACCACGGATCCGAGAAATTTTTATTGCTCTTTCAGTAGCCTCTGTACCCACACTTAACAAAATAGCCTTTTCAATATTAACAGGCGTCATTGCAATTAATTTTTCCAGAAAGTCTGCACGGATCTGGGTAGGATAGTAATAACTATGGAGCAGGGGTTTATCAAGACATTCCCTGATTCGTTTAATTATTTTTTCGTTTCCATGCCCAGAGTTTGCAACAAATATAGTCGAAGTAAAATCAATCCAAACATTCCCCCATGAATCAAAAATCTGATAATTGTTGGCGCGGTCCCACACCACAGGAAGCTGCTCTAACGCATTAGAGGATTCGTATTTTTTTAATTTTTCAAGAAGAGGTAAGGATTCGGGGACAGGTATTTTTGTAACAATTTTTCTGTGCTTTGTATTAACCTTTTCAACCTCTCTAACCTTCAATTTAAACGCAAATTCACTCACAAGTTTTGCCTTTTATGAGAATTACCAATTCTTAATTAAATATTTCAGACCTATTTTAACTAAAGTAAAAATATGTGCTATTCAAGCTTTCTCTAAAAACACAAGAAATTCATAGTCTATAAAAATTCCCCTCGAATAAATAATCAAAGACATTCAAAATTATGATATTGAATCCCTTTCTCTCAAGGATATCCAAGCCATACTTCAAGGCATGGCATTTATTGAATGGGTAGACTGCAAAATAGAAAACAGTCAATATGTAATTTCAAAAATTTTAACTTCTTTATTTTTAAGACTCTGAGGCTTTTTGGTTTTTCTTAAGAAGAGCATTGTTCTCTGAAAGAGGGAATTCGGAGTCACCTGAGGGATACAAATATTCGCCTTGCATAAAACCCTTAAGCGAACGTTCGATTGCTTCTTGCGCAACAAATAAACATGGTGTCGAATAAATAACGAAGTCTATTCCCAATTTGTGAGCATCATGTAATGATACGGGATCAGTTTTTCCTCCCTTAATCAAGTTTACGCCAACATATATTTTATCGCCGACGGCTTGACGAATATGTTTGATGCTTTTAATGTTTTTTACTCCTTCAATCATAATGGCATCTGCACCACATTCAGCAAATTTTTTTACTCGATGTATTCCTTCATCTAAGTCCGTTGCATCAGTCCTAGCTAATACAAATATATCTTTTCTTTTATCTAATAGTTCCATGAGTCGTTCTATGTAATTTTCAAGCGTTACCAATTCTTTAGTGCCTGGAAGGTGGCCGCATTTTTTGGGTCGCTTTTGATCTTCAAGCATAACCGCAGAAACTCCTGCTTGTTCCAGACGACGCACAGCATTTACCAAATTCCGTGCATCTCCATAGCCATCATCAATATCGACAAGAATGTGAGATTTCGGCAAAATATGGCGGACTCGTGCCGCGTAATCCACAATATCTGACCAAGCTATATAGCCCTCATCTGGCAGTCCATAATAGCTAGCCGTAAAACCATAACCGCTTAAAAATATTGTATCGACATATTTTGCTATAACGCTAGCTGAAAAAGTATCATAAGCACCTACAAAAGCTAATGCCTTATTAAGTTTGCGGGTTTCTTTAAAACAGTCGCGTAAAAACTTTCCATAAGATTCTTGTGTTATTTTTTTTTTTATCATGCCATTCACTTATCTCAACATGTTAGGGAAAAGATTACAACTCAATGGTCTCTGATATGAATATGCGCAGCACATTACTAATATATAGTAAAAGGATCAGGAAAGAAATAAAAGGCCAAACACCTTTATTTAAATTAAAGTAGTTTTAATGCTAGAGAGACAAAGGTTCTTTATCTTCTATAAATGATCTAATCCAAAGTTCAAGATTAAGCAATATCCAAACTCGACCAGCTATAGAATATTCGTGCTTATCAATTCCAGTTCTAAATTCTTGCAGTAACTTTTCCAAACCGCTAGGAATTATAAAACTTCTGTCCCGTGCTCTTTCTTCATGAAGAACACTTACATATTGCCCCAAGTGTTTATTATTTCTGAGCCAAACATTTATTGGAATTGAGAATCCCTCTTTTGGCCTATAAATTTGATCATGAGATAGATATTGCTCTGCAAGTTTTTTCAAGACGGCCTTAGCGACTCCTTTTCTTAATTTCATATTATCTGGTATTCCAAAAGCTACTTTCACAACATTATGATCCAAGTAGGGCACTCGCATTTCCACACTTGAGGCCATCGCTTGTTTGTCCAGCCGATTATACATCGGTTGTAAAAATGTGTTAACCAAATAATACATATGTTGTTTAGTACCACTTAACTCATCATAGTTGATCAAATTTTCCCTGAATAATAAGTTTTTGCTAGGGAATCGAGCAAATTTATTTATATCAGAAACCCTAGCGTATCTATGCTTAAGAGCATGTAGCTGTTCACCATGTTTGTAGTAACACATTTGACGCGGAGATTCGTATCCAGCAAAAATTTCATCTGCACCTTCCCCGCCCAGAAGGACTTTAACATTTTTTGAGGCATGCAAAGATAACGCGTGCATTGCTAGTGTTTGTGGGTCAAATAGAGGTTCGTCATTATGCCAGATACATTTTAAAAAGCTGTCGCAATAAATTTTTTGTTTCAGCAAAATTTTGTGATGCTGCGTATGATACCTATTTGCTATATAATCCGAATAGACCGACTCATCGTTTGTGTAATTTTCATTTTTACTGCTATCAAAAACTATAGAATATGTTCTTATGGTACCCGAGCTCAATTCTCGCATAAGGCCAATCAGCAAAGATGAATCCACCCCTCCACTCAATGCTACGCCAACTGGTGCATCACTTATCATCCTTAGCCTAATAGATTCTTTTAGGGTTTCTTGGATTTGTTCCGTGTAGTATTCGATGGGTTTTTCGGTTTTTTTTCCACTATAGCCGATATTTGAGATAATGCCCCGCATATCATAATAGGTTCCTCTTTTTTCGATTCCTTTTTTGCCGACCACCATCCAACTGCCTGGTTCACATCTCTTAACATCCTTAACTAAAGTATTCGGGCCGGCATTATATCGAAAAAGAAGATACTCATATACTGCTGCATCATCTAGCTCCCAAGATAAGTTTAGTTCTTTTACAAAGGGTAAAAGTGACTTTATTTCAGAGGCAAAAAAGAATATTTTGGGTGTATTAAAAATATAGAGCGGTTTGATGCTGAAACGATCTCTAGCTAAAAATAATTTTTCTTTTTTTGTGTCAAAAACCGAAAAAGCAAACATTCCATTTAGCTTGCTGAGGCATTTTTCACCCATTATTATAAAAAGCCTTAATAAAACCTCAGTATCAGTATTTGTCTTAAAACGCTCTCCCTTACCTTCCAGGTCACGTTTCAATTCTTGAAAATTGTATATTTCTCCATTAAAAACAATAATATATCTACCATCAGGGGATTGCATGGGCTGGCGACCTGCATGGGAAAGGTCCTGAATTGCAAGGCGACGGGCCCCAAGACCTACCATGTGATTTACCCAAATACCCTTATCGTCTGGGCCTCGATGAGCAACCATATCTGTAGCCTCACTGAGGCATTCTTTACTTGGAAATTGACTATTGCTAAATGAATAATACCCTGCGATTCCGCACATAATTATGAACGATGCTTTCTATAAAACATTTTTTTAAATAGAACATTATTACTGCGACGTTAAAATTCAAACGTAGCAAATTTTATCATCACTTTAATTGACGAAAAGTGAAATTAAGCATTTTTAGAACGCAAACAAAGTTGGGAATAGTCAATCCTATTGAGGTGTGTCTAAAAGTAGATGAATTTTAATGTGTCCAATTCAGCTCATGAATAGGAATAAGACTGATTTTTTTATCCGATAAACAACTATCAAGCTTTGAGTATTTGTCCGATTTTAACTGCTGTTATCCATTTTTTGATTTATTAATTACCATTTCTATGCCTTTTAAATTGACTGTTTCAATTAACTCGTCAACATCCAAGGATCTATTCAAAATTGTTTCTAATCTTGTAATAACCTGGACATGGGCAAGGCTATCCCAATCATCGACGTTTTCTATGCTTGCATCATCTTTTACTTCTTCGATCGGCATATTAAATATTTCTGCCAAAATAGTTTTTGCAACAATATTATTTTCTTTTAGCATTCCATATTATTTTCTTTTAGCTCCATATTATTTTCTTTTAGCATTCCATTCATGGGCAAGCATTCCAAATAAAATCAAATCTACAGGTTGATTGTCTACAATCCTATGAGCTCTGCGAACCCCTTCCTTAGCCCATCCTTGTTTTACAAAATTATAAATTGCTGGGATATTAATGGAGTCACAAGATGCTTCAATCTTTTTGCAGCCAAGTTCCAAAGCATAATTTAGCAATCTTGAGCGTGTTTCCAGTATGACACCTTTGCCCCAATAGTTTTTATCTCCAATCATAACCCCTATTTGGGCAACCTTGTCTATTTTCGACCAGACAAAAGAATGGGTTCCGATCTGTTTTCCTTCTTTTGTATAAACACCAAACACATAATTCCTTCTAAACTGATGGCCTCGA
>Ga0315338_1001126_pt1 | contig 38582 bp, 37 predicted proteins | sample ASW8metaG_FD_204518 | JGI IMG/M metagenome (GOLD analysis project Ga0315338, IMG submission 204518) | Ammonia-oxidizing marine archaeal communities from Monterey Bay, California, United States - ASW #8 | ecosystem: Environmental > Aquatic > Marine > Coastal | place: USA: California | collected... | reverse complement strand
TGGGAAGTATTCATGCCTGCTATCATGAGGCGTTTATCATTGGGAACTGTCACGCTCTGACTGGTCCTGCGGTTGGTTTCTTGTAGATCACTATTGGGAACATTCTGGTCGCTTTTCGCGAGTGACTGTCGCGCGTTGCGCTCACCGCGGCAGACCGCACGAAAGATCTGTCGATCGTTGCGACTCATCCGCAACATCTGCAGAAGATCGAGCAGTCTTCGGCCAAAGGAAACAGGTTGCGACATTTCGCCCCGCAAAGATCGGAAAAAGACGCCCGAATAGTGGATCCCCTCTGCAAGTCTCACAAGGTAATCCTGAGAAAGACGGTCCGCTGGAATCAGGTGATCTAGTCGCAGGTCTTTGAAAAGGCCAACCGAGCGTCCAATGTCGCAGGCACATGCCGCCAGATCGTTGTCACCAGCGGACATGAGTGCCTCACCCTGTCGATCAAGCATGACTTGTCGCTGTCCGTTCTCATGTAGCCAAGCGTAATGCTGGCCAACTTCTTGTCGTACGCAAAGTCCCGCGCCGCACGGCATTGTCTCCGAGAGGTTGGGAAGATTCGACCACATATCCTGGTCGAATTCCCGAATGGCAAGCATTCCCCAGTAACGGTTCGTCCATTCTGGAGGTAAGGCTTCGAACTCCGGAATGCACTGGCCACTCCAGGCGGCAATGTCGGGACGCTCTTGCGCAACCCGCCAGGCCTGGGTAAGGAAGTCCAATGCCAACACGTTGTCATCGTCAACAAATACCAGCAGTCTTCCTTTGGACTCCCGGATTCCTCGCAGTCTCGCAGCGGTTAATCCCTGTTGCTCTTCCAGGATATGACGCGAATTGGGATGCCATGAGATGTCGACGCGATTGGCCAGTGGTTCGCTGCTTTTGTTGTCGACGAGCAAGAATTCCCAGTTGGACGGACCGAGGCATTGCTCACGCAGCGATTTCAAAACGCGAAGCAAGTAATCCTGTCTGGGATTATAGGTGCAGACGATAACGGAGATATCGAAATTCATTGATCTTGTTCTGGCTTCCCGAGAATCGGTAGTTTCTTGTAGCAGTAAAATGTAGTCTCGATTCGTGTCAGGCGGTCACGTGCATGTAAGCTTTGGGTTATGCTGCCACTTGGTATTCAGCAAGGTCGCAGAGTTCTGCGTACAGTTCATGAAGATCAGGCGGGATTTCTCGGTGCTGTTTCGACCGATTGAGATCTGGATTGGCGAAGTTGGAATCGACGGTTGCGCCGGTCAATTGGCCGATCTTCCGGATGCCTTGTCCATTCAAGAGTTGTTCGTAATGTACGAATAGCCAGTCGCCATCGTTCGCGTGAATGCGAACGATGTGTTGATACATGAGTCTCCACACCTCAAGGGCCTCTGGAATGGAGATTCTGAAATGCTTCATATACTCCACCGTTGCGACCTCTTTAAGCATGCTATTGACGGTTGTCGCCGGATCACGAAACGTACAGATAAATGCGGCGTCCTTGAGCCAGGGTCGCCAGAGGGGCAGGGTATACGAGAACCGGGGGTCTTTTAGGCAGTACGGTTGCTGGCGAACGCAGTCCTGGATTTGTTCGTCAAGCAGCGGTGATGATTCGATGGGCGTCTGTAGCGGGACGCGTGCTAGCCAGCGTTGACCAAAACCCGGTCGGTTGCGACCCCACCATTTCCAAAGCAGAGACGGCCGTTTCTGCGTAACGGTTGCTAACAGTTCCTCATTGATTCGGTTGACCTCGCGGTCCTCAAAAAAGCCAGTGGGGTTCGCGTCTCTTGGTGGCACCAATCCACGCCCCTCGTAGCATCCGGTATTCGAGAGCGCACCGGCAGCCAGGCTTGAACCGCTTCTTCCTGATCCTACGATGACGCAATTTCGCATAGGGACGACGTAATCTTCTTGTACGAGTGGTTTGGAGGAATTGAAGTGTTGATGCGTTGGGTTATGGCGTGTCATCTTTGTCGAGAGGCCGTCGGGCTCGAACCAAAATGTTGTAAGGGTACACGGGATCTTTCAGGTCGAGTTCTCGATTTGAGAAGTCCTGGGTCACCATTCCATGCAACGAGCCGGTTCCCACGAGCGAGTTTCCGCCAAACGTTACTTCATTGACGACAAGTCCGACTTGTTCGAGGATCATCGTTAGGCATTCCGGCGTAAACCGCCTGTAATCGGTTGGGACATAATGGACAGGGTTAATGAAAGGGGCGGTGAGTAACAGCGTTCCACCGGGCTTCAGAAGTTGTGCGATGGACTCGGCCGCTTTTTCGGGCCATGCGAGGTGCTCGAACAACTGAAGGCAAATGATTGTGTCGAAGGCTGCCTGAGGCATGGAAGTGGCATCGTGGATATCGCATACGTAGTCAACTCCATCTCCAGGAGTCACGTCGACCACTTCGTACGAAGTGGCAAGCGGAAAGAAACTGCGATACCGGTCATTACCGAAGTCGAGGCAGCGGCCATGGACGTGCGACGCATTGGTACGGAGGAAGTTCTCAACGTAGCATCTGCCAACGGGCGTTCCCCGCTCGAATCCAAAGTTCCTCGAGTGCGGCAATACTCCGCTGTAATGCAGCAGGCGATGGTGAAGGATATATCCCCGAAAGAGACTTCCCTTAACACTCCGTCGTAGAATTCTAGTGAGTCCCGTCATGAGTTTGTCGCCGGTCGTTTCAAGAGTGCTTTCGGTGGGCCAGTCGCCTGCTAGGCAGCGGCTAGCTTGCGTTTGCTCCAACTGGTGCGAGGAACAAAGATGGGATTGGATAAAACCGTGAACGGTTGAGTCTGGTCGTAGGCAACGGAACTGACTGTGAATTGTAGGCAGTCATCTACGATGAAGAGGGTTGTGCTTGGTCGCCTCCAGCCGCTGGTGCGGATGCGGTAGGTGCCTGGCAGCAAGCAATTGTCCTGTATGTCGCATACGACTTCGTGAGTGCCTTCGAGGCTCTTCTCAAGCGAAGGTGTTGCGTGGCTATTGAAGGCAGCGACGTGGCGGTTATTCGAGTCGAACACGCTCATCGCGTACGAGGCGCCTTGGATAGGCTGTGAGTTACGCACACGAAATCGAACTGAAAACGGTTCACGAAATGATATCGTGTCAGAAATGGCGCCGTTGCTGTTCCGTACCTCGGCGCTGACGAGAGATACCAACGCAGATGGGTCAAGCGTTTTTTCGCTCGATTCAAAGACCGCCGATGTCGTGGAGTTGTCTGTGGCAAGGTAGTGTGAAATGACGTCTGAAATTGGACCTTCCGATACGATGGTTCCGCCGTCGATGCAGATTCCGCGTTTTGCCAGTTGGTGAATGGCGGCCAAGTCGTGGCTGACAAACACGACTGTCCGGCCGGACTCGGACATGTTCTTCATCTTTCCAAGGCATCGTTTCTGAAATTCAGCGTCACCGACGGCAAGCACCTCATCGATCAGAAGGATCTCGGGCGTTAAGTGTGCCGCAACTGCGAAAGCGAGTCGGACATACATTCCGCTGCTGTATCGTTTGACCGGCGTGTCGAGGAATTGTTCAACCTCTGCAAATGCGACGATCTCGTCGAATCGATCTCGTATCTCCGACCGCTTCATGCCGAGAATGGCACCGTTGAGGAGGATGTTCTCTCGCCCGGTTAGTTCAGGATGAAATCCGGTGCCGACTTCCAGAAGACTGGCCACTCGTCCGTTCAGGCAAATGCGCCCACGGGTAGGCTCCGTAATTCGGCTGAGAATTTTGAGCAGGGTACTCTTTCCGGCACCGTTGCTCCCAATCACTCCAATGACCTCGCCAGGACTAATGTTGAAGGAAACGTCCCGAAGCGCCCAAAACTCTTCAGTGTGGTCTCCCGAAACAATCTGACGACCGCGCGCCAGATTCAGGGCCTTGTGGCCAAGGCTTTTTGCCTTTTCGCCAATGACATCGCGCAATGCAGTGTAGCTTTCCGTAGGCTTGGATTGATGTCCGATAAGATAGGACTTGCCAAGATTCTCAATCGAAATGATGGGTGGCATGCGTGCTTTAAATCGAGTTACTGGATTCTAAGACGTTACTGGATCCCGAGCCATTGTTTCCTGAGTTCAATATCTGCCGTGCGCTAGATGAAATCTGCAAAACGGCTCTCCATCCGGCGGAACTGGCGAATACCAAACCAGAGAAAAAAGGCAGTGATCCCAAGACTGGTAAGAAATCCAGGCCAATAGATAGAACTTTCTCCACCGAGGATACACCAGCGGAATCCATCAATCACCCCAACAATTGGATTCATGGAGTAAAGGAGTCGCCACTTCTCGGGGATCACACTGCTACTGAATCCGACTGGCGAAACATAGAGGCCAAATTGAACAAGGAATGGAATCACATAGCGAAAGTCTCGGTAACGCACGTTTAGAGTTGTAATCCATAAACCGGGACCAATGCTCGCAAGGAAGGCGATGCCGACAAACACCGGCAACAGGACAATCTGCCATCCGGGTATAAATTGGTACCAGATCATCATTGCGATAAGAATGAAAAAGCTGATCAGGAAGTCGACAAAGGCCACCATGATCGTGGCGGTCGGTACGATGAGACGGGGAAAGAAAACTTTACTGATCAAATTCGAATTGTTCACTAGACTATTTGAAGATTCAGACAACGCCGTGGAAAAAAATGTCCAAGGCAGCATTCCTGCAAAAACCATCAGAGCATAGGGGGCATTACCTACCGTGGGTAACTTTGCAATTTTTCCAAAGATAACGGTGAACACGACCATCGTGAGAACCGGGCGTATCACTGCCCAGGCAATGCCGATCACGGTCTGTTTGTAACGGACCGAAATATCGCGCCAAGCAAGGACCTGAAACAATTCGCGATATTGCCAAAGGTCCCGCCAGTAGCGACGAACGGAACTGCCAGGTTCAATAATGATTGGTTCCATTTACTTTTTCAAAAAATAATCGACAACGTCGCGTTTCATTGTTTTGGTCACGATCCCACCAGTTGATAGAGATCATCGTGGAGAACGCTCGCTTGCTGCAGACAAAAATCACAAGGCAAGAGTTCTCATCTAAGAAAGCAGTTAGCCCGCTTTGCGTAGAGATACGGCATGTTCTGAGCGAGCCAGTTCCCAATCAGCGTGGACCATGATCCGTGTGAGTTCCTCGAATGTTGTCTGGGGAACCCACCCCAATTTCTCTTTTGTCTTGGTCGCATCTCCCAGGAGTAAATCGACTTCGCTTGGTCGCAGATAACGTGGATCGGTCTCTACATATTCTTGGTAGGGAAGCCCCACTTCTTTGAAGACAAGTTCTAGAAACTCGCGAACACTATGTGTTTCGCCGGTGGCGATCACATAGTCGTCGGGTTCATCTTGCTGCAGCATCAGCCACATGGCCTCGACGTAATCTTTGGCATAGCCCCAATCACGTTTGGCATCAAGATTTCCCAGATACAGTTTGTCCTGTAGCCCTTCTCGGATTCTTGTGGCAGCCCGTGTGATTTTTCGCGTTACAAATGTTTCTCCGCGACGCGGAGATTCGTGATTAAAGAGAATGCCGTTGCAGGCGAATATGTTGTAGGCCTCTCGATAATTCTGTGTCTGATAGAAGCTGTAGACTTTGGCACACGCATAGGGACTGCGAGGATGAAATGGCGTTGTTTCACTTTGAGGAACCTCATGAACTTTACCGTACATTTCACTAGAAGAGGCCTGATACAAACGAACATTTTTGTGCTTGCGTATCTGGCGGATGGCTTCCAGCAGTCGAAGCGTTCCGAGCGCGCCGACGTCTACGGTGTAAAGTGGCTGATCGAATGAGACACGCACATGGCTTTGTGCGCCGAGATTGTAAATTTCGTCCGGCTCGATCGAGAAAACGAGGTTCGACAGACAGGTCCCGTCGGACAGATCCCCGTAGTGTAATGTTAGATTGCCACTGGATTCATGCTGGTCCTGATAGAGATGTTCCAGTCGGCCTGTGTTGAATGTGCTTGCGCGGCGGACCATGCCGTGCACTTCATAGCCTTTTTCAAGTAGCAGTTCCGCAAGATAAGAACCATCTTGACCGGTGATTCCTGTAACGAGTGCAATTTTGTTTTCCATGTTTGAAGTTCCTTCTTCGTTCAGAAACGGATTTCATGCCGTTCGCGTTTTTTATTGTGGGTGCACTTGATTCCCGACCACGTTGTTAGTCTGCACTCCGTCCTCCTGGGTGACCGCCGGAAAATTTTCCTAACGAGCACTTATTGGAGGCCTAAATGATTGTATGGTAGGGAGATGCAAATACTCTCCGGGCAAAAAACCTCCCTCCGAAGAGCCGATTTCTAACAGTCGATAGGCGACACGGTCAATATCAAAATGAATTCCCAAATATCTTGCACGCACCCTGCGTTGGCGTTGACTTTCGGCGACAGTCTTTCTACCTTTCCGCCGATTTTGTTTCTTTGCGGCAGTATCATTTTTAACGAGTAACATTAATTGCAATGGCCGAAAACAATCTCCCGACCATTTTAGTGATAGCTGCTAGCACGTTTGTTTTGGCCTATGCCTTCACATGGGCTGCACGATGGATTGCCCCTCGACTGGGCTTAGTCGATACACCTGACGGCAACCGAAAAGTTCATGCCAGGGCGATACCTCTGTTGGGAGGAGCGGCAGTTTTTCTGGCATTCGTGTTTGGTGTCCTGGCAATTTTTCTCGGTACAAACCTCTGGATGCGCGGGCCGACGAATTTTGCGTTCGGTCTTGCGCTGCTTGCGAGTGGATCGCTCTATTGCGGACTGGGGCTTTGGGATGACTGGTCTCCCTTGCGGGCTCGTTATAAATTTCTTTTGCAGATTGTTGCCACAATACCCTTTGTGGCACTTGGGCCAACGATTGAATCGTTGCAATGTCTGGGAATTCGTCTGGATCTGGGGCCGATGGCAATACCCTTCACCATTCTCTGGATCGTGTCCTGTGCCAATATTTTGAATCTTATCGATGGGATGGATGGGCTTGCATCCTCGGTGGGTTTGATAGTAGTCGCGACCCTTGCAACGCTCGCTCTGTCTCACCATCATCTAGGGCTGGCCGCGATAGGTTTTATATTTGTTGCCTGCCTTTGCGGTTTTCTGCTGCATAATTGGCCTCCCGCAAAAGTCTTTCTCGGGGACTCCGGTAGCTTGACCATCGGTTTTGTTGTGGGAGCTCTTTCGACTGGTGGAGTTTTAAAAACCGCCACGGGCTTTGTATTAATTTTTCCGATGGTACTGCTGGGCATTCCCATCCTGGACACGGTGTTGGCAATTCTTCGCCGCAAACTGATGGGACAGAGTATCGGGGACGCCGACTACGGACACATCCATCATCGGCTGCAACAGCGGGGCCTTTCGAAACTGCAGGCTTTGCTGGTTATCATCGGGTTCTGCATCACGATGGCGGTAGGCGTGATTGTTGCCGGGAAGCTGGGAAGTGAATGGCTTGCACTCACTTTTGGCGGGGTTGTTTTGGTTGCGATGATTGTTGGACGCGTTTTTGGATTGTATGAATTAAATCTCATCATCCGCAGCCTGCGAATCGTACATCAAGTTTCGCAGATCGCGGTCGAAGGGCTACGAGCGAGAATGTCGTTTTTGCGTTTCGAGGCATCGAACCCATCTGATTCTCAGGCCGACTCTCAGGCGCTCTGGAGTCTTGTGGAGTCTTGCGCAAAGGCTGTCGGAGGAACCCGTGTTGAGTTGATGATTGAAGACCAGGATGGGCATGCAGGGACCACCGTTGCCCAATGGCAGAAACAGAGTACAGATTTTACGCAGGAGACTGATTGGGATATTCGCTATAGTGTTCCTCGAGAAGATGGGATCCGAGTTACATTTGTCGCAACCGGTTCCTGTCCAGAGGGTGAGCGCACACCGCAACTGGAGAATCTGGTGCCATTAAGCGCACAGATCTGTCAAATCTGGCCTGTGGAACAACCCTCTGTTCTTTCGATGGAAAAACATTTCCTTGCAACAGATGGCAGCCAACCGGATAGAGAGAGAGAATGGGTCGCCGAGCAGCGGGCAGCGTAGAACCGCCTTGCATTGCGCTGATTATAGCATCTGTTGTTGGCGATTTCGAAGCCAATGGTCCGCAAGTACAATGGCCACCATTGCCTCGGCCATAGGTACAAAACGGGGGAGCAAGCAGGGGTCATGCCGCCCTGGAGTGCTTATGGTCGCTGCGTTGCCATGGCGATCCACCGTATCTTGATCACGTGGGATACTGCTTGTCGGTTTAACCGCAGCGCGGAGTACGATCGGCATGCCAGAAGAGATCCCACCCAGCATTCCTCCATGGCGGTTGGATGCTGTGCGTATCTCTCTGCCCGCCTCACCAGGTACAAAGGCATCATTATTTTCGCTGCCGCGCATCATGGCGCAGGCAAAGCCGCTTCCGTATTCCACTCCCAAAACTGCGGGCAGACTGAATAGCCCCTTGGCCAAGTCAGCTTTGAGTTTGTCAAATACTGGCTCGCCCAGTCCTGGCGGGACACCGGTGGCAACAATTTCTGCCACGCCTCCGAGAGAATCTTTCTCTGTTCGCATTTGTTGAATTCGATCGATCATTTCTGCCGCCGCCTTGGCATCTGGACAGCGCACTATGTTTGGCTCCCCATCGGCGAGTTGCTCGACCGACTCAGGCGTTACTTCCGCAGGGTCGGGAATGTTCGCGCGGATGTCGCCAATCTGAACGACGTAACCGACCACTCGGCCTCCAAATGCCTTGGCGAGGATTTTTTTAGCGACCACTCCGGCCACGACACGGACAGTGGTCTCCCGGGCACTTGAGCGACCACCACCCCGGTAATCGCGAAAACCGTACTTTGCATCGTAGGTGTAATCGGCGTGTCCCGGGCGGTAGAGATCTTTGATCTTGTCGTAATCCCGACTTCGAGAATCTTTATTGCGGATCAAAACAGCGATGCTGGCACCTGTGGTGCGACCCTCAAAGACGCCCGCAATCATTTCCGGCTCGTCTGGCTCGTCACGTTGAGAGACGATTTTGCTCTGGCCAGGCCTGCGACGATTAAGGTCGACCATCAGATCTTCGACCGACAGTGGGATCCCCGGGGGGACTCCATCGATAATGACAACATTACCAGCACCATGGCTCTCGCCGGCAGTAGTTATGCGAAACGCTTGTCCGAAGGAGTTGCCAGCCATTACCAGTTGTCTGTTATGCAATGAGTGTAGCAGCTACTTCCAGGCAAAAGCTTGACCGGTTAACTGCTCAAAAGATTCGATATATTTCTCGCGCGTACCACTGACAACAGCATCGGGAAGAGCAGGGGGGGGGCTCTCCTTATCCCAACCGGATTCAAGCAACCAGTCGCGGACAAATTGCTTGTCAAAGGATGTTTGGCCACGGCCAGGTGTGTATTGGTCTGCAGGCCAGAAGCGAGAACTGTCCGGCGTCAGTGCTTCATCGATGAGTATCAATTCATCGTTGATCCGGCCCCATTCAAATTTCGTGTCAGCGATAATAATTCCCCGCTCGCGGGAATAGGCTGCCCCACGTTTGTAAATTTCAAGGCTGCGGTTCCGTAGTTCCTCGGCAATGTCCATACCGACTATTTCCGCCATTCGCTCAAACGAGATATTAATATCGTGTCCTGATTCTTCTTTTGTTGCCGGTGTGAAAATCGGCTCGTCGAGTTGGTCGCTCTCAACCAAACCTTCCGGTAATGGGACACCGCATACTGAGCCATTCTGTTGGTATTCCTTCCATCCGGAACCCGACAGGTAACCACGAACAACGCATTCGATCGGCACTACCTCCGTTTTGCGGACAAGCATGCTGCGACCGACAAGCGGATCCAAATCGATTGCCGAGGGCAAATCCATCGCCTCAACGTCACAGGTAAGGATGTGGTTGGATTCTTTCAGAAAATCAAACCAGAATGCGCTACACTGGGTCAGAACCCGACCCTTGTCCGGGATGCCTGTCGGCAGAACCCAGTCGAATGCGCTAATACGATCTGTGCTAACCAACAACAATTGGTCGCCAAGATCGTAGATATCACGGACCTTTCCACGTCGTACGGGGAATGTATCGAGTGAAGTTTCCATCACAACAGATTGGCTCATGGCGTGCCCTTCTCCTTGATTTACGAGTGGCTAATGCTTTCCTGTCTGAAACCTGCATCCGCGCGGCAGTCACCTCAGACGGCCCGTGGCGGAGTATAACGCGCCGATGCGCGTCCTGACTAGCAGTGGAATATTCACCTTGTGGAGTTTAGGCATGATCGGCGGATGAGTTGAACGTTGTGCGACACTTCGGTAGACTCGATGGCAAAGCCCTCTGGCCCGAGGGACAAGCCGTGTTTCGCTCGTTCGGGTGCAATGGGTGATTGCGCTTGTTTAACCTGAGAAAGCGGCGAAAATGGGATTAATCCGGTTTTTGGTTCCTCGGCCTGACCGCATCCCGCCAGCGGCAGTTTCAAGAGCCTACATGGTTGGCATGGACGAGGTACCCTGGGCGAGCCGTATTGTGGCCACCGAAGATGTCCTGATCGTGGATCGTCCGGTTGGCGATTCCGGTTGCTTTCATATTCCCTGGCGTGTGGACGACTTCGGGGAAATGATGCTCTCAACAGCCAGTCTGATGGAGCGGGATCAAGCCTATTTACTTGAGGTCGAGTTGGCTCGCGGCACACTCAACCGCATTCGAAATCAGGTCGCCAATTGGGAGTTGGTGGGAATGACCATCCCAGAGTCCATCCATACGCGACTTAGCGGTGTTACCGAAACTTTATCGCGGGCGGTCACTTCCCAGGTTGATGTCCTGTCGGCGGCCGATCTGGCTACTGATGTTATCGTTGAGTCCTTGGCGATTACTCGCGCGTTAAGCGCGTCCTATGCGCAGCAGGCGTTGGCTTTACGCCATTCCTCCGGGAGTCGGCTGGTAACGATGCTCGGTGCGAATCTGGGTACGGTTCCGTTCGATGATCACCTTGCACGCAGCTACTTGGGCGCATTCAATGCAGCTGTTGTGCCCATGGCCTGGCAACATCTTGAGACGAGTGAAAGCAAATACGAATGGAACCTGACCGATAGTCAATTAGACTGGTGCAAGACCCACTCATTAAAAGTTTCTAGTGGACCACTCGTCCAACTCGATGGTACTGAGATTCCCGACTGGCTATACCTCTGGGAGGGAGATCTCGAAACTCTAACCACTTTTGTGACACAGTATGTCCGGTCGATTGTAAGTCGTTACCGTGGTCGCGTACACGTCTGGCAGGCGGCATCGCGAATCAACTCGGGAAATTTTCTCGGTTTGTCTCATCAAGACACAGTACGCATGGCGATTCAAATCGTCGAAACAATTCGTGATTTAGATTCGCGAACACCAGTGATCCTTTCCTTCGATCAACTCTGGGGCGATTCTCTCTCACATAAAGACTATGAATTGCCAGTCTATCTGGCCGATACGCTGGCGCGGGCCAACCTTGGGCTCTCGGGCATTGGATTGGAGATCAAACTGGCCTATCACCCCGGTGGTACCTGCCATCGAGATGCCCTTGAAGTAAGTCGACAATTAGATCGTTGGTCGAGCCTTGGGTTACCGTTGCTTGTTTCACTGGTAGTGCCCGGCGGGACCGGGCCAGATGCAAAGGCCCAATCGCAAACATCGCCACTGTCCGATGAGTGGGATCCGGATCGACAAAATGTCTGGATACAAGAACATGTCCCAGTTATGCTCGGCAAACAAGCGGTTCAGGGGATTATGTGGAACCAATTTTCTGATTCTCATCCCCATTTGCTGCCACATGGTGGCCTCATTGACGGCAATAGCCAGCCCAAGATTGCCTTAGCCAGTGTAGCCGCGATCCGTAAGGCACATCTGAGCTAACCGTGGTTCATCGCTGTTTTTTGGGCTTTGGGATACGGCCTCCTCGTTTCCCCTTGCGATGTCTCCCACGCTTTTTTGAAGTGGTTGCTTCTGCCTTTTGTAACGGTTCACCAATCGCATCGCGCAGAGTACTGATGCGGTCTCTCATAGAAGCAGCCCGTTCAAAGTCAAGTGCTTCGGCGGCCTCAAGCATTTCACTTTCGAGTTCATTGATATATTCTTCGGTGACAATCTCAGTTTCATCATGGCGTCCGACCGCAGCATTGGCTTGTGCGTGTGCTTCAGAAACCGCCTCGATACCTACTCGCACACTTTTGCGGATTGTCTCCGGAGTAATTCCGTGTTCGGTGTTAAATTGTTGCTGCATGGTTCGGCGGCGTGAAGTCTCTTCGATGGTGCTTTGCATGGCTGCCGTCATTTTGTCGGCGTAGAGCATGACTTTGGCGTTGGTGTTTCGGGCAGCTCTGCCGATGGTCTGCATCAGCGAGGTTTCACTGCGCAGAAAACCTTCTTTGTCAGCATCCAGGATCGCCACGAGCGAGACCTCGGGAAGATCCAGCCCTTCCCGAAGTAAATTGACCCCAACCAACACATCGAACAACCCTTCCCGCAACTCCCGTAAGTGCTGGACCCGTTCGAAGGCATCCAGTTCGCTGTGGAGCCACTTGCAGTTGACCCCTTGTTTTCCCAGATAGGCTGCCAGATCTTCCGCCAGACGTTTGGTCAGTGTCGTTACCAGAACCCGTTCATTCAGATCCGCCCGCTGGCGGATCTGAATGAGCAGATGAGGTACCTGCCCGCTTGCCGGGCTGACCTCGATCACCGGATCTAAAAGTCCGGTGGGCCGGATAACCTGCTCGACAAACTCTCCCTCTGTCTCCTTCATTTCGTAAGGTCCGGGTGTTGCAGACACGTAAACCACTTGATTGATTTTCTGTTCCCATTCGTCAAACTTTAGTGGCCGATTATCAAGGGCACTGGGGAGGCGAAAACCGTGCTCGACCAGAGTCGTTTTACGGCTATGGTCGCCAGCATACATAGCTCGCACCTGAGGCACCGTTGCATGGGATTCATCAACAAACAGCAGGTAGTCCTTGGGGAAAAAACTGAATAACGTGTCGGGAGTCGATCCGGGGGCCCGCCCACTTAAGGGTCGACTGTAATTTTCAACCCCCGGGCAGTAGCCGACCTCCTGTAACATTTCGATGTCGAACCTGGTACGAGCTGAAAGGCGCTGGGCCTCCAACAGTTTTCCCTGCCCACGAAGTTGATCGAGACGCTCTTCCAATTCATTTTTGATCTCCTCCACAGCGCCAGCGATCCGTTCTTCGGGGAGCACAAAATGCTTGCAAGGATAAATATAGAGTTCTTCTACCGTCGAAATGACTTCGCCACTGGTGGGATTGATAAGAGAGAGTTGTTCAATATCATCGCCCCAGAATTCGAGACGGTAAGCAAATTCCTCGTACGACGGCCAGAGTTCGACACAATCTCCCCGAACACGAAATTTTCCGGATGCAAACTCGATGTCGTTGCGTTCGTATTGGATGTTGACAAGTTTTGTGAGAACAAGGTCGCGGTCGATGGAGTCTCCCTGACGGACATGAACCATCATGTCCCGATAATCTTCCGGCGAACCAAGCCCATAGATACAAGAAACACTCGCCACCACGATCACATCGCGACGGGAGACGAGGGCACTGGTAGCGGCGAGCCTCAGGCGATCGATCTGTTGATTGATCGAGGCATCTTTTTCGATGTAGATATCCCGTTGCGGGATGTAGGCCTCCGGTTGGTAGTAGTCATAATAACTGACAAAATAATGAACGGCATTCTGAGGAAAGAATTCTCGGAATTCAGAATACAACTGGGCAGCTAGTGTCTTGTTATGTGAGAGCACAAGTGCGGGCTGCTGCATCTTTTCAATGACATTTGCCATCGTGAAGGTTTTGCCGGAGCCAGTAACGCCCATGAGGATTTGTTCACGGGTCCCGGAAACAAGCCCATCGGTTAGAGCCTGGATGGCCTGGAGTTGGTCCCCCGCGGGACGAAAAGGACTGGACAATTGAAACGGCATGCGTTGGAGTTCCGATAGAATTTCAATCTGGCGCAATCGTATTATTGCCGAATCTTGCGAACAAAGCCAAGCCACACGCCAATCTTTCTGCTTGAAAATGAAAAGGCAAATGGCTCCCTTCCGGACCTAGTCCGCTTGGAGTGTCCATGGAGTATGATGGAGAAATCATGCCACAAGACTTTCAGCAACTCGATTGGACAGACTTGGTCAAGGAAGATTGTCGACAGATTGTACGCTTGGCGGTTCGCGAAGATCTCGATCGGGGCCAGGATTGGACCAGCGTATCGCTGATATCCGCCGAATCGAGAGGGGGCGCAACGGTTGTTGCCAGAGAGCAGGGTGTGGTTGCAGGGTTGTTGGCATGTCAATTGGCCCTTCAGGAAATGGCGGCCAGCATCATCTGGTCGCCGGAGGCCGAGGATGGCGATGCAGTAGTGGCCGGACAACCGTTGGCCCGTCTTGAAGGGTCGACACGGGATATTCTTACGACAGAGCGGATCATTCTAAATCTCCTTGGCAGGCTTTCAGGGATTGCTACCCTTACCCGGCAGTATGTCGATCAAGTTGTCCCCTCGCACTCGAAAATCTACGATACCCGCAAGACAACTCCGGGCTGGCGACGTTTGGAGAAGTATGCTGTGCGCTGTGGTGGTGGCCAAAATCATCGTATGGGGCTTTTCGATGCGATCTTGATCAAAGACAACCACTTGGCCAGTACTGCTCGCCGAGAAACAGAGAACGCTGAAGCAGGGGGACCTGGGAAAACGAGTCCTTGTTGCACTCCGGTTGCTGCTATTGAAAAGGCGCGAGCCTTCATCGGTGCCAATGATACTCTGGCCGATAGTGGAATGGTCGTTGAAATCGAAGTCGATTCCTTGGAGCAACTTTCCGAAGTGCTTGTCGCCACTCCAGATCTGGTTCTACTTGACAACATGTCGAGCGATCAGTTGCGCCAGGCGGTTGCGATGCGGGATGAGGTTGATGACAAAATACTGCTCGAAGCCTCAGGGGGAGTCACTCTTTCGACGGTGTCGGATATTGCGGCAACCGGCGTTGACCGGATCAGCGTCGGTGCTCTGACCCATTCGGCGCGTGCCCTCGATGTTGCCCTCGATTGGTCGATGTAGCGATATTGTGCTGGTTTTGCACCGTGTCCAAAATTATGACCACTTTTTGAGAGATATCGGCAATGCTACCAATGATTGCCACGGACGAAATTGCCATGATCCAAGAGCGATCGGTTGATGATTTGTAGGCGATCTTTTGGCAGGAAGGTGCCTGCTCCGGTTGGAATGCCTATAATGGATCTTCCGCCGAAGTGACTCTATCTCGTCCGTATGTTTTGCCCGATCGGCACAACAGGTAACGGCCGGGCTAAGGAGACAAACGCAGGATTACTTTTTGTGATTTTCGCTTGCCTTTTTTGCAGGGGCAGCGATTCTACTGAAGAAGGAATAGACAAGCCCGCAGGGTGTTTTGGAGAAAAACAGATGTGGAGACAGGCGGATTATCTAAGGAATGCTAGCAATCTGTTGCTTTTCTCTGCTCTTGTATTCGCAACGATCAGTGAGGCTGTAGCGCAAAACAAGCCACTTGAAGGGAACCCGCCTCTCAATCGTAAGACACTTAAGGTGACACCAGGGGGAGAAGTGGCATCAGGGGAAGAAGTGGTTCGTAACTCGCCGCATCCGCTGGAGTCGGTATTGCACCTGGCTCGAGAGACCTTAGAGAGAATCGATCGTGAACTGTTCGACTACACCTGCGATTTGGTGATGCGAGAGCGGATCAAAGGGGAGCTACAAAGCCATGAGATTGCCCATCTTAAAGTTCGTCGGGAACAGCGTGATGGGGATCAAATGGTAGAGCCCTTTAGCGTGTATATGTGTTTTCAATCGCCACCGAATGTAGAGGGTCGCGAAGTCTTGTACGTTCGCAACGAAAATAATGACGAGATGATTGCGCGTAATGGGGGTAGCAGCAGTTTGCAGAATGTCACGTTGTCATTAAAACCCGATAGCAGGCGGGCGATGAAAGGCCGACACTACCCCATCACTGAGATCGGGATAGGGAATATTCTGGAGAGGCTCATCGATGAGGCCGAGGAGGCCATGCAACTCGATAGCGATCGGAGAGAATGTCAGGTGCGATTTTTTGACAATGCGAAGATCGATGGGCGTGTTGGTCAGTGTATCCAAGTTGCCTTTCCTTTCCGTCGGGAAAATTTAAAATTTCATGTTGCGAGGATCTTTATTGACGCTCAGACGCAACTTCCGGTTCGCTTTGCAGCGTACACCTGGCCCCAGAAATCTGGCGGGAAACCCCGACTGATGGAGGAGTACACCTTTTTGAATTTCAAGCCGAACATCGGCTTGTCCAACCATGATTTCGATCGGCAGAATTCCGCCTATCAATTCTATCAAGGCAAAGAAAGTCTCGTGACCCAGTCTGACCAGTTTCCTCAAGCCGACTAGTACGGATTGGATTTTCTGTCGGGTGCTTCTATTGGGTTCTTCCGTTTTGTGTGCCACGACTCTCGCGGGGTATTACGGCGTTGATTTTTCAACGTCGATCTTTATGCGCTGGCCTGGGGATTGCCGGTTCCGCAGATCCTTTGGTTTTATCTTTCCGGCCTGGTACGGTCCGGGCCGCTGGGAAGCGATCCGGTGGTTGTCTATGATAGTGGTTACGCACCATGCAGCCACAAACCATAGAGCGGTATCAATAGGGGACATCGGATGAGCCGGGCAAAATCAAAACGATCTGCGCCGTCGGTACGTGGTGGTGGCAAGCGTGTTGCGCGCAAAAATTCTCAGCAAGTGTCTACAGGACCACAACGTTTGCAAAAGGTGCTTGCCTCTGCAGGCATTGCAAGCCGGAGACAATGCGAGCAGCTTATTTTGGAGGGTCGCGTTGAGATCGATGGGGAGATAGTGACTGTCCTGGGTACAAAAGTGGATGCAGCATCTCAGACAATTCGCGTCGATGGGGTGACGCTGGCCAAGCCGAAACGCGCTTATTATTTAGTCAATAAGCCCAAAGGCGTTGTCTCGACCCATCACGATCCCGCAGGTCGGCCCCGCGTGGTTGATATGGTACCCGGGGAGCATGCCCGCCTCTTTACGGTCGGTCGCCTCGATCTGGAAAGTGAAGGACTGATATTGCTCACCAACGATGGAGAACTGGCACATCGTCTGGCACATCCGCGATTTGGAGTCGAAAAAACATATCAGGTACAGGTTGCCGGAGTGCCGGACAAGACCGTGCTTGATCAATTGCGAGGTGGAGTGCGATTGGCGGAATCGGAGGCTGTGGTCGCTGCCGTGCGTGTCAAACGCAAACAAAAACAAAGCACTATCCTGGAAATGGTTCTGCGTGAGGGAAAGAACCGCGAGATTCGTCGCATGCTCGCTGCGGTCGGTCATAAGGTACAGCGGCTCAAACGTATTTCGCTAGGACCTCTGAAACTCGGACGACTTCCACTGGGTGAAACGCGGCCTCTGTCGCGCTTGGAGGTTGCCTCCCTGCAGCGGGCAACAGAGATTGGTGGGGAAGGTCGAGAGAGGCGCAAAGAGTCTCGAACTTCCGGACGGAGTAGTGGGCGGAGCAGACGGAGCAGACAATGAGCAACCCGCTGCATGCCCAGCATTATGCCGATCATGCCCAGCACTGCCGTGCTGCCATTTTAGAGAATGTTTGTCTTGCAGAATCGACGTATCGCGTTCGTTTGCACTGCCCTGTGATTGCATCGCGAATTCTCCCCGGGCAGTTTGTCATGCTGCACCTGACCGGTGGCGACGATCCGCTTCTGGGTCGTCCACTGGCGCTCTACGACACAGTACTTGATGCATCAGGTGCTGCAGTTGCGGTAGATATCGTTTATCTGGTTGTGGGAAAGATGACATCACGCTTAGCTCAGCTGTCTGCTGGCGGGCAAGTCGATCTATGGGGGCCGCTGGGTAATGGTTTTCCTCCACAGCCTACAAGACACCTGATCATGGTTGCCGGTGGTATTGGCCAGACACCGTTTCGCGCATTGGCCCAGGAGTGTCTCGGAAACCGGCGCTATGGAGACCCGCAGCGAGAGGTGCCCCAAGTGGAACGGGTGGTTCTCTGTTACGGTGCCCGAAGTGAGGGATTGTTGGCGGATGTCGAGCAGTTTGAGGAGATCGGTGTTGATGTGAAAGTCAGCACTGAGGATGGGTCGCGTGGACACCATGGTTTAGTCACCGAAGTGCTTGCGGAGTTGCTCTCCTCAGGCTCTCAGGATGCACGGCTGGTTTGCTGTGGCCCGGAGCCGATGATGGAGGCGGTCGCCGGGCAGGCTGCTACGGCCGGTCTGCCGTGTCAGGTTTCGCTGGAGACACCGATGGCATGTGGAATTGGTATTTGCTTCAGTTGTGTTGCCAGGGTACGCGACAAAGACGGACACTGGGATTACAAGCGGACCTGCGTGGAGGGTCCCGTCTTTGATGCCGAGAAAATCGTCTGGTGATTTTTCTCTCGGGATTCCTATCGGAAAGTTCGAACACGGCACGGCGCTCCATCCAAAAGCATCTGGCTATTGCAGCCTTTTTATTGGCCCTCTCCGCTGCGGCTGATTGTCCCTCGGGCTGCAGGATCTTGGAATGATCTGCGCGATGGTCTATCATGAGGAGGTGTGATCCTACCTTTGTGTGCCTGTCGTACCGGACCCTGTTCGCTGTCCGATCCCCAAAAAACGAAGGAAGTCAAGTTCATGAAGCCTGTCATTTGTTTACCCGCTCTGATCGTTATTGTAGGCCTACTTGTTTCCCCAGCGGGAGCGGGCAAGATCGTCGAGAAGGCGGCCGATACGCCCAAGCCGATGACGCCAGCGCGAAGTGCAAAACATTTTAAACATCCCGAGGACTTGCGCTTGGAGCTGGTCGCTTCAGAGCCCCTTGTTACCGAACCGGTCTGCACAGCTTTTGATGAAAAGGGAAATTTATTTGTTGCGGAGTTGCATGGTTACAACTACGAAGGGTATCTCGATGTTACCGAACTTAATAAGAAGGGTGAGCTGGATAAGAAGGTCCGCCGTATTCCTGCTTCGAATGAGGATATCGAGAAAGCAAAAGGTTTTCAGCGTGGGGCGGTGAAGTTGCTCAGGGACACCGATGGGGATGGCGTCATGGATCAGGCGAGCGTCTGGGCAGACGACCTGGAGCCTTGCTACGGGGTTGTGCCGGCCCGCAATGGAGTGATTGCTTTGGCAGCTCCGGAGATTGTCTATCTCGCCGACAACGATGGGGATGGTGAGTGCGATTATCGTGAAACTCTCTTCACCGGCTTTAATGTCCGTGTGCTAGAGCGGGCCATCAACAACCCTCGCTGGGGCAGGGATAACTGGATTTATTCCGGTGGTGGTGGGGGTGGTGGCACGATCACAGGCCCGCACCTGAAAGAACCGGTGACGATGAGCAATACCGATTTTCGCTTTAAGCCGGATGGTTCGGCCATCGAACCGGTCAGTGGTATTGTCGGTACTTTCGGAATGGCGATGAACGATCTGGGCGACCGTTTTCCATGCTCAGGAGGAGGGCCGGGAATTTACGCGGTACCGGTAGACCAGCGATATGTGGTCCGAAACCCATACATCCCGGGCCCACCCTCCAATCATTCGGCAGTCAATTACAACAACTGTTATCGAATCAGCGATCCCCATCCATGGCGCGTTAAACGCGGTGTCGATCCTAATTGGCAGAACTTTTATGGCAAGCGCGAGACCGATAGCAACTATTTTACGGGTGGGTGTGGCAACGAGTTTTATCGCGCGCGCCAGTTCCCGGAAAAGTATCATGGTAACTTTATCATGTGCGAACCTTCGCAGAATATTCTGCACCGCTGCATTATTGATCGTAACGGTTCTGGATATCGTGGGCAGCGTGCCGAAGGCGAGGAGCAATCAGAGTTCGTCGCCTCTACCGATCAGTGGTTCCGTCCGGTCAATGTTCGCGTCGGTCCCGACGGGGCGCTCTACATCTCAGATATGTATCGGGAGATTATTGAGGATTACTCGGCGATTCCGAGATTTTTGCAGCAGCAATACGGCGTAGCCAACGGAGACAATCATGGTCGCATCTGGCGACTTGTTCCGGTCGACAAAGACCTTCGAACTATCGAAAACTTGGACGAGAAATCGAATGCCGAACTGGTGGCGCTGCTTGGCGATACCGATTCATGGTGGCGAGATACCGCACAGCGGCTGCTGGTAATGAGAGCGGATCAATCGGTCGTGCCAGCCCTCCGGCGACAGGTTCGCGAGGGAAACAGTGACCAAGAAAAAATACACGCCTTGCATACCCTCAGCGGTCTTGGAACAGTGGAAGAAGAGGATGTTCTGGTTGGTTTGAAAGATGATCATTACGCAGTTCGCGTCCATGCACTGCAATTAGCCGAACCTATCCTAAAGAACAATCCCGAACTTCTTTCTCAGGTTATTGAACTGGCGCGTGATGAGGATCCTCGCGTACGACTGCAGGTTGCCATGACGCTTGGCGAGTCGCGCGACCCCCGTGCCACCGAGGCATTGATTATGTTGGCCAAAGAGCATGGTCACGAACAGTGGATGCCCAACGCGATTCTGAGTTCCGCAAACGATTCTGCGGGACAACTGCTGGCAACCCTGTTGGAGGGCGAAGAAATCAGTGCAGGTGCAAAAAAAGTGATCAAGCCCCTTGCGGCCACACTCGGTGGCCAGCGGAATGGTGCGCAAATTGGCGACGCACTTGCGGCAATTGTCAAAAGTGATCCAGCGGCACAATCGCCGAGTGTGGCAGGGCTCATACAGGGTTTTTCGGAAGGTAAGGTTGAGGGGGCGGTGACCGATGCAGGCCGTGGGGCGATCGTGGAATTGCTCAACAATGCGGCTCCACACATTCGGGCAGAAACAGTCAATCTCGCCTCCTTACTATTGCCCGCAGACGCCCCGGAATTAAAATCAGTTTTCGAGCAGGCAACGCGAGAGGCGCTCGATGACGATCTTCCAATCCAATCGCGTGAGGATGCTCTCGCATTGCTGGCCCGTGCCCCCTATGAGGTCTTTGCCCCGGCTGTCGAGGAACTTCTCGACGTGCGGCAATCTCCTGAAGTGCAGCTGGCCACGGTGAAGGCTCTTTCGGGTTCCGATAGCCCTGAGATCACCAAAATTCTTCTAGAGGGCTGGGCCCGTTACACACCACACGTTCAGGATGCGGTTCTGGATGCTCTCTTTGCGAGAAGGGATCGCGCGCAGGCGCTACTTACTGCGCTTGAAAAGGGCGACATTCGTTTGATCGATATGAACCCGTTTCGTCGGGAACGATTAATGAAGCATCATAGTTACGGGATCCAAAAGCGGGCCAAAGCACTGTTTGTCGAACAGGCTCCGGATCCGGAAATCGAGAAGCTTGCAACCGCTTATCGCGAAGCTCTCGTTGGCAATCGGGATGTTGTTCGGGGCAAGGAACTCATTACTAAACATTGTCTCGTCTGCCATAAGCTGAATGAAGAAGGCCATGAGGTGGGTCCCAACTTTGCCGAAGCGGCCAACACACCAGACGATGGCATGCTGCAGGAAATTCTTGCTCCGAGTCGAAAGATTGACCCGCAGTTTCGGAATTTTGTCGTCGAAACGGTCGATGGCAAAGTGATCAATGGTGTCATCGCCTCCGAATCGGCAACCAGTGTCACCTTGCGTCAGCAGGAGGGCAAGAGTGAGACGATTTTGCGCAAGGACATCGATGCGATGAACGCGTCCGATATCTCGCTGATGCCGGCCGATCTCTACAAGAGCATCACCCCGCAGGATCTTGCCGACCTGCTCGGTTACCTCCGTAGTGAACTCAAGGGATCTGGCAAAGGCTCTGGCAAAGGCTCTGGCAAAGGCTCCGGCGAGGGCTCCGGCGAGAAAAAATCGGAAGGTTAAGAGAACGGAATTAACTCTCGACAGGCTTTCCGTCCTTGTAGATCGTTCGCTCGATTTCGTTTCCCTGTTGGTCCCAGAAGATCCAGAGCCCCTCCAGCTTGCCCATTCGATAATTGCCTTGCTGCATCTTCTGGCCATTTTCGAACCAGTTGGTGGAGAGACCTGAAAGTTTTCCTTGGTGATAGGTGTGTTCGCTCCGCTTTTGTCCGCTCAGATACCAGGTGGTACTGGTGCCGTGCAGCACCCCCTCTTTGAAGTGGCAGAGCGCCAGTCCTTCGTTGCCGTGCTTAACGTTAACCCAGCCCGTATAGGGTGCGTCCGCACCAGGCCGAAAAATCTTACCTTCGCGTTGCACAAAGGATTGCATCGATGGCGCCTTCTTGCGGAGGCGGGCTAGTTCGTCCGGTTCTTCCCCAGGCATCCGCCCACAGAGGAGGATGATCGCTAGTGTGGCGAAGAGGCCTGTTCCTACCCGCTTTCTCATGCTCAAGCTCCGGTCGGTATTTCGAATGCTTTGTCGATCCAACGGTCTCTAAAAAAAAAGACTGGTTATTGTAAACGGATTTAGCGTACGGCGGCATCATCCGGGACCGTTTTCAGAGGAACGATCAGCGGAGCGATCTCTGCAGCCATGCGAGGACCAACCCCGTGGACTCGTTCTTCCAGGTCTCCCAGTCCGGTGTAGGGGCCATCGGCTTGCCTCTCTTTGACGATCGCACGGGCTGTGGTTTCACCAATGCCTGGCAACTGCATGATCTCGGGCCAGTCGGCGTGGTTGATATCGACCTGAAAGGTAACCTCAAGCTGCGGCGCCTTATCGAATTCAATCAGATCTTCCTGATGCCACGCCCGAAATAGCCAATAACTGAAAATAGCGACGATCGCGAGGAGAACCAGGACAGCGAGCAAGGTCTGTTCGGGATGTCTGAGCAATTGGCGCTGCATCGATCTACCTCCTCGAAGCCGTCCATGGTTGGCAACTGTTCTGGCCGCTATTTCATCAACGAATAAACCACATCGCCATGGTTATTATGGTAGGGGGTAAGGCGTTAAGATAGTGGCGTCGATTTGTAGTCTGCAAAACGGGCGTGTCAAGTTATGAAAATCGTTATTCTTGATAACTACGATTCCTTTACATACAACCTATACCAGCTCGTCGGGGAACTCGTCGGACCTCCCGAGGTGTATCGCAACGATAAGATATCTGTTGAAAAACTGACATCCCTTGAACCAGATCGGATTATCGTCTCGCCGGGGCCCGGCGATGCGGGCGACTCAGCCTATTTTGGCATCTGTCACGATGTCATCGTCACTTTGGGACATCGCGTGCCACTGTTGGGAGTTTGCCTGGGGCATCAAGGAATCATTCAGGCTTTTGGTGGGGATGTGATGCGTGCTGCAGCGCCAATGCATGGTAAGACAAGTTACGTCTTTCACGAACAGGCAGGAATTTTTCATGGACTCCCCAGCGCGTTTGAGGTGATGCGTTACCATAGTTTGATCGGCAATCCCGCTTCACTGCCAGAGTGTCTGGAAGTGACTGCCTGGACTTCCGATGAGGTGATCATGGGTGTAAGGCATCGCGAGTATCCGGTCGAGGGGGTGCAATTCCATCCCGAGTCTGTCGGTACCCCGCTCGGCAGGCAGCTTTTGGAGAATTTTTTGGCCGTAAGGTAAACGGATTAGAAGCCGCTCCTCTGGCGAGATCGTTCGCGGTGTTTGTTTCAACGGTCGTCGAGCATTCGCCAGGTCAAATATCCGAAACAGGCACCAAAAAGCAGAGGGATCATGAAGGTCCAGGGATAGGTCGCCGTTTCCCAGGCCTCCCAGAAACCGAACGCTTTGGAGATGCCTGCTAATACCGCATAAGGAATCAAAAGGACACCCATCATCAGGGTGGACAGGCAAAGGAAACCGGCACCCCAGATCAGAAATGCCCTAAGAATCGACCAATCTTCGTGTTCAAATAGGAGGACATCAATCCCTGCCGCCGCTGTTCCCAGAATGGTAAGGGCGACAATGAGAGGCCATTCAATATTCCATTGGTTGAGTGCCAAACCAGCCAGTATGAGGCAGGCAACTCCGCCCGCACAGACAAAAAATGTGCAGCGGAACAATAGATGCAAACGTGGTATTTGATCGTCTACCATTAGTCCCTTGGATTACCGAATATCGCGCGATGTTGCCGGGTGTGTCTTCATTTAGTCATTGTAGAAATCGTTGTTCTTGTGCCTGCGTTTCCACCATCGGACGACAAGATATTCCACGGCACGCGCAGTAATAAATCCGAGGGCAACAAATAGCGTGATAACTACAGCCGCTGCTGCACGGTTGACAAGCCAGACAACGTTATCATCATCAACACTCCGGAACATATCGTGCGCAACGTAGGCGCCAGCCACAAAACAAAAGCCGATCACAAATGCGCCAATGCCGAAGAAGATTGTAGTTTTAAAATTTGCTGTCATTGTCGACCTTGCCCAGGCACACAGAGCCCAAATAGGTGGAATCGTTCTCGTTCAAGGTAATCCAAAATGGCGGAAGTGTATGGGAATCGAACCCACTGGCAATACGATCTACGCACCGCCCAACGGTTTTGAAGACCGCGGCCACCACCAGGTGTGCAAACACTTCCCAGTGCCTCTGTTATACTGTCGAAAGACGCGTGGAGCAAACGCCAACGATCAACGGTTGTTTCCAACAGGCAGACTGAGCCCCAAATAGTCGCGGGCATTGTTGAAGCAGATATTCTCTATCATCGTTCCCACCATTGCGTCATCATCTGGAATTTCGCCATTTTCCATGTCGCGACCGAGCAGGTTGCAAAGGCAACGACGGAAATATTCATGTCGTGGGTAAGATAGAAAAGATCGCGAGTCGGTTAGCATGCCAATAAAATGCGCGAGCAAGCCAAGGTTGGAAAGCGTATTGATTTGCCACTGCATCGCTTCTTTCTGGTCGAGATGCCACCAACCTGATCCGAACTGTATTTTTCCAACGGTGCGACCATCTTGGAAGTTGGCCGCCATGGTGGCAAAAAGATAATTGTCGGCCGGGTTCAGGTTGTAGAGGATCATGCGGGGCAGGGCACCTTCTTCATCGAGGTGGCCGAGATACGATGAAAGCGCCTTCGCCTGGGGAAAATCGCCGATCGAATCGCAACCAATGTCGGGACCTAGTTGCTGGAACAATCTTGGATTGTTGTTTCTAAGAGCACCGAGGTGGAGTTGTTTTGTCCATCCTTTTTTCGCATCGAGTCGTCCAAAGAACAGCATCATGTGGCTAATAAATTGCTGTTGCTGCTCACTGCTTACGGGCTTCCCTCCGCGGACAGAGCAAAAAAGTGTCCCCGCCTGAGCATCATCACAGAAATCAGCATAGCAGTGCGCAAGGCCGTGATCGGATAGCCGACATCCCGACTCGTGAAATGCCTGATGACGCGCGGCGAGGGCCTCTTTGAAGTCGTCCAAAACAGAGATATTCGTTTCGCTTCTAGCAGCGAGTCGGTCGACCCAATCGTTGAAGTGGTCTGGCTGCCCGATGTCAAAGGCCCGATCGGGTCTGAACGTAGGGAAGACGCCTGTGGTGAGATCCAATTCGGCAATCGTCCGGTGATCTTCAAGATCATCGGCCGGATCGTCGGTCGTACAGAGTGCCCGCACGTCAAACTTATTCAAAATTCCATGCGTGGTTAAATTGTCGCCCGCGAGTTGGTCATTAGCTTGCTGCCAGATTGCAGGGGCAGTCTTTTCGTTGAGCAAGTCATCGATGCCAAAATATCGCTTCAACTCCAGGTGGGTCCAGTGATAGAGCGGGTTCCGGAGCGTAGAGGGGACCGTACGTGCCCACGCGAGAAACTTGTCGTAGGGGTCGGCATCCCCCGTGCAGAGTGTTTCGTCAATGCCGCAGGCTCGCATTGCCCGCCATTTATAATGGTCGCCTTCAAGCCATATCTGCGACAAATTTTCAAAGCGACGATTTCGAGCAATATCGGCAGGGCTAAGGTGGCAGTGGTAATCTAAAATCGGTTGGGTGGAGGCGTATTTGTGAAAAAGGCGACAGGCGGTTTTGTTGCCGAGTAGAAAATCGTCGTGGATGAACGGCATCGTACCTTGTTTCCGCACGCCTTGGTTCTTCTTGGGGGATGTGAATCGGTCTCGTTTTCAACTCGGAGGAGCCATTATAGGCCGCAGTGCTATGACCCATCAATTAGCCATCGTGAGTCGCCAGTTGCCTGCCAACGACACTTTTTAGTCATATGTTTTGACCTGGGGGCCAGGAACCGTACAATGTGCTGAGGATCCGTTGCCAGCGAGGGCTATTCTATGGTTCCTATGAAGCGTCCAGCAAAACCGGGACACCGGCATTATCACGGCACGTGGTCTCTTGGGGAGGCGGCCCGCCGTCTAGCGATGAGTAAGAAGGAACTTCGTCATTTGTTGGGTAGTGGGCAACTCGAATTCGTGCAGATTGATGGCCAGATTCGTGTCCCTATTAAAGTCGCGAACAAATTCCTTAAAGGAGTCTTTTGGGGAGAAGAATCCGTGATCAAGCGGACTCCACGCTGATGGTCAGACCCACTCAAGATCTGTAGTCGTCTTGACCCTCTTTTCATAATCGCCAAGAAGGCCACCTATTAGATCCCACGAATCTGGACGACGAACTTCGAGGTCGCCTTGTTCGTTGATGCGGACAACCGTGTTGTCGTCAATTCCTGCAGCTTCAAAGGCCCCGTCCGGAAACTCGTCCTCGTTGACAATTTTGCGGAGGATTGCCCCTGTCATCTCGATAAACTTCATGGAGGAGATCCTGTCGGAAATGAAGTGAAGGGAAAAAGATCAAGACAAATTTTAGCACGAATTGATATCGATGACGAAGGGGGTTCGTGGAAAAGAAAAGATACCATGGCAGAGATCGTGAACATGTACCCGCTTGTGTTTGATGGTGATCCGCTGCTTCCAGTGCAATGTTCTGTTCATGGAGTGTCCGTTCCTTCGCATGCGCTTTCAAGTGGTTGAACATTACAGGCGACTTCGAACCGCTTCGCAGAGTGCGAGAATGTTTTCGACAGACAACTGTTCAGCCCGTTGGTCGCCGCGTAGTCCCGCTTCAGCAATCGAAGCGTCAACTTGTGCCTTGTCGAGTTGATTTTTCATGGCACTGATGACCACACTACGAAGAAACTTTCGTCGATGAAAAAACAGTGACCTGTTGAAGGTGTGAAAAAATGGCAGATCCGGTATCCGGGCCCTTAGCGCTTCATCCAGTTTGAGGTGGATGATTGCAGATTCGACTTTAGGTTGTGGCCAGAAGACGGATGGGGGCATGATACGAACAATCTCAGCCGCACATTGGCTTTGAATCCAGATGCTCAAGTGACTGTAATCCTTCGTGGACGGTTTTGCAGTGATCCGCTCCGCCAGTTCTTTCTGGATGGTAACCGTCATGCTCTCTGGAGGGATCTTGCAGGCAAGCAGATTGGAGATGACGGGCGTTGCTATGTTGTAGGGCAAGTTAGCCACAAGTTTAAAATGCCCGTTTTCAGGAAGGTTCTCTTCCACCGAAGCGAGGATGTTTTCGTTGAATCGATTTTTGTTTTTTAGCGCATCCTGCTGTAGCATAGTCACGTTGTTGAAATCGATTAATTCTTCACTGGCAAGTTGGTAAAGGTGTTTGTCAATTTCTACGGTGACGACGGCAGCGACTTGGTTGGCCATCCGTGCAGTCAGGGCACCGGTACCGGTGCCGATTTCCAATACCGTGTCCTCTTCCGTAAGTTGGGCCGAATCAACCAGCAGCTGCTGCAGGTTCATGTCGATCAGGAAATTCTGGCCATGGCGACTGGCCGGCTTCAAACCGACTTCACGAAATCTTCGCGTAAGGAACGAGACTGTTTGTTTCTGGGCATCTACGGTGACATTTTCCGCCGGGGACATCATTATGGGGTCTCTCCCGTGAATGCTTTTTGCGCATATTTGGCGAGGATGTCGGTTTCGATATTAACGAGGCCGCCAGGCGAAAGTGCGCCTAGCGTTGTTTGGGAGAGGGTATGGGGAATCAATTGCACGGTGAAATGTTCCTCCTTCACGTCCACGAGCGTCAAACTGACTCCATCGACGGCAACCGATCCCTTTGAAATCATCTGCATGGTCAGCTCCGCAGGCACACGGAAAGAACACATCGACCATTCCTGGTCGTCCTCCCGCAAATGGAGTTCACCAACCGCATCGATATGGCCAGTCACAAAATGGCCCCCGAGAAGATCGCCGACATGAAGCGATTTTTCTAGGTTGACGAAATCACCGGCAGTCAATGCACCCAGATTGGTGCGATTGAGCGTTTCGGGGCCGGCCTCAAAAGTCAGCGTATTGTCGGTCACCTGCACCACGGTCAGGCAGCAACCGTTCACGGCGACACTATCGCCGATGGTGACTCCGGATGCATAGCCTTCCGCGTCGATTCCCAATCTGCTTCCAGAACCTTCTTTGAGCATACTGGAAATAGTTCCTATGGTCTGGATGAGTCCGGTAAACATGACATGTCTCGCTCGATGGAAGAGTCAACTAAAAAATCGGCTCGTCTTTGCCCCGGCGTTGGAAAAAACGTTGCCAGAGAAAGTACACGGGGGGAGCCAGTACGAATGTGGCCGCCAGAACAGGAATGGCATATCCGGGAAATAGAAGAACAGGAAGAAGTCCAAAAATCAAAGCTACCAGATGTGCGAAGCTTCTCTGACCACGAACCAGTTGGTTGGCCAAATGGGGGTAGGGAATCCGGGATACCATGAGCAGCGAAACACAAACGGCATACATCGGCAACACCCACTGCACCAGTTCATCGACAATAAACATCCGTTCCGAATCTGAGCCGGAAGACCGCAATGTATAAAATACCAGTGCAAATCCAGCGATCGCTGCCGCTGCAGCCGGTGTGGGCAGTCCGCTGAACCAGCCGTGGTCGTCCTCCTCCGTGGTTTCCACATTGAAGCGCGCCAGTCGCAGCGCAGCGCAGGAAACAAAAATGGTCGCAATAATCCAGACCCAATTGCGGTGTTCATAGCTGAAAGAAGGACACATCTTGACCATTAAAAACGCAGGTGCTGCGCCAAACGTGACCAAGTCGCTGAGGCTATCGAGTTGGGCGCCGAAATCGGATGTTTGATTGGCAAGGCGGGCGACGCGGCCATCGAGAGTATCAAAGAGCATCCCCAGTACGATCAGCCAACCGCAGAGCACAATATTTTGGGTTGGATCTTTTCGGTCGACGATCCATGGTACACGAGGGATCTGATGGATATTGATCTCTGCAGTGATGGGTGTTTTGTCGGAACTTTCTGTCGGGGCATCAATCCGCGAAGCGACCACAAGCGCAAAGAAACCACAAATCAGATTTGCGAGGGTCAGGAGGGTCGGAAAAATAGCAACCGTTCGGATGCGACGCATAGTCAAAGCCCGCGAGGGTGGTTTTGTGAATTAGCGGTTCTCTACTTGGCAATCAGATGCGTATTGAGCCAGAATCGTCGTGCCCGCTTTGATCCGATCACCGACTTTGATGGCAATCGCCAAGCCAGCTTCATCCGGCACAATCAATTCCGTTCGGGAACCGAGCTTGATCATACCAAATTGCTGGCCACAGGATAATGTTTCACCGGGACGTGCCACACAAACAATCCGCCGGGCAATCAAGCCCGCGATCTGCCGCACGACAAACCGTCGGTAGGGGGGATGATCCTGCTGGAGTCCAATCCACATATTTTCATTTTTGATCGCACTCTGGGGGTTGATGGCATTCAAAAAGAGACCGGGGGCATACCGTAATTCGATGACTCTCGCCGCACTCGGTGCACGGTTGATGTGCACGTTAAAGATCGAAAGAAATACACCGATGCGAACTGCCGGCCCCCCCACAAACGGGTCGTGGTCGAGGCGCGTGATCTCAGCGATTTTTCCATCAGCGGGGGCAACGAACAGCCCGTCTCCCTGGGGGATCCGGCGGGGTGGATCGCGAAAGAAGTAGAGAACCCAGAGAAAGACAACCAGCAGCAGTCCGCTCAGGGGCCAAAGCCAGGGCCAGAAGATCAAGACCAGCGTGCCAATTGCAAGCGGCGGCAATCCCATGATCAATGTCTCGGCCAGCCCCCAACGCGCCAAGGGTATCCGCGCTCGCCAGGCAAAGGGGTCATCGGCCGTCTGCCAGTGGCCGTCGCATAGATTTTGGCAATACTTCAGATCGCGGGGATCGAGGATTTCATGAGATGCCCCTAAGGTGTCGCCGCGGCGACTGGCTGCCATTGTTTTGACATAGCGGCCTCGGAATCGTTGCAAGTACCAACGCCGCCATCGTCCCCAGGCCAATTCCAAGCGAACACAAAAGCCACCACCGGGTTGCACACTGGTGATATTCTCTGGTAGCGCTACAGGTTCCAACTGCTCCTGGACTGACTCGACATTACTCATCGAAGGCGATCTCGTAATGAGGCACTGGGAAGGAAGTCACCATGGTAACGTTTCGTGATGGTGCTGAGAAGCGTTGGAACTTCCAGTACCGCCAGAGGGGCTCATTCAATGTAAGGAATCAGAGTTGTGGCACACTAGCGAGAGACTCGCAGATCGGGCAGAATGTTCAGTAGATGTTTTTTGAAATCGATTCGGCGCCTAGCAGGTGTTTTGGACAACGAGAGAGGAAAGTAGTGTGACGATGAGTACCATTAGCGAAGTGCACGGGCGCCAAATTCTTGACAGCCGCGGTAATCCCACCGTCGAAGTCGAAGTGACACTTATGGATGGGGCTGTAGGTGTGGCAGCAGTTCCAAGTGGCGCTAGCACAGGCGTACACGAAGCTTGGGAGCTGCGCGACGGAGATGAAAAAGTATTTTTGGGTAAGGGTGTGCTCAAGGCGGTCGAAAATGTCAATACTCTCATCGATGGAGAGTTGACCGGGATGAATGCGTTGGATCAAGCCGCGATCGATGCCAAGCTGATCGAGTTGGATGGGACAGAAAATAAAAAGAATTTGGGGGCCAACGCGATTTTGGGCGCGTCGCTTGCCGTGGCTCACGCAGCGGCGGCATCTTGCGAGTTGCCGCTCTATCGTTATCTCGGTGGTGTCGATGCCCGAATTTTGCCCGCTCCGATGATGAACATCGTCAATGGTGGTGAACACGCGGACAATTCTGTCGATGTTCAGGAATTTATGGTTATGCCGCTGGGGTTTGATTGCTTTAGCGATGCCTTGCGTTGTGGTGTGGAAGTGTTCCATCAGTTGAAAAAAGTCTTGCATAAAAGGGGGCTCAATACGGCCGTGGGCGACGAGGGTGGATTTGCTCCCGACCTGGATAGCAATGCCGAAGCGATGGACTTGATCCTTGAGGCGATTGACCTTGCGGGTTACCGGAGTGGCGAACAAGTCCGCATCGCGCTGGATGTCGCCGCCACCGAATTCTTCGATGCAGATTCAGGCCACTACACTCTGGAGAACAAAAAACTCGATTCGGCGGCCATGGTCGATCTGTTGGCAAGCTGGGTCGAAAAATATCCGATCTGTTCGATCGAGGATGGGTGCAGTGAGGACGATTGGGCAGGTTGGAAATTACTCAGCGACAGACTCGGCGATCGCGTGCAACTGGTGGGCGATGATCTGTTCGTTACGAACACCAAGCGGTTGCAGCGAGGTATCGATGAGGGGATCGCCAACAGCATCCTGATCAAAGTCAACCAGATAGGCACGTTAACCGAAACGATCGAGGCAATTCAGCTTGCGCACCGCTCCCACTATACGGCCATCGCCAGCCATCGCAGTGGAGAGACGGAAGATGCGACGATCGCCGATCTGGCAGTCGCCCTTTCGACGGCCCAGATCAAGACCGGCAGCGGATCGCGAACCGATCGAATGGCGAAATACAATCAATTGTTGCGTATCGAAGAACAATTGGGTGCAACGGCACTCTATGGGGGATCCTTGTTTCCCAAATGAGCGGCGGGAAGAAGAGGTTTCTGCCTCAGGTAAAGTGGAACCCCTTGAAACCATGTGCAAGCAAGTCCGGTCCAGCGATTCAGAGTCTGCCGAATGGCTGCAGTACGTGCTGGCCTTTTCCGCCTTTGCACTCATTGCATTGGCGCTTGTCTCCGGAAAGTTCAAAACGCGTCAGGCTGCGATCGAGCAACAGTTTCATGGGATCCAGCAGATGCAGCAGTCGGGTGGCGCGAATTCTGAAAAGCCTTTGAAGTCGCCCGACGAGCTCCCGGCTCGGATCACACTGCGGCCCTTGATGTTGATCTTGGGCGTTGTACTCGGTCTGGCCTGGTTGGGATTGATCGTCCGAAAAGTTCGTCGCCGGGATGTTGCCCGGGTTACCGCCGATGAACGAGAGTCAGATCACGACGACTGCGGACAAACTCCGGGCGATGCCGAAAACCACCGATGAGTCGGCCCAAGATCCCGTAGCGGTTTTCGTACTGGGATTGTTGGCCGATCTGCTGATTGGTATCCTTTTTGCTCAAAGGTTGCTTCAGAGGTTCTCTCTCTACCCGAAAGTTTGGTAGTGACCGAGCAGGCCCAAAAAGAATCCACCAAGAGCGATACCCCATCCTCAAACGAATGATGGAATAGCAGCGATATGGATCAACCAATCAAAGCAAAAACATTTGGAATTTTGGAGCCAGAATTATATTTCGACAAAAGCGTAAGCATTTTCTTTGATGTTGTAGAGCACGATCCATATGCCGATTTGAACATTTTCGTTCAATTGGAACCCCCCGCTATTATAGATATCAATCCAGCACTTATTGACCATCAAAAGTTTTTCGACCTTATTCTGGTTTGGAACGAAAAGGCCTTAGAGCAATGTGAGAATAGTGTTTTCCTGCCTTATGGCACTTCTTGGATCGATAAGGATGATCAAGCGATCCACCCGAAAACAAAGTTGCTATCCATTATCGCTTCGAAAAAAAAAGACACGAAAGGGCACAGGTTAAGACATAAAATTATTAGGGTCGACAAGGCGCTCGATTCTCAAGACGTATATGGCAGGAAGTATCGCGAGATTGAAAACAAAATAACGGCATTAAAAGATTATATGTTTTCTGTCATTATAGAAAATTCCACGCCAAAAAATTATTTCACTGAAAAAACAATCGATTGTCTCGTCACGGGTACGGTTCCTGTTTTTTGGGGGTGTGAAAATATCGGGGATTTTTTTGATGAAAGAGGCTTTATCGTTTTTAAGAGTGCAAGGCAGTATAAGAAAATTAGACCGACCTTGACCGCAGAAACATATAACCAGATGTTGCCCTATATAAAGAAAAATTTTGAAACGTCTTTGGGATATGTAAACTTTACAGATAGGGTCGAAGCTGAAATCAAAAAAATCATCTAAAGTTAGTTGTGGCCGGGAGGCTTCTTCGAATTGTGCTCGGTCTTAAGCGGTCGCAGTGGAGAGGTGCCGCCCCATTCGCGTGGACCGCGCAGCACCTTCAGAAGCCCGATCTGTAGAAATTCCGTTTGGAAAGAACCAAGAGCGATCGCGCCGCATCAAGATCACTCCGCTTTGCGGACCATCAATGTGCCGTTGGGACCTTGATTGGTGTCAAAAAAGTACGTATCGCCCGGCTTCAGTTCCGGCAGCTTGATCGCTGCCGGCTTGAGGATTTCTTTTTGCACCTCTTGAAAGTTCTTCGGCTTTCTCCCTTTGAGTGCCCGAAATTTTTTCAGCCCATCTTCGACCTGCATGAAAGCGAGTCTTTCTTTTGTGGAAAAATAGGCGTTGATCGGCGTCATTAAAATACCTGCTTTGCCCGGTTTCCGCTTGCCGGAACCCGGTTTGGCCTTGACGGTTTTTCCCTTCGTTGTGTTGCCGCTACTACCTGCCGCTTTCTCGGTCGCCGGCGGTTGAGACTCGGTTTTCGTCGGAGAACCGGCAGAAACATTTTCTTTAGGGTAAATCGGTTCGGGCGCTCCGGCTTCTTGCCGTGGAGGTAACTCGGGCACTCCACAGCCACTACTCGAAAGTACGAGAGAGAAGATGAGTAGCGCGATGCTCTGTGAGGCGAAAACATGAAAACGCATCAATCGGGTTTTCCGAAAAATCAGTGTTCGCATTTTGTCACTCCGTGATCTTGGGTACCTGGACGTTCCAATCGCGCATCTCTTCGAGCATCTGGCGGTGTGTCATGTCATAATGCAGTGCGGTCAGCGTCACATCACCTTTTTCCAGAGAAGTCAAATCGGTTTCTCCGGCACCTGTCTGGGGACGAGGCAGATTGGTTGCCCAGAAGTAATTCCTGCCGCGTGGATCGGTCCTTTTTTCATATTGTTCACCGTACCGTTCCAGGCCCATAGGAACCACTCGCAATCGGCTCCCACTTTGAAGCGCTGTGGTGGGGATATTGAGGTTGTAGAGTCGCGGCTGTTCGCTGCGGTGATCCAGCAGTTGTTCGATCACTCCGCGGGCCATGACGGCCGCCTTGTCAAACTGGGCATGGGGATCGTACTCGAGTGAAACGGCGACACTCTCGATTCCAAAAAAAGCGCCTTCGATGGCGGCGGCAACCGTGCCCGAATAGAGCACATTGATGCCCGCGTTGAGACCGCCGTTGATCCCACTGACAACCAGATCAACCGGTGCGGGACACAATTCGGTACAGCCGATTTTCACGCAGTCTGCGGGGCTTCCCTCGACTGCCCAGCCGCGTTGCCGCTCGTCCTGAAAAATTTCTTTACAGACCAGCGGATCGAGAAACGTAATCGAATGTCCCACGCCGCTTTGTTCGGTGGCGGGTGCAACAACACTCACATCGCCTAACTTCATCAGCTCATTTTCCATGGCTGCCAGACCGGGCGCATAAATGCCATCGTCGTTCGTCAGGAGAATGTGCATGGACTTTGGTATCCGCGAACTGCTAAAGCCTATTATTCTAACCAGATGTGACCGACTGCCCAGACTGCATGTCCAGGCAGCAACCTTGGATTAAGGTGCGTACATTGGTTCGAGCATGCCAGACCCCTAGCCTGTAGCATGATGTCCCGATAAAATCGCCCCTTTCCGCCCGTCCATTGTGTCGGGCGGTTTCATTTTCTATCCACATATCTTTTCCCGACTTTTGTCGTCGGGAATGCTGTTGCTGGTGGTTGTATGACAACAGTGACCGAAAAGACCGACGTATCCGCCCAGCCGGTTAGCAGTGAACGGATCCTGGTTTTCGATTTCGGTTCCCAGTACGCACAACTGATTGCCCGTCGGGTCCGCGAGCACCATGTCTATTGTGAGATCGTTCGTCATGGTCTTTCGGCCGATCGCGTCCGCGAGCTAGCACCGAAGGGCATCATTCTTTCGGGAGGCCCCTCGAGCGTCTATAGCGGCGATGCACCTCGCCTTGATGAAGATATTTTGCGACTGGGCATTCCCGTCCTTGGGATCTGCTACGGAATGCAACTGGCGTGCGAGGCCCTTGGCGGCAAGGTGGCAAACACGACCAGTCGTGAATATGGCCGTGCCCATTGCCGGATTACCTCGACGGGAGACCTGTTTGCCAATTTTCCGGAGCAGACCGAAGTTTGGATGAGTCACGGAGATCAGGTCCAGAGCATTTCAGATCAGTTTGTGGCACTTGCCCAAACCGACAGTTGTCCGGTGGCTGCGGTCAAGCATCGTGAATTGCCAATCTACGGCCTCCAGTTTCATCCAGAGGTGACCCACACGCCTTTGGGAAATCGCATCTTGGAGAATTTTCTTCGCAGCGTATGTCAGACACGCGGTTTGTGGAACATGGGCGGTTTTGCCGAGGAAACCATCGAACAAATTCGCCAAAAGGTGGGCAAGGGTCGTGTGATCTGCGGCCTCTCTGGGGGAGTCGATTCGTCGGTCGTTGCCGCGCTGCTCTATAGGGCGATCGGGGATCGGTTGTCCTGCATCCTCGTCGACAACGGCCTGCTTCGGGAGGGTGAGGAGGAATCGGTTCGAAGCGAGTTCACCGAACATTTTAAAACCGATTTGCATGTGGTTTCCGCTGCGGAAAAATTTCTATCGGCGCTCGCCGGTGTGTCTGAGCCACAGGAAAAACGGCGTCGGATCGGACGAGTGTTTATCGAGTGCTTTACGGAGAAGGCAAAGGAAATTCAAGACGCCCATTTTTTGGCCCAGGGGACACTCTACCCGGACGTGATCGAAAGCGGCGCGGCGGCAGACGGCCCGGCGGCAACCATCAAACTCCACCACAATGTCGGGGGCCTGCCAGACGAGTTGGGATTTGAACTGATTGAGCCGCTCCGGGATCTTTTTAAGGATGAAGTCCGCAACCTGGGGATGGAGTTGGGCCTGCCGGAAGAACTGGTCTGGCGGCATCCCTTCCCGGGTCCCGGATTGGCGGTCAGGTGCCTCGGCGAGGTGACGAGCGAGCGGCTCACGATACTCCGCAAAGCGGATGCAATTGTGGTTGAGGAAATTAAGGCTGCCGACCTCTATCGCGCAACGGCGCAGGCCTTTGCAGTTCTCCTGCCGGTACAGAGTGTTGGTGTGATGGGAGATGGCCCGACCTACGATGATGCCATTGCCGTGCGCTGCGTCGACAGCGAGGATTTCATGACTGCCGACTGGAGTCATCTTCCGCCCCAGCTGCTCTCAAAGATATCGAATCGGATCATCAACGAAGTGGCGGGGGTGAACCGGGTCGTTTACGATATCAGTTCCAAACCCCCGGCAACCATTGAATGGGAGTAATCTTCACCTCTGTCCAAGCAGAGGTGCGTTTTCAGGTCGCCGTATTTTGTTGCAACAAGAGCTTGTGGGCTTTCGTTAAGTTACAGGATTTTTGTGTATGGGCAAAAAATATATATACCAGATGGGCGGCCTTACCAAAAAGTTTGGGCGTCGTGCGGTACTCCAGGATATCTGGCTCGCCTTTTACCCAGGGGCGAAGATTGGCGTGCTCGGACGCAATGGCGCCGGCAAGAGTACGCTCCTGAGAATTATGGCCGGGATCGACCGGGAGTTCGAGGGTGAGGCGGCACTCTGCGATGGTTTTACCGTCGGCTATCTGCCGCAAGAACCACAACTCGATGGCACAATTGACGTACGCGGCAACGTCGAAGCGTCGGTCGCAGCGACGCGAGCAATTCTCAACCGCTATGATGAAATCAACCTGCAGTTGGCCGAGCCGATGGATCCTGAGAAAATGGAAAAATTGTTGTCCGAGCAGGCCCGCGTCCAGGATCAAATCGATGCAACGGGCGCCTGGGAGTTGGACCGGCAGATCGAAATCGCAATGGATGCCGTCAATCTTCCGCCCGGTGATGCGGACGTGACCCATCTTTCCGGGGGAGAACGACGGCGGGTCGCAATCTGCAAAATTCTGCTCGAGCGGCCCGATCTGTTGCTCTTGGATGAGCCGACCAACCACCTCGACGCCGACAGCGTCTCTTGGCTTGAGCGTCACTTGGCCGAATACCCCGGCACCGTCGTTGCGATCACGCACGACCGCTATTTTCTAGATAACGTCGCCGGATGGATTTTGGAACTCGATCGTGGCGAGGGGATTCCCTGGGAGGGGAATTATTCAAGTTGGCTTGAGCAGAAACAGCAGCGGCTCAAGCGGGAACAACAAGCGGCCAAGGCCCACCAGCGGACGCTCGAACGGGAGTTGGAATGGATCCGCATGGCACCCCGTGCCCGGCAGGCAAAGAGCAAGGCCCGGATCAAAGCCTACGAATCGATGGCGGACGAGGGTTTTCAGGAGCGGCCCGACGAAATGGAGATCCAGATACCCCCCGGTGAGCGACTCGGTGAACTGGCGATCGAGGCAGAAAATCTCTCCAAGGCCTATGGAGAGACGGTCTTGTTTGAGGACCTCAATTTTCGTCTCCCGGCCGGGGGGATTGTGGGCGTTGTCGGTCCGAACGGCGCGGGCAAGACCACACTCTTCCGAATGCTGATCGGCGACGAAACACCGGATGCAGGGAGATTAATAATAGGCGACACGGTAAAACTCGGTTATGTTGATCAATCCCGCGATGCCCTCTCCGATACCGCTACGGTCTTTGAGGAAATTTCCGGGGGACACGACACATTCGAGATGGGTGGCCGGAAGGTGGCCTCGCGAGCCTATGTGGCCCGCTTTCACTTTATCGGTACCGATCAACAGAAGAAGGTGGGCGACCTCTCTGGCGGTGAGCGCAACCGCCTGCACTTGGCTAAATTGCTCCGTTGTGGGTGCAATGTGTTGCTCCTCGATGAGCCCACCAATGATCTCGATGTCGATACGCTTCGGGCCCTGGAGGAGGCGATTCTCAATTTTGCCGGCTGCGTTGTTGTGGTCAGTCATGATCGCTGGTTTCTCAATCGATTAGCGACCCATATCCTCGCATTTGAAGGCGATGGCTATGTACACTGGTGCGAAGGTAATTATGAAACCTATGAGGAGCAACGCCGCGAGCGGTTGGGAACTTCTTCAGACGAACCGCGTCGTTTTCGATATAAGAAGCTTACGAGGAATTAAGGACCCGCTTGACCGGTGCCCAGCAATGAAGTAACAAGATTTGCTTGGCGTTGGATGCACCAGCCATACATTCTATTCATCGACTCATCAAGGATTTTTCAGCAATGACAATACTACGATCGGGAACCTCAACGAAATACTCTGAAAACTGGACCCAGGCGTTTGGGCGATCTGGCGGTTCCGGTGTGAAAAAAAAGAAGAAAGCAACCAAGAACAAGTCGCGGAAAAAGAAAACAGCAGCGAAGAAAAAAAATAAG
>Ga0315338_1001125_pt1 | contig 38618 bp, 32 predicted proteins | sample ASW8metaG_FD_204518 | JGI IMG/M metagenome (GOLD analysis project Ga0315338, IMG submission 204518) | Ammonia-oxidizing marine archaeal communities from Monterey Bay, California, United States - ASW #8 | ecosystem: Environmental > Aquatic > Marine > Coastal | place: USA: California | collected... | reverse complement strand
CTATCATCGATTTCTATTTGACCGCTGTCCCCAACGGCCACCAGGTGGTGACGACCGCCTTAGGCGGTACGGGTGTCATTTTCCTGGGTCTCTCGGCCTACGCCCTGCGAACCCGTAAGGATTTCAGCTTTTTGGGTGGAATGCTTTTTGCCGGCATCCTGGTAGCATTTGTCGCCGGAATAGGCGCCGTGATTTTTGGAATCCCCGCATTGTCCTTAGCGGTATCCGCAATGTTTATCTTGCTGATGAGCGGACTCATATTATTTCAAACCAGTCAGATCTTACACGGCGGTGAAACAAACTACATCATGGCCACCATCACACTTTATATCGCCATTTACAATCTGTTCCTCAGTCTCCTCCAGATCCTGGGCATTTTTGGTGGTGACGATTGATAGAAAGGATGCTCAATTAAATACCCAGGTCCGACATTTCCGAGGCCGGACCATTTCGCACAGCTCTCTCAAGCATTCTGGATCCTGTCACATCCACCCAGATAGGGCTGTAGTACATCTGGAACCGATATTGTTCGGTCTTCATTCTGGTAGTTCTCCATGATTGCCACCAATGTCCGACCTATAGCAAGACCCGATCCATTCAGGGTGTGCACATACTCTGGTTTATTCGTTTCAGGATTGCGCCATCGAGCCCTCATGCGCCTTGCCTGAAATGTCTCGAAATTACTACATGAAGAGATCTCTCGATACTTCTGTTGGCCAGGAAGCCAGACCTCCAGGTCATAGGTTTTAGCGGAAGAAAAACCAAGATCTGAAGCGCAGAGTGTAACGACCCTGTAGGGCAGTTCGAGACGCTGTAACACGGTCTCAGCGTGGCCAGTCAACTCCTCTAAGGCAGCCCATGATGTCGAAGGTTCAACAATCTGGACCAACTCTACCTTCTCAAATTGGTGCTGTCGGATCATACCCCGGGTATCTTTTCCGTAAGATCCTGCCTCACTGCGAAAACACGGTGTATGGCACACGTGACGAACAGGCAACTCAGTCGATTCAAGTATTTCGTCACGATAAAGATTAGTTACTGGTACCTCTGCAGTCGGTATGAGGTAGTAACGGGGATCAGTATCGGTTGCGAACTGATCCTGCTCAAACTTTGGCAATTGTCCTGTACCGAATAAAGACTTGGCGTTAACCATATACGGTACATAGGTCTCTTTATACCCGTGCTCCTGACTATGAAGGTCCAACATAAACTGAATCAACGCTCTGTGGAGTCGAGCGAGACCTGCTGTCATCACGACGAAGCGTGAACCGGTCAGTTTCGTGGCCTGTTCGAAATCCAACATTTCCAAGTCTTCGCCAAGTTGAACATGGTCAAATATTTCAAACAAAAAATTCCGCCGCTCACCCCACCGCCTTTGCTCTACGTTGTCATTCTCTGACTCACCCGGGGGCACGCTTTCGTGAGGAATATTTGGCATACCGGCAGTCAGGTCATTGAGTTCAAGCTGAATCTGTTGCAAGCGATCGCCGATTGATTTGAGTTCCCTTCCTAGCAGTTCGGTTTTATTGATAAGTTCAACTGCATCTTCTTTTGATGCTTTAAGTTTTCCGATCTCTTTAGAATTTTGGTTACGGGAATGTTGCAACTCCTGTTGTTTGATCTGAAGCTGTTTGCGATCCTTCTCTAAGTTCTGGAACCGTTTGACATCAAGTAAATACCCGCGGGGTCGTAGCACTCTTGCCACTTCCTCGGTATTATTTCGTAGTAGTTGTGGATCAAGCATCTTCGACCTACCTCAAGGCTTTTCTATCAGAAGTTCCGTCCGACACTCATTCCCAAGTATGCACCTAGTAGAGATACAATCACGCTTATAACAATGTACAACAAACCACGCAGCCACAAACCCTGATCGAACAAAGCAATGGTTTCCATGGAAAACGCCGAGAATGTGGTAAATCCACTCAGGAACCCAATCTGGAGTCCATTTTTTAACAAATCGCTTAATGGTATACGTGTGACAAACAGTACCAGCAACAGGCCCGCCAGAAAACAGCCAAATATATTGACAAATAATGTACCCCAGGGAAATGCACTTCCTGTGAGAAGAGTAATACGCAACCCTAATCCATAGCGCATTAACGCTCCGACAGCACCACCGCATCCTATAACCAGTAAGTGCAACATTCTACCTACTCAACATCGAATATGACATCGACGCCGATCGGCGGAGCAAACTGAAATACACTATCTGGGATCGGCTCATTTTCAACCACATTGGCCAAAGTTACTCGCGTAATTTGATTGAGTTCATCCAGCAATTGTATAAGGCGAAGGGTCTCATCCTCGAAACCCAATTGAATCTCTGCAAAGCTCCCGTCGCTTAATTTTGGGACTAGTGAAATCCAGTTAACTGCTCCTTGTCTCCCTAATATCGTTACATTGTAGTCCTTCCGATATTGCTGCCCACCGGAAAGTAATACCGCCGGAGTTTGTCCGATTGCACTCTCCTGATCCCTGCGCGTGACCTGCTCCAGTTGGACATCGTAGACCCAGAGCACCTGACCGTCAGCCACAATAGTCTGGGCATCAACAGATTCATAATCCCACCGAAAGCGGCCTGGGCGAGCAATCCACAACAGTCCACTGGTCTCCTCAAGGACCAGTAAATTTTCGTCAAGAACCACCTGGATGAAACTCGCCTTAAACGTAGTAACTTTTTCAAAGAAACGATCGAGCCGTTCATACCCATCCGCTCCTGCGCATGCCGGTGACAACCCGGCACCCATGACTAACCAAAGAAGCATCCAGCGCATAGCTTGGTCGATCGCAGTCATTTATTGTTGTCGAGTTACCTATTCAACTGGAGCCGGTGCAAAGACTTCACGTTTTCCGTTCTCGAGTGGCCCTACCACACCTGATGCCTCCATAGCTTCTATCATTCTCGCCGCGCGGTTATATCCGACTCTGAGATGTCTCTGAACCGCCGAGATTGAAGCTCGTCGCGTTTGCGCAACAAATGCGAGCGCCTGGTCATATAAGGGATCGCCCTCGCCCCCAACAGCGTCGCCCCTTCCAGAGATCATTTCATCGGAGACTTCTGCTTCAATCACAGCATCCAGAAACTCCGGTGCACCACTCTGGCGCAAATGTTGTGTAACTCGGAGAACATCCTGATCCGAGACAAAAGACCCATGCACTCGGACTGGATAGCCGGTACCAGGTGGAAGAAATAACATATCGCCATGTCCCAGCAGTTGTTCCGCACCCATCTGGTCCAGAACAGTACGAGAGTCAGCACGAGAACTCATCTGGAATGCAATACGAGTTGGAAAATTCGCCTTAATCAGACCTGTTACAACATCCACCGAAGGCCGTTGAGTTGCTAGCACCAAATGTATGCCAGCCGCTCTTGCGCGTTGTGCGATACGAGTGATCAGCTCCTCGATTTTCTTTCCTGCGACTAGCATGAGATCGGCAAACTCGTCCACGATCACCACTATGTAGGGCATTTTTGCCAGCGTTGGTGGCGAATGGTCTTCCTCGGCACCAATTGACTCATAGAAAGGGTCTGGAAGCGGTTTTCCAGAACTGATTGCAGCGAGAACCTTGCGGTTGTACCCCATGATATTCCTAACGCTGAGGGATGCCATCAGCCTAAATCGGCGATCCATTTCGCCCACGCACCAGCGAAGCGCGTTGGCGGCTTTGCTCATATCGGTGACAACAGGAGTCAGTAGATGAGGTATCCCGTCATAGCCTGATAACTCAAGCATTTTGGGATCAATCATGATCAATCGAACGTCCTCAGGGGTTGACTTGTAGACAATGCTTAATATCAGCGCATTGATGCAGACCGACTTTCCCGATCCCGTGGTACCTGCCACCAGCAAATGCGGCATCTTGCACAAATCATCGACCACAGGCTGCCCCGAAATATCTTTACCCAACACGAGCGTTAAAGGGCTTTTGCTCGATTCGTAGACTTCAGAAGCCAGCCCCTCAAGCAGGTATACCGACTCCCTCTGCTCATTAGGAATTTCCAGCCCAATGTATGTTTTCCCGGCAATGTTTTCGACAACCCTGACACTGATCACTGACAATGAACGGGCAAGATCCCGAGCCAGACTCACCACCTGACTTGCCTTAACACCTGGCGCCGGATCAATTTCAAAACGGGTAATCACTGGTCCAGGCTGGACTGATTCCACTCGCACATCGATGTTGAAATCCAAGAGTTTTTTCTCAACCAACCGGGACATCATTTCCAAGGTTTCCTTACTGTATCCCTGAACTTTTGCCTCAGGCTTATCGAGTAGCCCCAGTGCTGGTAGTGAGCCTTGCGGTACCTTTTCTTCCGCAAACATGGGTATTGGGGACTGTTTCTCTCTGTAGATACGGGCGCCCTCTTTGGTTTCAGTGACCTTAGGCTCTATACGTGGTGGCTGTTTCTTGGCCCGATCCCGTCTAATTTCTGCCACTGTATCTTGCCGCCTCCGTTTGAGCCTAGATCCCTGCATTTCATCAAACCAAATAATTATTCGCTGCCATAGCCACTCCGAATACTTACAGGTCACCTCCCCGACCTTATCCATAATTGTGAACCAGCTGACGTCAAGCGACCAAGAAATCCCAGCGATAAAGATCACCAGAAATACAACCGTCGCTCCAACAATCCCAAATGAATCAAAGGCCCACGCGCCAACCAAGACGCCGATCCAACCACCTGATTCAAACGGCATAGTGCGTGACAAAGAAAAATAATGCAGAAATTCGATACCACAAGCCGAAAAAAGAACGAATATCATGCCAGCTCCATGAACAAGCCGGGAATAACCCAGGTCTTCACTGTCCGATTGTCGTAACAGCCGCCAGCACACTACACCAAATAGTATCGGTAGAAAGTAGGCAGAGTAACCTAATGCATTCAACATCAAGTCTGAAAACCAAGCACCGAATCTGCCGCCAAGATTCTCGACGTCATCACTGACCCCCGTGTGCGTGAAACCTGGATCGCTGCTTGAATAGCTCGCTAAACAAATCAATAGATAGGCAGTGAGTGCTCCCAGAGCAATGACCAATGCCTCCCTGCCTAGACGCAACAGTCTCGGTGACGTACGGACATCAGTCCGTTCCACTTGTTTTGGCGACTTCGCCTGGGCCACAGTAATCGTTAAGTAGGTCGGTAAAAAATGAGTCGGTGTAATTATATCGAAATATTCAAGAATAGCGCTTAATCCGAATGATGTTCCCCTATCCGTATCTGTTCAAACTCATTATGATAGCGTCTACGGGTTCGCTCATGATTTCGCATCACTTAATCCCACCATACTCCAACTCAACCACAGCTGTTAAAAGCACCTGCCATGCAAATGCCGGTTCATAGCCGATTGTTGATACTCGGATCTGGGCCTGCAGGTTATACCGCGGCCCTTTACGCCGCCCGTGCAAATCTGAGTCCAGTCCTGATAACCGGCATTGAACAGGGTGGCCAGCTCGCGACAACTACAGATGTAGACAATTGGCCGGGAGATTCGACAGGGGTCCAAGGACCCGAGCTAATGCAGCGTATGTTGACGCACGTGGAACGTTTTGAAACCAACGTTGTATTCGACCATATTCATGAAGCCGAATTGGACCATAGGCCATTCCGCCTACATGGGGATTCGGCAACCTATACCTGCGATGCTCTGATCATCGCGACCGGTGCATCGGCAAGGTACCTAGGGCTGCCATCAGAAGAACTTTACAAAGGGAAAGGCGTCTCGGCATGTGCCACTTGCGATGGATTTTTCTACAAAGACAAACCCGTTGCCGTTATAGGCGGTGGCAACACAGCTGTTGAAGAAGCTCTTTATCTTTCAAATATCTGCTCTTCTGTCGCTTTGGTTCATCGTCGAAAACAGCTCAGGGCTGAAGCCATCATGCAGGATAAACTGTTCGCCCGATCCGATGGTAATGGAAATGTGTCCATCCACTGGAACAACACACTTGATGAGGTGGTGGGAAACACGACAGGCGTAACTGGCATTCGAATAAAAGATGTTAACTCGGACAAAAAAATAACTCTTGATATACATGGGGTATTTATTGCTATTGGTCATGATCCCAACACCGGACTGTTCAAAGGCAAACTGGAAATGAACGGCGGATACATTGTGATCAACGGAGGGCTGGATGGAGAAGCCACAGCAACAAGCATCCCAGGCGTATTTGCGGCTGGAGACGTCACAGATCATGTATACCGCCAAGCGGTAACCTCAGCAGGTTCAGGTTGTATGGCTGCTCTGGATGCTGAACGATTCCTAACCGAACAATCTAACTGATAGACGGCGTTGCTATGCATGATCCTGATCGCTTATTCAGAAAATCTGTAGCTGGGGTCACCCCACTCCGTAATAAAGACTCTGGGGGCATGCCAAATAAACCGAGAAATAACAGAATACCACCTAACGTTGACCCAGTAGCTGAGCCTGGAAAGGTGGACCTTGATGGTGATTTTTTTTACAGAAGTGGTGTTCAAAAAAGAAAATTGAGGGAGCTTAAACGAGGTCGATTAAGGATCGCTGACATTCTTGATCTTCATGGATTCACCCAGACCTCCACCCCCAGCGCGATCACCAACTTTATAGCGTCCTGTAATAACCCAGACAACCAGTGCGTCATGATCATCACGGGCAAAGGGAGAAATTCCCCTGATAGGGTGTCAGTCGTTCGAGTAACTACACTTGAAACACTTCGAAAACATCCTCGTGTCTTGGCTTATTGCTGTTCACAGCCAGTCGATGGAGGTCACGGCGCCTTCTATATCTTGCTACGGCGCTAAGCTATAGACTGTTCAACCAGGACTACCGCGTGCGCCGCTATACCTTCAGCACGGCCAGTGAACCCCAGGCCTTCGGTAGTTGTTGCTTTTACGTTGACGAAACTTTGATCTAACTCAAGGTCAGCCGACAGGTTCGATCGGATCGCATCGACAAATGGTGCTAATCTTGGTGCCTGAGCTACCAGTGTCGCATCAACATTAACGACTCCTATCGCATAAGATTGGAGTAGCCGGTGAACCTCAGCCAGAAATTCGCGACTATTTCTATTTCTATTTCGGTCATCTGTATCAGGAAACAAATTCCCGATATCTCCCAACCCCGATGCGCCCAATAACGCGTCACAAATCGCATGGATCAGAACATCAGCATCGCTGTGACCCTGCAACCCTTGATGATAGGGTATCTCCACCCCTCCAAGAACCAACACCTGCTTGTCTATCAGTCGATGGGCATCAAACCCATGCCCGACTCTGATTAGTTTCTTCACGATTGCTTACCCAGGAAGAATTCTGCCAGTTGTATATCCTCGCTGTTTGTGATCTTGATATTTCCCATAGCGGATTGAACAATTAGGGGTTTCAGACCAAGCTTTTCTACTGCTGCTGATTCATCCGAGATCGATTCAAGGTCATGCGCTACCGCCTGTAGTGCGGTGCACAGTACAGAAAATCGGAACAATTGAGGAGTCTGGGCGCGCCAGAGCATTCTTCTATCCATCGTCTGTTTCGCGGTCGACTCCTGGTCTGCAACCTTGATTGTATCGGTTATGGGTACAGCCAGTAGCCCTCCCTCCAGTGAAGGTACTACCGCAGAAATTAAGGCATCAATATCCTTGACCTGCACACATGGGCGCGCTGCATCATGTACGAGGACCCAATCATCCGCACTCGCGTACTCCTGTAGAGCTTGAAGCCCCAACCACACGGTCTCGGCCCGACTCTGACCTCCGGTATAACAGGCTACCTGCATGCCGTGGGGCAGCGGTAGCCTCTGCCAGTGTCTATCGGTTTGAGAAATCCCGACAAATATCGCATCAACCTGCCGGACCGCAGCCAACCTGTTCAGACTGTGAGCTAATATAGGTATACCCGCTATTTCTAGATACTGTTTTGGGACAGCGCCACCGACACGTCTTCCTTGACCTGCCGCAGGCACAACAGCCCATAGTTTCTCCCCGTTCTTAAACATCGCTATGTTTCCTGGCTCGCAAGATAATCAAGCACGAAGGCATCATTAAGATAGAATCTATAACCTCATCGCGGCCAAGCAAACACTGTCCGATGCGTGCGCTACCAGACGAATTCAAACCAAACTCCGCTTTGACCCAGACCACCCGCTGGCCTGGTCTGTATGGCAGCTCCGAAGGGTTCGCGATAACCCGCTTAGCGGACCGCCTGGAAAAACCGGTAGTTGTGATCACCAACAATTCTCGACGAATGAAACTCCTACAGGAGGAAATTGCTTTCTTCATTCAGGACCATTCTACAGCACCCCTACTTTCTCTCTCAGACTGGGAATGCCTACCGTATGATGCCGTTTCACCACAACCAGAAGTAATATCGGACCGATTGAGAACTCTCGCTCAGATCCCCCATCTCCAACGAGGCATTCTGCTCTCAACCGTACCCGCACTAATGCAAAGACTCCCGCCTTCTGAGTACATTTCCGGCCACAGCTTTTTTCTTGAGACTGGTCAGACAGTCGATCCAGAGAATATTCGAATACGGCTTCAGGAGGCTGGTTACCTAGCCGTATCGCAAGTTCTTTGCCAGGGAGAGTATGCAATACGAGGGGGAGTCGTTGATATTTACCCAATGGGTTCTAGCGACCCATTCAGACTCGACCTCTTTGGAAACCAACTGGAAACCATTCGTTTATTTGACCCGGAATCACAAAGATCTTCTGATACTAGAGATTCCATAGAACTACTCCCCGGTCGGGAGTACCCTACCGACCGGGATGCTATCAATCGGTTTAGGACAAATTTCCGGCGTCAATTTGAAGGCGATCCACAAAAACATCTGGTGTATCGAGAAATCAGCAAAGGCAACCTGCCCGCGGGTCTAGATTGTTATTGGCCGATGTTTCATAAACACAGCGATACGCTATTTGAACATCTGCCTTCTAACGCTACGTGGGTCCTGGACAAAGATTTTCGAGACAACGTTGACAACCATTGGGCAGAAATCGTTGACCGTCATAAACTAGCATGCCTTGTGCCCGAAAGACTCCCTCTTCCACCGGAACAACTGTTCGCAGCACCAACGGAAATAATTCAGCGAGTTGATAACGAGGTGAAGATTATTTTAGGCACGGAAGAACATGAGCGATCAGGGAGGCCAATACCGGGTACTTTTTCGGTCGAACCGAGGAGCAGCGAACCGTATCAAGCAGTAATTAAACATCTCCAGCATACTTGTTACAAGACTCTACTGGCGTTTGAGTCTCTGGGTAGACAGGACATTATTAACGAGGTTCTTCGTGCCCGTGACATGTGTCCAACTGAAGTGGATGGATGGCCTGAATTTGCAAAAAAGGGTGGCCCTCACCTTGCGACAGTGACCTGCCGAATCGAGCGCGGTGCGGTATTTCAGGATTTAGGGCTGGAGGTCATAACCGAAACTCAAATCTTTGGCGAGCGGGCTGCCCACACATCAAGGCGTGCTGCGAGTTTGCGTAATCCGGAAAGCATCATCCAGTCCCTTGCCGAACTGAAAATTGACGATCCTGTAGTCCATGAAGACCACGGTGTAGGACGCTACAGGGGCTTGAAGGTCATACGCATATTGGAGCATGAAAGCGAATTAATGGTCGTCGATTATCAAGGTGACGACAAACTTTACGTACCGATCTTGAACTTACATCTGGTAAGCCGTTACCTCGGCGGTGACCCAGAGACCGCACCCCTGCACAAACTAGGTTCCGAACATTGGGCCAGGGTTAAAGATAGAGCCGCTAAACGGACCCGAGATACAGCCGTCGAACTACTGGAAATACAGGCAATTCGGACTTCTCGCACTGGCACCGCTCTGTCTATACCGACCCGGGAATACTCGAAGTTCGTATCGACATTCGTCCATGAAGAGACACCTGATCAGATCACCGCGATGGAGGATGTCTTGAATGATCTTGTATCCGATAGACCAATGGATCGGCTGGTCTGCGGCGATGTTGGATTTGGCAAAACAGAAATTGCGCTTAGAGCTGCTTTTGTGGCGGTTCATAATGGAAAACAAGTTGCACTATTGGTGCCCACAACTTTACTGGCACAACAACACTTTGATACTTTTCTTGATCGATTTTCTAATCAGCCTGTGAGCATTCGGTGTGTCTCTCGCCTGCAGACTAACAAAGAAGTAGAAAAGACTCTGGGTAGTCTGCGTAATGCCTCCCTAGACATCGTAGTTGGAACACACCGCCTGTTACAGCCTGATGTTTCTTTTAATGATCTAGGGCTGTTGATCATTGACGAGGAACACCGCTTTGGTGTCCGCCAAAAAGAACACATCAAGAAACTGCGACAAGTCGTAGATATTTTGACCCTCACCGCGACCCCGATTCCCAGGACACTTAACTTCACAATGACTGGCGTTCGTGACATTTCACTGATTGCCACACCACCCGAACAGCGTGTCGCTATTAAGACGTTTATCCGAATTAAGCACGATGGCCTAATTCGAGAAGCCTGCCTTAGAGAGATAAACCGTGGTGGCCAGGTATTCTTCTTACACAACCAGGTCAAGTCTATCGGACGCGTAAGAGATGAGCTTCAGATTCTCGTGCCAGAAGCAACTATTGGAATTGCCCATGGTCAGATGCCAGAATCGGAACTTGAAGTGGTGATGAGGAACTTTCAACAACAACGTTTCAATCTAATGGTGTGTAGCACCATCATAGAAAGCGGAATCGATATCCCCAACGCCAATACTATACTGATCGATCGCGCCGATCGCCTGGGGCTTGCACAACTGCACCAGATCCGAGGTCGTGTCGGTCGATCAAATCGGCAGGCTTTTGCCTACCTACTTATACCTGATGAAATTGCGATAACTAAGAATGCAACAAAGCGTCTTGACGCAATCGCTTCTCTGGAAGGACTCGGTGCTGGATTTGCGCTCGCTTCTCATGATCTCGAGATCCGTGGTGCCGGAGAACTCCTTGGTGAGGAGCAGAGCGGAATTATCGATGATATCGGATTTAGCCTTTATGCTGATTACCTCAATCGTGCCATCAGGGATCTGGCGAAACTACCAACCGACAACAAATACACCCTCTACGAGCAGATACGGACTGAGGTCGATCTCGATCTGCCAATTCTCTTTCCTGATAGTTATCTACCTGATGTCCATGCCCGATTGCTACTGTATAAGCGAATCGCAAACGCTAAGACAACCGAAGACTTGTATGAACTTCAGTTGGAGACTCTCGACCGATTTGGTTTACTGCCTGAGGTCGCAAAGTCGGTCTTCGCTATCAGCGATATCAAGTTGACAGCGACCAGTCTTGGAATAGAGAAAATTCAGCTGAGAGACAAAGGGGGATTTATAAAATTTTCTGAACATACCGCACTGGATCCAATTCTGCTTGTTGACCTAATTGAATCCAGCGATGGTGAGATTAACATGCGAGGTGCCTACACACTGGATATCACTGCATCGTTGCCCTTGCCGCAAGATAAAATCGCACACATAAAACACTTGTTGTCCACATTGCGGGGTGACCCGTAAATCAGAGCAACTAAACGTGGTCTTGGCTGCCGACCCAGAGCCGCCACTTCAATCAGACTACGCCCGATTCACTGTCATACTTCGTACAAACGGGAACCTATCAACGCGAGAAACTTATCACTCGCGCAGTGTCAGTACTCTCAACTAGATTTCTCTGTATATATTCCGGCACTAATTCTTTCATAATCTGCTCGATTCCATCAGTGTCCGATTGCTGAATATTAGAAGTTAGCAACCTAACAGCACTTACAACCGAGTCACTATTCAAAGCCCTACTTTCAGCTAAACTTATCTGATCATGCAGTGTTTTTTCAAGTTTCTCTTCGTTGTGAAACAATTCCTCCACAAGTTTTTCGCCTTCACGAAGGCCGGTATAAACGATTTCGATATCTTGACCAGGAATCAATCCGGCCATCCGTATGAGTTGTTTTGCGAGATAGGAAATCTTAATCGGCTCCCCCATATCAAGCAAAAAAGTCTCGCTACCCTTACCTTGAACACATGCCTGCATAATCAATTGGCATGCTTCCGATATTGTCATAAAGAACCGAGTCACATCAGGATGGGTGACCGTAACTGGCCCGCCCTCTGCGATTTGCCTTTCAAATAGCGGTACAACACTTCCCGCAGACCCAAGCACGTTTCCGAACCGCACTGTTATAAAAGCGACTTCAGACTTTGCGTTTCGAGCCTGAACTAGGATCTCAGCCATGCGTTTGGTTGCACCCATGATACTCGTTGGGTTGACGGCTTTATCCGTCGAGATTAAAACAAATTTTTCACAATCAGTTTCACAACTAACTCGCGCCACTACATCTGTTCCAACCACATTATTTCGAATAGCTGCGCGGATTTGTCTCTCTAGGGAAGGGACGTGTTTGTAGGCTGCCGCGTGAAATACGACATTTGGCAAATACTGATTGAATACTGATCTTACGCCGGGTTCATCACACACATCCCCAAGTTGGGCATGCAATGTTATATCTGGATGGTTATTTTCTATCTCGTGAGCGATCTTATACAAGTTATATTCATTCTGTTCCAGCAAGATCAGCGATGCCGGGTTCAATTGAACCACTTGTCGACATAACTCGCTGCCAATAGATCCTCCTGCACCCGTTATGAGTACCCTCTTGCCGGTTAGGCCGCTTGAAATTAGCGTAATATCGAGCGAAACTGGTTCTCGGCCTAATAAGTCGTCCAACGCAACCGGTCTCAGGTCTCGACTGCGAGCAGTGCCATCTAGAATTTCTTGAACTTTAGGTAATGTACGGTAGGCGACCTGGGCCTCCTCACAGTACTCTACGATACGCCGCATGTCCTGTGTTGCGGCACTGGGTATGGCGAGCAGAACCAATTCGATGTGTAACTCTTGGGCTACCTTTGGCAATACTGAGCATGCCCCAACTACCCGAAGTCCTTGGATATGGCGTCCTTTCTTGTCCGGATCGTCGTCTAGATAGGCTATCGGCTCGTACAACACGGGATTTGAGTTCTTTAGATCTCTGACCAACATGTCGCCAGCAACACCAGCTCCAATAACTAAAACCCGCCTACCTGGCCCACCTCGTCCAGCACGTGCGTGATAAGCGCGATACAACAGGCGATTGGTAATTAGCAATCCAATAAGCAACACGCTATGTAACGGAAAGACAGAGCGTGGCACTGCTTCAAGTCGAGTTGCAAGAAATATCGCAATCGCGACTACGGCTGTTGCAAAGAATACCGATTTAACAATTGCCGAAATGTCAGGCGTGGATGTAAATCGCCACGCACCTCGAGGAACAGAAAACCCAAGCGACATAGCCATATGGATCAGAACAACCAAAGGCAGTATCGCAATCGCCTGATCAAGAAACGGCTGCGGAATAGAATCGAGATTAAAGCGAAACCAGTAAGCCAAAAACCAGGCGATAACAACCATCACGCCATCGTGCAGGATCACCGGCCAGCGACCTGCGTAGTATCTCAACTCCTCGAATGCACTTTCCTGACTACTGCTCTTCATTTTTATTAAAGTGGACCCGTTCTTTCTCCAGTACTACGAGAGCGCAGATAGCCAGTGTGACCAGACCCAACATAATCCAAAGCCACCCAGGACCAACATTGTGTATTACAAAAGACCCATAAATCGACAGACATATCGTAATTACCACGGCTAACGATGTTACTTGGGCGTGATTATAGCCAAGACCAACCAATCGCTGGTAAAAATGACTTGAATGGGCTTCCCACCAACGCTCACCTTTAAAAATACGGATCGCAAGAGTTACGCTCGTATCACAGAGCATCACACCGTAAAGAAGTGCAAACGCTTCGACTGGCAGGTGATATACACTCCAGCCTATGATCCCCATTACTGCAAAATAGATTCCTAGAGTAAGGCTTCCAATATCCCCTAGAAAAACGCGCGCAGGTCGCCAGTTAAGAATAGAAAAACCGGCCAAGGCACCAGCAAGCGCCAGGTTCAACGATACAAGTTCGGGGGCACCTGCCTGGTGAAACCAGAACGCCAAGACAATTGCAGCTATCGTCGACTGAGTCGCAACCAACCCATCAATACCGTCCATGAAATTAAACAGGTTAGTCATCCACACGATCCAGACTACGAGCTCAACAAACAGCAGCCAGTCGGGTTGTTCGAGTCGATAACCGGCAATATTAATGCCCTGGGAGGGAGCAAGTAGATAAACCATGGCACAAGCGATTGCTATTTGCACAATGATTCGCGTCCGAATCCTTAAGCTATGCCGGTCGTCAAACCACCCAAGGACGGCAATGCCCCCGACTAACAACGCAATCAACACATGCATCACTGCAATCGATTGGTACATTACCTCATAGATTCCCATCAATGATGCGGTGGAAACGATAATCACTAACCCACCACCCTTCGGCACTACTTGACTGTGCAAACTTCGCGAATTGGGCCTATCTGGAACCAAAATACTCGACTTTTGTCCTAAAAGGAGCGACAGTAAACTGTAAGAAGCAAGGCTGCCTAACAATAGCAGTAACAACGCGGAGACAAGAGTCATAGATTATGATTGGCTTTGTTGATAAGACCCAACAAGATTAGCAAAGAGTTAATTGTACAGAGGTCGGATGCGCTGATTAAATCGACCCATACAGTCTTTCAGAATTTGCTGGGTGCATGTATCGGATTCCTGCTCACTGATGCCCGCGAGGACATCAAGACACAATTCTGAAATATCATCTACATGAACTTGCTGGTGACTATCGCTCACAGGTCGATCTTCTTGGTTCAAACCGTGACTAGTCACTAACTTATTGTTTATACTGAGTGTTTCTACTTTACTTTGATTGGCATTGCTTGGCCACAACCACAAACTCAATGGCCCCCGTTGGAGCCAGTCAACTCCTGTTTCGATTACAACTGCCTTCTTAACTGTGTCGCTTTGATCAACTACATTGGCTTCAACTCCTGTCTCGATAAGCAGTTGCGTACCGAGCTTTCGGTTCGCAAAGCGTTTTTGATAAACCTTTAGTTTCCCGGCATAGCCTAAACATAAGATGCAGTCGAACTCAGGACAATCTTTCTCGGGTACTTTTGCCAAATATTCTGACGCAACCCAACTTACCCGGGGTATTCTGGGTGCGGTTTCAGGATCATTTGTTTCTGCGACTACAACGTAACCCCGTGCAGCCAAACGAATCACAACTGAACGTAACAATTGGCACTGCTCTCCGATCACGAACACTTCGTTAACGTTTGTCGCGCTCCAGGTGCCTTCGAACTGATTTGCGTCCTTGTTGTATCTTATTTCAGGTTTTACAAGCTCACACAAACACCTTATCCAGACGTGCAACTGCGACATGATCGATACCACACAAGCAGTTAGCGAATATCGATTCAAATGTTTTCTAAAATAAGTATTTAGCGAGCGATGCTTATAACGAACAATTTCAACTGATTTAACCCCACTTGATACAGCTCCCACATGAAAAGCCGACACATCAGGGTCGAACACAACTCTATATCCCGCTGCCCTAACTCTCCGACAGAGATCCAAATCTTCGAAGTGAAGAAAATAGTCTTCATCCAATCCACCCAATTCCCTGTAGAGTGATTTTCTGACTGCAAAAAAGGAACCTGACACCGCGTCCACATCAATGATATTTTGTGGAATTGGTTCGTTTGTCATATCTATTGTTGGAATATTCTTGAGCGGGAATAGTTTGCCCAACATCTTGCCAATACTTCGCATCGGTGTTACATCGTAGCGTCTACAGCCGACTTGCTCGCGACCATGAATTCCAAATATCAGTCCACCTACTAGACCGACTTCTTGCTCATCCCTCAACAATCTGCTCAATCGGTCAATAGTGTGTGGCCACACCAAGCAATCTGGATTGATGACAACCAAAACATCTCCGGATGCGACAGTCGCGCCGATATTTACGGCTGCAGAGAATCCTAAATTGCGATCATTTTGGATATATTTTTCGTTTTGGCGCCCGTTACACCCCAGTGCCCAGACCTTGCTCATATCCTTTGAGTGATTATCGACCACGATTAACTCTACTGCAGGAGTTGATTTTCTGATTCGATCAATGCATAACCCAAGGAACGCACCAGCATTGAAATTAACTATGATGGCAGAAATAGCTGGACTAGTGTATGAGTTCATTTCAAAGAAATATAACCATTTTTAAAACTGACTCTCTGATAAGTTGCCTAACGTGATAAAGGTCAACAAATAACACTTTGAATAGTCGTAACTTGCGATTGGTTAGCTAATTCCGGAAATATCGCCGTTGCTCAACTATACGTGTTTTGCTAAGCAATACTCTATTGCAGATCGAAATAATCGATGGACAACTCATCAAATTTCAGTAATCGACATGTTCATCTGAGCCAGGCCAAATCCACCATAGTCGCCGCTGACAGTAAGATGTATCAGATCGTATCGTCGGTCTATCGCAATGTTGTCACGTTCAGGATTATCAAGCGCGACACCAAGCGATATGAAATATTCACCAGGCACCAGGTTAAGATCGAACTGAAAACAGACGGTCCCAGTCGTCCCGGCTTTAGCATGACTAACATCTATTGCACGGGCTCTGGTGTTCGTCCCATAGACCGTCTGCCCATCGACAGTTTTAACTGTACACCCATAGATGAGGTCAGTTAAATCCTGAAAAAACTGAACATAGACCATTAATTTTAGATTTTCCCCAGACTCGAACACGACCTGGTCGTTACCGAAATTGGAATGAATCTCGTAATCAATTATCGCTGCGCGCCGATCCCCCCAGCGATATTCGTTAGAGTTGTATGATGGCCGTTGAGTACAGCGATCCTGAACTTGGCCTGATGATTCGGGCACAGATCTTGTTGAGTTGGCATCAACATCCACCTGGTCGATTGCCGAAAGTTCCTGACCGTGGCTATCCTCCCCCCGTCCTTGAATCTCGTGCCCGAACAGGTGTTCCAGATAGGCTTGAATCACGATCTTGGGCTCCCCAATTGCTTCGATGTTACCCAAATTTAAGAAAATAGCCCTGGAACAGTGGTTTTGGATCAGTTCAACCGAGTGTGAGACAAAGAGTATGGTTTTCCCAGATGCCTGCATCTCTTGGAATCGTCTATAACATTTACGTTGGAACCGGATATCACCCACCGCCAGTGCCTCATCAACAATCAGGATGTCTGGATCTGAACTGATAGCAGTCGCAAAAGCGAGCCTCACGTACATCCCACTGGAATAGGTGCTGACAGGGTGATCAATAAATTCTCCGATATCAGCAAATTGGAATAGTTCGTCTAACTTAGCCTCCAGACTATGTTTTGGAATACCCAATATTGAGGCATTGAGATAGACGTTTTCGCGGCCTGTAAACCTTGGATTGAACCCCGCGCCGAGTTCCAACAAAGCAGACACTGTGCCCTGCCGTGTAACCTTGCCTCTGGTCGCAGACAGAGTGCCTGCGATGATCTCAAGCAGAGTGGATTTCCCAGACCCGTTAGGTCCGATAACTCCGATTGTCTCGCCCTGAAAAACCTCAAATGCAATATTCTCTAACGCAGTAAACTCATGATGATATTTTCGACCACGTCCCGAATACAGCTCTTTTATTCTGTCGATAGGCTTATCATAGATCCTGTAGACCTTCCCTAACCCGGTTACTGTCAACGCCGAAATAGTATCAGAGCACATCAGCAAATCCTTTTCGCACTCTTTCAAACCACAAAAACCCCAAATAGGCGAATACCAACGCGACGACTGTATAAACACCGATTCCTAATATGTCCGGGGCAGTATTCCATAATAAAAAGTTTCGTAACTGCTCTATCGGGAATGTAATCGGATTTAGGTAAAGAAGAAACTGAACAGTCTCCGGCAATGCGCTCTTGGGATACAGAATTGGCGCCATAAAAAACAGTACTGTACTGATCACTCCCATCAATTGGCTGATGTCCCTAAAGTAAACTGCTGCCGCAGACACAAACCAACCGATTCCTAAGCACACGATAGACAACATTAAAAATGGTAGCGCTACAAATACTACAGACCAGCCAAAAACATGATCTCCTCCAAAAAGGTACAACCCGATCAAGTACAGCATTAAAACAGAAAGGCTGATACCAGCCTGGAATAAAGCGGATAACACCGTAACCCACGGGAGCGCCTCTAATGGGAAAACCACTTTCTTGACGTATTGCGGATTATCCGAGATCAGGGTAGTCGACTGAATCAAACAATCCGACAACAAAGAATGTAAGATCATCCCAGAAAATAGTATCGCTGCAAATTGTGCCTGACCACCCTCCTGTACAGGCCATCTAATTTCTAGAACCAGGCCAAATACAAACGTATAGATTGCCAACATAAGCATTGGCGTAAGAAGCGACCACACCAGACCCAATGCTGTACCCCGGTAGCGAAGGAGAACCGCACGGCGGGTAAGTTGGTGAATGACAAAATGGTTCGACCGGTAACTACCGAATAGAGCCAAAAGACACCTTCAATTGTGTATGAGTTATTGAGACTATTCTTTCTGGCATGCTGATTAATTCCAGACAAACGAGTTAGTATTCGTATTCGTCGCTAACAATCCGTTGAAGATACTGACCGTAGCTGCTCTTTTTCAGAGTATCTGCCAGCGCTTCAAGTTGCTCGATAGTAATGTACTTCATCTGAAATGCGATCTCTTCTGGGCAACATATCTTCAACCCCTGCCTAGACTCAAGCGTTTGAATAAATATCGATGCTTCTAATAACGACTCGTGTGTTCCTGTATCCAGCCATGCCATACCTCGGCCCAGGGTCTTTACGCTAAGCTGACCCAGCTTTAGATATATTTGATTTAGGGAAGTAATTTCCAACTCTCCCCTTGCTGATGGCTTAAGAGATCGTGCAAAATTGACCACCTGTGAATCATAAAAGTAGAGTCCAGTAACAGCATAGTTGGATTGCGGCTTTTCTGGCTTTTCTTCCAAGGCTATCGCCACACCGTCGTTGTTGAAGGTAACGACACCATAGCGTTCAGGATCCTGGACTTGGTAGGCAAATACCGTTGCTCCTTGAGCCTGTTTTACAGCCTCTTGAACAACATTGGTTAGATTATGTCCGTGGAAAATGTTATCGCCCAGAATTAATGCGCAGTCAGAGTCCGCGATAAATTCTGCTCCGAGCACAAAAGCCTGAGCAAGCCCATCAGGTGATGGCTGAATCGCGTAAGACAGATTCAACCCCCAGGAACTGCCGTCACCCAAAAGACTTTCAAACCGAGGAACGTCCTCTGGTGTGGAGATAATTAGAATATCTCGTATGCCTGCAAGCATTAGCACACATAAGGGATAGTAGATCATCGGCTTGTCGTAAACTGGCAGTAACTGCTTGGACAAGACATTTGTGGTAGGCGCCAGTCGGGTACCAGCGCCACCGGCCAGAATAAGTCCCTTCATCCTAAAGTCCCAATCCTCTTCGCTCGCTACTGCAGGAATCTGTGCGAACTGTTTGAACCCAGTCCCGACCACGTGTTGACACATACCACTCAACAGTCTTTAGAAGCCCGGTTACAAAAGTCTCTCGTGTTGACCAGCCCAATTCTTCCTGCAATCGCCGACAATCTATTGCATATCGATAATCATGACCAGGGCGGTCTTCTACAAACTGAATGAGCTTCTCCCGGTTAGGCAATGTTTCTATCGGTTTGAGTTCATCCAGGATATTACATATCGTTTTGACTACATCAATATTTCGTTTTTCACAGTTACCACCGATGTTATATCGTCTTCCAGGCCTTCCTTCGAACAGAATTTTTACTAATGCTCGTGCATGATCACTGACATATAGCCAGTCTCGGATGTTCTCCCCTGCCCCATAAACAGGGATGGATTCGCCAGCCATAGCTTTATCAATCACAACCGGAACAAGTTTCTCGGGGTATTGGTACGGTCCATAATTATTTGAACAATTTGATATTGACGTGTTCAAGTTATAAGTTTCACCCCACGCCCTGACCAGGTGATCGGCGCTGGCTTTGCTTGCAGAATACGGTGAATTCGGTTCATAAGGAGATTGTTCTGAGAAAAGCCCGCCTGTACCCAACGATCCAAAAACCTCATCTGTTGAAACATGTAGGAATCGACAGCCCGACCCATCCGATCGTCCTTGTTCAATCTGATGGGCCCTGACCGCTTCCAACAACGTGTAAGTGCCTATTATATTAGTCTGAATAAAGTCGCCCGCAGAATCGATCGATCGGTCAACATGGGATTCTGCAGCAAGGTGTATAACCCCTGTTGGGTTGTGCTTCTGGAAAAGTCGTCGCACTGAATCCGCATCGCATATATTCATCTGTTCAAAAACATAATATTTGGACTCAGCAATATCACTGAGAGTCGCTAAGTTGCCGGCATAGGTCAAACAGTCCACGTTGACCACGCAGCAATCGGTACTGGCTAGCAGTTCTCGCACCACGGCTGAGCCGATAAAGCCGGCCCCACCGGTCACAAGTATGGTTCCTGAATCACGCTCTAAAGTCATGCTCATGAATATGACTACGTTGGATCGGGCTTAGAGGGATCGCAGTGCACGTGTTGTCGCAGCCAGTAGACATAACGGCGTACACCGGCCTCAAGCGGTATAAATTTTCTGTCATAGCCCGCCTCACGCAATCTACCGACATCAGCCTGGGTATAGTCTTGGTATTTACCTGTCAGGGTGGCGGGCATATCAAAGTATCTAATAATCTCCTGTGTCTGGCATTCTTCCAAGCACAAAGACTTGCTACCTGATATCGTCCGACAGCTATTGACAACTGCAAGACCTATATCATTAAAGCTTCGACTAACACCAGTACCTAGGTTGAAAATTCCTTTGAAATCAGGATGGTCCATACAAAACAGATTGGCGCTTACAACATCTTCAATCGAGACAAAATCTCTGCGCTGCTCACCGTCGTCATACCCACCGGTTGCCCCGAACAAACGAACCTGACCGGTAGCCTGATACTGATGAAACAACTGATACGCAACAGATGCCATATGGGCTTTATGCTGCTCCCTCGCCCCATATACATTAAAATAACGCAAACCCACAACCTGGATTCTGCAGGACGCTTCTCGAGCTCGAACATAGCGATCAAAAATCAATTTGGACAGTGCATAGACGTTCAAAGGTTTTTCATGCTCACTGAGTTCTTCGAACACTTTGGATTCTCCATATACCGAAGCAGAAGACGCATAGACAAAGGGCACATCACAACTACGACAAGCTTCATACAAGTGCTTTGAGTAAGAGAAATTATTTTCCATCATAAAATGACCATCTGTCACCGTCGTGTCTGAACACGCACCTTGGTGAAAGACCATACGAGTTTGTTGAGGCAACCCGTTATTGAGCACTTTTTTGAGAAACTGTGACTTGTCCAGGTAGTCAGAAAACTCAAGGTCGATAATATTCGATACCTTGACCTCATCTTCAAGATCATCCACCACAATTACGTTGCTTATGCCTCGACGATTGAGGCCTGCAACAATATTCGACCCAACAAATCCAGCTCCACCAGTAACGATGTACATTACGTTGTTGCTCTTTCCAACTGAGTAACGATTTCGGGCAGCGTCACCGTAGCAGTACCGAATTTCCCGACCACAATTCCTGCAGCAGTATTTGCATATTCCAGAATTTCGTTCCAGCTCAAACCACAGGCCAGGAATACCGCGATGGCAGCGACTACAGTATCGCCCGCTCCACTAACATCGTAGACCTGTTTAGCATTAGACGACTGGTTGACAAATGTGCCATCTTCAGCAAACAACGTCATACCGTCTGGACCACGTGTGACGAGAAGTCCTTGAAGTGAAAGCTTTTTGATCAGTGAATACGCATTCTTATTGAATTCATCAGTCGTAGGACAATCTCCGACACTTTGAACAAATTCCGATGTATTCGGCGTAACAATTGTGGCGCCACGATAGTCCGAAAAATCGACCCCTTTGGGGTCAACCACAACAGGAATCGCGTGCTGATTGGCGAGACTTATGATCTGAGGTACATTGGATAACCCTCCCTTCCCGTAGTCTGAAACAACCACAACGGACACACCTGTCAGCAACCGTTCGTAATCATCCATGACTCGCTCAGCGAGGCTCACACTAGGCGTTCCTTCGAAATCCACTCGAATCAGTTGCTGATTTAGCGATACAACCCTTAGTTTTTCGGTAGTTCGATTTTCCATGTCGATGTGCAAGTGCCTATCGACTCCTGAATCTGCTAGCAGACCGTCCAACAATTTACCACTCGCATCGTCACCTACGATCGAGAGTAGTCGGCACTGGGCACCTAGACTCTTGATGTTGGCGGCGACGTTGCCAGCGCCCCCGATACACTCAGTCATTGAATCGATCGAGACGATCGGCACCGGTGCTTCTGGAGATATTCTTGTGACGGATCCGGACCAGTACCGGTCCAGCATGAGGTCACCAACAACTAGAATGCGCTGTGCAGCTATCAGCGTTGTCAACGATTCGTTCATGCTCTTAGAATTATTATCAATCAATGGTTTTATATGCGACTACCACGTCCAACCCCACAGTAGGTGAGCCCGGCCTTACTTAGCACTGATGGATCATAAATATTTCGTCCATCAAATATAACAGCGCCTTTCATGCGGTTCTTAACCTCCATCAGGTCTAGACTCCTAAATTCTTTCCATTCGGTCACTATGATCAGTCCATCGGCATCATTCAGCGCGCTGTAACGGTCAGAGGCAAATGTAATTGTCGGATTGTCTCTAAACATCTCTTGGGCCTGTGTATTACAGATTGGATCATAGGCGGACACCGTAGAGCCATTCGAGTGAAGTTGTTCAATGACTGATAGACTTGGCGCCTCCCGCATGTCATCTGTATTGGGCTTAAATGCAAGGCCCCACAGCGCGAAATGTCGACCTTGAATATCATTTTCAAAGAAGTGCAAAACTTTCTCAACAAGAACTAGTTTCTGAGCTGTGTTCACGTCATCAACTGCACTGAGCAGGCGACTATCGTATTGGTGAACCTTACCGATCTGGTAAAGTGCTCGCACATCTTTAGGGAAGCAGGAACCTCCATATCCACAACCAGGGTAGATAAACTCATAGCCGATTCTTGGGTCCGAGCCTATCCCAAGTCTTACCGACTCAATATCAGCACCAAGACGATCAGACAGATTCGCTATTTCGTTTATGAATGATATTTTGGTCGCAAGCATCGCGTTGGCAGCATACTTAGTTAATTCCGCAGATCGTATATCCATAAAGAGCATACGATCATGACTACGATTGAACGGTGAATACAGGCCGCGCATCACCTCTTGAGCTCTGTGACTGTCTGCGCCAACAATGATTCGATCTGGTTTTAAGAAATCGGCAACCGCATCCCCTTCTTTAAGAAATTCAGGATTCGAGACAACATCGAACTCCACACAACAGTCGCGTTGCGCAAGTACACCGTCCATTTCTTTGCGAACTGCGTCACATGAACCCACCGGTACAGTGGATTTCGTAACCACCACGACATAATCTTCGATCCATTGTGCTATCGACCGTGCGGCAGCGAGCACGTGAGCAAGCTCCGCGGATCCATCCTCCTTTTGCGGCGTACCCACTGCGATGACGATTACCTCCGCACCACTGATTCCGTGCTTGACACTGTTTGTAAAGATCAATCTCTTTGCGAGTAGGTTAGTTGTAAGAATTTCCTCCAGACCTGTTTCATGAATATGGACCTTTCCTTCTGATAGATCAGTAATTTTCTTTTCGTCGATATCGACACATGTAACGTGATTTCCAGCATCAGCCAGGCAAGCACCACTAACGAGGCCAACATATCCCGCCCCTATAACCGATATCCTCACTGTGTACTCCAGACATACAAGTAGAGCAAAAGAAAGGGTGCCTGTGGGCACCCTTTCCACGATGGTACAATTATATCAATCAGACGTGACATGGATCTGTGTTTGCAACGAGGCATCCTTAACGACAATCACACCCCGGTTAGCCTTAATGATCGTTAATCCAATTCCACGAACTCCCGCGAGTTCTTCGATTGAAGAAAATTCACTATCCTGTTTCCGATTATTCATAATCGCCTGGGCGAGACTGGGTCCGATTCCGTGAATATTTGCGGCCAATGCACCGACTTCACCCAAATTAATGTTGACTGCCCCAGCCAGGGCACCCGTCGACCACAACATACCTATAAGCACGACTAAACAGTAATTTTTCAGCTCCAAAAACTACGCTCCTTGTAGAATTGTATGAAAGGCTTCACTGCACCCTTGCAGTGGGTACGAGCATCGTTAAGTGATCGATTGGTATTCAATAGCCACACGTCACTTGCAACGTATTTATCTTTCCTGCAGGTGTGGTGTTGTCTTCGTTGGTCCGGTGCTGTTCCAATTTTTACATCCAGGACACTGCCAATGCATTGATTTGCCTTTGAAACCACAATTACGACACTCATAGCTTCTCGCCATACCAAAAAGAGCCGACACTAAATCTATCAAGAAACTCAGGCTCCGATCAGATCGAAAATCGTCCCCGCCATCGGCATCTGACTCGATAAGGTCAGTTAGTGTTTTCAAAGAGTGCGTGTCTCGCATCCAGCTCATCAAACGGCTGCGAGCCTGGCTATGCTGACCGATTTCTACAAGAAGATCGACTAATGTCATTATCAGTCGAAAGTCATTGTTAAGCTCGAGGCCTCGTTCTAGAAATGTTCGATAGTCATGCATTTGTCCTAAACTCTGATAGCTCTGTCGAACCAGACCGACTACATCAGGTAACATTTCTGGATGCAGGTTTACTATTTTTGTCCATTCTCCTATTGCAAGTCGATGCTCATTCTTGATCGCTCTGAGCCTTCCAGATTGCATCAGCGCTCGGGTACAGTCCTTTTCAAAGATCAACGCCTGATTGATAAACCCTGTACATTCCTGATAAAACCCTGCAGCCATTCGCTCCTCCGCAAGCTCGCAGTAATATTGCGCAAGTAGACCAGTCAAGTCTTCACCGCTCGCCGACGAGAGCCTCTTCGCGGCATCTATGGCGTTATCCCACTCCTTTTCCTGTTCATAGATTTGTAACAACAGACGGTAGGCCGATTCCGAATAGTCAGCAGCCTCCGATACCTCAAGCAGCAAACTTTCTGCTCTGTCGAACAATCCTGCCTTGTAATAGTCCTGGCCCAATTCATACAACGCGAGAAGACGCTGTTGCGGTTCTAGGCCACTCCTCGCAATCAGGTTCTGGTGGAGTTGGGTCGCCCTTTCTATCTCTCCTCGACGCCTGAATAGATTTCCGAGGGCAAGCTGGATCTCAACAGTTTCCTCGTGCGCCTCCAAAGCACTTATCAACACATCAAGAGCTTTGTCTTGTTGTTCATTCAATAACAAATTAAGGCTTTTAAAATAAGCCTGAGGTATATCTGACGCTACACTGCGTGTGGATCGATGTCCTCTCGACGCAGCGTACCAACCGGAAGCAGCCGCCAATGGCAACAACAGGAGGAGCCAGACCGTATCCATTGTGCTAACTACCCTCCTTTGTTATTTGTTCGCGGACTACTGAAGGGTTTGACTGTAACACCCGTAATTGCTTAACAGCTTTTGTCAGGCGTATTTTTAATCGTAGAAGTATTAGGCTACTCGTGAACACTCCAAACATGATGCCCGCACCAAGCGTAACCAACAAAAGTATCACGATGGGTCCGTCCCAGACCATTCCGAAATAGTAATAAACTTGAATGTCGTGTGGATTTTGAACAATAAATGTAAACACAAACAGAAACAGCACGATCGAAGTCGTTACATAGAAGGCAACTTTCATTTTGCGAAACAGTTGAAGGAGTCGCTACCTAACAGGTTACCGACCCTACCTGTAGCCGATTTGCAGGCGATCAGGTCACCTGACAGAGTCTTCGCCATCAGTCTTTGTTTTGTTGACTCGTTCTCTTAACAATCGGCCAGGTTTGAAATGTGGGACGTACTTTCCAGGTACTGACACGGTTTCGCCAGTCTTTGGATTTCGACCAGTACGCGGCGCTCTAAATCTCAATCCGATACTCCCAAATCCTCGTATTTCAATACGATCTCCATCGATTAACGAGTTACTCATAAATTCAAGCACAGCGTTAACGGAAGTTTCAATATCGCGCGAAGGTAAATGAATCTGCCCCGCTACTAGTCGTTCAATAAGGTCGGATTTAGTCATTGGTACAACTCGGCAACAATCTCGTTTCGGTCTCTAGGTGCTAATAAGCAGCGCTCAACTTTCTCTCTTAGACAACTCTTCCTTTAACTTATCCCCTAGTGAGATAGTGGTTGAAGGTCTGGCTGTGTACTCTTCTATCGCCTTCCCTTCTATTTCCATCTCTAGCGCTTTTACAGACAGTGTTATACGTCGGCTCTTTCGTTCGATGCTGGTAACTCGCGCTTCGATTTCGGCGCCCGACTGCAACCGGTTGCGCGCATCTTCTACAAAGTCCCGAGACAGATCAGCTGCCCGGAGATAACCTTCAATACCTTCCTCCAAGCGGATTACCGCGCCTTTTACATCTATAGTGTCAACAACACCTTTCACTACTGACCCTTTTGGATTGGCCGAAACATAGGCCCCAAAAGGATCGTTTTGAGCTTGTTTAATCCCCAATGATATGCGCTCTCGGTCAGGGTCTACTGCCAGAACGACCGCGGTTACCTCGTCGCCCTTTTTAAATTCCCTGGTGATGTCTTCGCCAGGGCGGTCCCAGGACAAGTCACTAAGATGAATAAGTCCGTCTATGCCACCATCCAAACCAATGAACACGCCAAAGTCAGTAATAGATTTGATCTGACCCGTTATACGGTCATTTTTACTGTGCGTGGCCGCAAACTCTTCCCAAGGGTTCGGCGTGCACTGTTTAATTCCTAACGATATCCGCCGCCGTTCAGAATCAATCTCAAGTACCATGACTTCAACTTCATCTCCTAGATGGCATACCTTACTTGGGTGAACGTTTTTGTTGGTCCAGTCCATTTCAGAGACATGAACCAAACCCTCAACTCCCTCTTCCAGTTCAACAAAGACACCATAGTCAGTAATGTTAGTAATCTTTCCAAATATTCGAGTGCTTTCTGGATAACGTCGCGCTATATCTGCCCATGGATCTTCACCGAGTTGCTTAAGCCCCAACGACACCCGGTTTCTCTCTCGATCGAATTTCAGAACCCGGACATCCAATTCCTGACCCACCTCCAAAACATCTGATGGGTGTTTAACTCGCTTCCAGGCAATGTCGGTAATATGTAAGAGTCCGTCTAACCCGCCCAAATTAACGAACGCACCGTAATCTGTCAGGTTCTTGACGGTACCCTTCATTATTTGGCCCTCTTCGAGATTTTGGAGCAATTCGGTACGTTCAACCTCCATCTCTTTCTCGACAACTGCCCGCCGCGAAACAACGACATTGTTTCTTACCCGATCCAGCTTTATCACCTTGAACTCAAGCTCTTTGTTCTCGAGGAACACGGTATCCGTCACCGGTCTGACATCTACCAGTGATCCCGGCAAGAAAGCTCTTACCTCGTCCATGGAGACTGTAAATCCACCCTTAACTTTTCCAGTCAAAAATCCTTTCACGATTGATTGATCGGCGAAAGCACTCTCCAGAGCTTCCCACGACTTCGCCCTTCGCGCACGCTCGCGAGACAGGCGGGTGTTTCCATAGCCGTCTTCGACAGTTTCGATAGCGACTTCAACCCGATCGCCGATGTTGACCTGAACCGCACCTTCAGAATCCCTAAACTGAGACGCAGGTATTTCAGACTCTGACTTAAGACCTGCATTTACAATGACGTAATCACCGTTTATATCGACAACTTCGGCCTCAATTACTGCACCAGGCTTCATTTCAGAGCTGTTTAAGCTCTCTTCCAGTAGTTCTGCAAAGCTTTCTGACATAGTGTATGGATTCTAGGCTTTCGCCCAATCTTCTCGACGAGTTAGTGGTTAGTATTCAACCGGAGCCCACCCATAGCGAGACCACTCCGGACTTGTAATTCGATCATACGTTAGACATCGAACAATCATTCATGAGCTATATAATTCATCTGACTAAATTCATGGATACTGGATTTATTGGTACAAGTGTTTTACCCATTGCCACACTGGGTTAGTTTGGCTGTAAGTAGATCATCAACCTTTTTGACAACTTGATCAATTCCCATTTCTGTTGTATCTAAGATGACCGCATCATTCGCGGGTTCTAAAGGCGAAACAGCTCGTCTTCTGTCGTTTTGGTCCCGAGCTGATACTTCCTGTTCAACGCCAGCAAGGGTAGCACTAAAACCCTTTTCCAACAACTGTTTATAGCGCCTTAGTGCTCTGATTTTGAGTGTTCCTGTTAGAAACACTTTGAGTGTCGCATCCGGAAACACCACGGTCCCCATATCCCTGCCATCTGCTACCAAACCAGGAGCCTGTCGTTCAAATCGCTGTCTGGCAATCAAACATTCCCGGACGGACTGTTGTGATGCGTAAGTTGAGGCCGCCAATCCGGCGTCCGGACTTCGTAGGGCCATAGTGACATCATTGCCATTGACTAAGATGGCGACTTCACCGGCCTTTTCAACAACAAAATCAAAGTCAGTCTCTGCTAGAACCCGTTGGATTCCGGGCACATCATCGGGTAATACACCTAATTCCTGGGCGCTGAAAGCGAACGCTCGATAAAGTGCACCGCTATCGAGGATCCTCCAATGTCGAAGCATGGCGATCCGACCGGCAACAGTCCCTTTACCACTTCCCCCTGGCCCGTCTAGAGCCAAAACTGGCACCTCAGCCACGATGAGACCCAACTTGTTCTTTTATTCTCATACCCATTGATGCTGCCAGCTCTACAAATCCTGGAAATGAGGTTCTCACGTTTACAGTATCTTTAATGCAGATCGGACCGGAAACAACCAGCCCAGCAATCGCGAATGCCATCGCTATACGATGATCCGAACGGCAATTTACCTCTCCTGACAATATCTGACCTCCAGTTACTGAATATCCATCGGATCGTTCCTCCACCGAAACTCCTAATACGTTTAATCCAGAGACTATCGATCGAATCCGATCACTTTCTTTAAACCTGAGTTCTTCCGCTCCATGCAGTGTTGTTATTCCATGCGCACAAGCAGCTGCGATCGCTAAGATGGGAAACTCATCAATCGTTCGTGCTACCTGATGAGTATCGATCTTGACGCCCCTTAACGGGGTAGAGCTCACCATCAGATCGGCTGTAGGTTCCCCGCATATCGTATTTTCGTTGAGGCAGTCGATACTGGCTCCCATTTTTTGCAGAATTTCAATCACGCCTGTTCGCGTTGGATTTACACCTACGTTTTTCAAAGTAATCTGAGATTCAACTGTGATCGCCGCACCGACAATAAAGAATGCAGCAGATGACAAGTCTCCTGGAACTATTACCTTCGCTCCTGTTAATTCCTTTCCACCAACAACCCTAATCCAATCATCTTGTTTCGAAATAGTATGTCCAAAGCCTCTTAGCATTCGCTCAGTGTGGTCACGAGTCTGTTCTGGTTCTTTTACCCGACTAGCCCCATCCGCACATAGAGCAGCCAAAAGAAATGCCGATTTGACCTGCGCGCTGGCTACTGGCATTACATAATCGACTCCCTTGAGTTGATTAACCGGCTCTATTTGAATCGGCGGATAACCAGTGTTCTGTACAGAAATATCGGCACCCAGTGCAAGCAACGGTTCAACAACTCGAGCCATGGGTCGTTGACTGAGGGAATCATCTCCAACCAACGTCGACGGAAACGACTGCCCTGCCAGAACACCGGCCATTAAACGCATCGCAGTACCAGAGTTCCCCATATTCAGCGGTTGCCCTGGATCCTTCAGTCCGTATAGACCGACACCTTCGATCACCATTCCTTCGTCTTTATGATGATCTATCTTCACTCCCATGTTACGCAACGCGTTCACAGTTGAAAGAACATCTTCACTTTCCAGCAGTCCCTTAATTATCGTGCGCCCTTGTGCAATCGCACCGAGGATTACAGCACGGTGACTGATTGATTTATCACCTGGTACGGAAACTGACCCTCTGAGCACGCCTGGACCGGTGATGATGAACGAGTTCATACTCAAACGCTCAGGAGATCGCTACGAACGCCTGTCCTTAATCTGCCTACGTACCTTATTTGCATGTTTGAACATTTCCTCTAAAGCAGATGATTCCGAGCGATCTATCAATCCAGCCAAATCATCTATAGCCGAGGAATATTCCGTCAACCGTTGCAATATCGCATGTTTATTGCTCAGAAAAATATCTCGCCACATCACAGGATCGCTAGAAGCGATTCGAGTGATATCGTAGAACCCTCCCGCCGATAGGTCTAAACAATTCTTTGAATTATTCTGCCGGGACAACAAATCCACTAAAATAAATGCCAACGCGTGTGGAAGATGACTGGTCAATGCCAACAGATCATCATGGACTGAAGGCTCCATAAAAACAACCTCAGCACCGATCGTTTCCCACATATCTTTTACTGCTGATATGGCTTCAGTACGAGTGTTAGCCATCGGTGTGAGTATAGTTTGATGACCATCAAAAAGCGTTTCTGATGCCGCATCAACTCCGCTTTTTTCTTTGCCGGCTATCGGATGCCCCGGTACGAAATTGACAACTTTATCACCGAGACCCCTCACAGCCGCATCAACAATAGACCCTTTCACGCTACCAGCATCGGTAACAATCGTAGTCTCTCCTAGATACGACTTGAGTCCGTGGAAAATCGATGCGATGGTGTTCACGGGTGAGGTGATAATAACCATTTCTGCCTGCTCAACTGCAGCACCTAAATCCAGTGACCAACTGTCAATAACTCCAAGCGCCTGGGCTCGTTGAAGGGTACTCTCTCTACGCCCGAATCCTGTAACATGACCCACGGCATTTTCACATCGCAGTGCCTTGGCAAGTGACCCCCCGATCAAACCAACCCCGATAATGGTGAGATGATGAATCAACTTGAGGCTTAATCAGGACAGTAGCTAAACCGTTTGTGAGTCTCTATACCGCTAGCGCGACAGTCAGCGCATCGAGCATCTTTTCATTCTCGTGAGGCAATCCGACTGTAACTCTCAGATGATTCGGTAAGCCATAGTTTGCAACCGGCCGCACAATCACACCTTGCGTTAGCATCGATTCATAGACCGATGTCGCTGGTCGCGCTACATTTACGCAAACAAAATTACCTGCCGAGGGAATATATTCAAGGCCAAGTTTTGAAAAACCAGCATAGATTCTGTGCCTACCCTGGCTATTGAGACGCCGACTCTCAGTAAGAAACACGGCATCATCCAGTGCAAGGCGTGCCGCTGCAAGTCCAAAACTGTTGACGTTGAACGGTTGTCGCACTCGATTCAGCAAGTCCGCTATAGCAGACGATGACACGCTGTAGCCAACTCGCATTCCGGCTAGTCCGTAAATCTTTGAGAATGTCCTCGTCGAAACCAGAAATGGGTAGTCACTCAGCAAGTCTATTGCATTAGGAAAATCCAGATCTTCGCAGTATTCGTAATATGCCTCATCAATAACTACTATAGTCGTTGCCGGCACATGGTCGAGAAATGAAAGCAGAGCCCGAGATTCTACCCAAGTACCGGTTGGATTATTGGGATTCGCGATGAAAACCACTCGCGTATTTTGATCGACTAGAGAGAGTATTGCGTCTAGATCGTGTCCCCACGATCTCGCGGGGGCCGTTTTTAGATCAGCACCAACCGCAGAGGCAGCCAGACTGTAAACTGCAAAAGAATGTTCCGACACTACAACCCCCTGGCCTGGGCAGACGAACGCGCGCACCAGGAGTTCGAGAACATCGTTAGAACCATTGCCGAGAGTCAGTTGGTCTGTAGATACCCCATGCAAATCTGAAAGCCTTATTTTTAGTCCGTATCCAGAACCATCGGGGTACCTACTGGTGTCTGACTGTTGCTGCGCAAGTGCCTTTGCGATCACCCCATTGGATGTTCTCGGATTTTCATTGGAAGCGAGCTTGACTATGTCAGACAACCCGAGGTCCCGTTCTAATTCTTCGACCGGCTTTCCGGGTTGGTAGGGTTGAAGTGCCTTCACCCCACTGACTGCCAGGTCCTTGGCATTGAACGCCATGTTGCTCAGATACTCCTCGGGTAGGAGCCCAAGACCTTAAACATTGCCGCATTCGCTTTCATCTTTGATAACGCGCTTTCAACGTTAGAATTTTGTACGTGACCCTCTATATCAATGAAAAACATATATTCCCACATCTCGGTTCTGGAGGGCCGAGATTCTACACGTGTCATATTAATATTGTGATCGGAAAGTGGCTCGAGCAACGCGTGCAAAGCACCGGGGCGTTCCTGTGCGCTCATCACCAAACTAGTTTTATCTCGGCCTGAGGGTAGGACCGCATGACGACCAAGCACTAAAAACCTAGTGGTGTTCCCGGGTTGGTCTTCTATGTCTGCTTGAAGTATCTGCAAACCAAATGCATCTGCGGCCTCACCAGCAGCTATTGCTACACAGGTCGGACTGTCGAGCACCTGACGCACAGCATCTGAGTTACTCGTACAAGCTACCCTCTCGGTCGATGGAAGATTTACATCCAGCCATTGCCGGCATTGTGCTAGAGCTTGTTGATGGGCAAGCACCTTAGTCGGAGAAGAATTCCCAGCTGAACCGATAAGGCAGTGCTTAATCCTCAGATCGACCTCGCCCGAGATTTTAAGCGACGTGGTCAACAGTCTGTCCAGAGTGAGATGGATGCCGCCTTCTGCAGAATTTTCAACCGGGACCACACCAATATCGCAGTTGTCGGCTTCGACCAAGCGGAATACCTCTTCAATGCTCGATGTCAACTTTAGATCGATTTCAAAACCGAACTGTTTGCGTGTCGCAAGTTCTGAGAAAGTGCCGGCCGGACCGAGTGTGGCAATCGACGGCTTTGCTTCAGTAGCACGACAAATGGAGATAATCTCCCGAAATAACCGCTCAACCGCTCCTGAGTCTAACGGTCCATTATTCGCACACTGAAGTCGTTGAAGGATCTGCGCTTCCCGCTCTGGTCGATAGACATTGTCAGCTTTCTGGTCAGGTTTTTGGTCGCCCACCTTCATTGCAGTTCGAGCACGCTCATTAAATAGTGCCAACAAACTGTCATCGATCTGATCGATCTCGCTCCGCAGGTTTTCGATGTCTTTGGTGTTGTTCATTGGTCTATGAGGATTATGTTAAATATCGGCCAATCAAGGTCATTCGTTTGTAACCTAATCTAACAGCAATAACTAATAAAGCCCCTTCTCCGCGGCTAAATTTCTATTACTGGTTTAGTACCTGTAGAGTCAACGACCAGACCTAAGCTAATCAAATCCTCGCCGTCAGCCAATGTAATCAGTCGTACCCCTTGGGTATTACGCCCCAACTCTGAAATACCGTCAACACTGGTGCGAACCAGTCGTCCGCCATCCGTCAACAACATCAGTTCATCTTCTGGAGAACTCAAAACAGCGCCTATCAACGACCCGTTTCTTTTGCCATTCTGAATTGCAATTACACCTTGCCCGCCCCGACGTTTACGTGGAAATGCCTTGACCGCAGTACGTTTTCCATAGCCACGAGCGGTTGCCGTCAACACGGTTTTATCCAATTCATTTCGGTCAACAACCAACATAGAGATCAGTCGTTGATCAGGTTTTAAGGCTATCCCTTTTACCCCACGAGCTGATCGACCCATCACCCTGACATCAGTCTCTGCGAAGCGTATTGACTTTCCGGAACAGCTGAACAAAAGCAAGTCAGAGTTTCCGTGCGTCATACCGGCACTCACTAGCTCATCTCCCTCCGACAACGTGAGTACACGCAACCCGGACGGCCTGGGTCTCGAAAAAGACTCGAGACTACATTTCTTTACAATGCCCTCGGCCGTCGACATAAATACAAATTGGCCTTGTAGATCCTTTCCCAGCGGCAAGAAGGCAGTTATACGCTCTTGTGCGCCCAAAGGTAGAAGATTAACAAGGGGTCGACCTCGTGCTTGCCGCCCAGCCTGAGGCAATTGATAGACACGTAACCAATAGACTTTTCCATAGTTAGAAAAACATAGAATGGTGTCGTGTGAATTTGCAACGAACATTGACTTTACAAAGTCGTCCTGCTTGGTGCGGGTTGCAACTCTGCCTTTGCCACCTCTACGTTGAGCGTGATAATCAGACAATGGCTGCGCCTTTGCGTACCCTTCCCCTGATAATGTCACTACCATCTCTTCGCGAACAATCAGGTCTTCTTCATTCAAATCAAGGTGAGTCGCCAAGATCTCAGTGCGCCGATTGTCACCATAGTTTTCCTTAATTTCCTGTAGCTCGCTCTCTACAACAGCCACCAAACGGTCCGGTCGCTCAAGAATATCCAGTAGATCGCGAATTACTAACAAATTGTTCTCGTATTCAGATTTTATTTTTTCTTTTTCGAGGCCAGTTAAACGGTGCAGTCTAAGATCTAGAATCGATTGTGCTTGTGCCTGTGTCAATCGATAACCGTCTTCCCCCAATCCTTTTTCAGGATCCATATCATCCGGACGGGACATCGTCGAATCACCCAGACTGGTCAGTTCGCTCACAAGTGCAGCATCCCACAACGTTGAAATAAGTTGATTCCTCGCTGCCGTGGGGTCAGGTGCTGCTTTTATCATTTCTATAACCTGGTCGATGTTAGCCAAGGCTACTGCCAGCCCTTCAAGGGCATGGGTTCTGGCTCTTGTTTTCCTCAAGTTAAATATGGTACGACGGGTAACAACCTCGCGGCGGTGTTGCAAGAAACAGTCTAGCAACTCCTTTAAATTAAATAGTTTTGGCAGGTTGTTGCTCAGCCCAACCAGGTTTATGCCGAAAACCGTCTGTAATTGGGTGTGCTGATATAAATTGTTGAGAACAATTGCCGGCACCTCACCACGCTTGAGCTCGATGACCATTCGCATCCCAGACTTGTCAGACTCGTCTCTAAGTCCACTAATGCCACTGACCTTTCCTTCCTTTACCAGTTCGGCAATCTTTTCAAGAAGCCTTGCTTTGTTTACCTGGTAGGGCAATTCCGTAACTACAAGACTTGAGAGTTGACTGTCTTTTTTCTCCTCAATTTCGACTCTGGAGCGTATATGGACCCTGCCCCGCCCAGACTCATAGGCCTGCCTAATCCCACTATGCCCGTTAATAATGGCAGCTGTGGGGAAATCCGGTCCGGGTAACACCTCCATTAGCTGGTCAATCGACGCGTCAGGTTCACGAATAAGCAGTAAACACGCTTCTATTGTTTCTGAGAGATTATGCGGTGGTATGTTGGTCGCCATACCCACCGCAATCCCAGATGAACCGTTAACCAGAAGATTGGGGAAACGTGCCGGGAGCACCGCGGGTTGTGTCTCCGATTCATCGTAGTTTGGATAAAAGTCGACCGTTTCTTTATCGAGATCATCAAGCAACTCGTGCGCAAGGCGAGATAGGCGGATCTCTGTGTAGCGCATGGCGGCAGGAGAGTCCCCATCTACTGAACCGAAATTTCCCTGACCATCTACAAGGGGATAGCGCAACGAGAATGGCTGAGCCATGCGAACAATCGTGTCGTAAACCGCAGTATCCCCGTGCGGATGATACCTGCCAATAACGTCACCTACGATACGCGCTGATTTTTTGTAAGCTTTATTCCAGTCGTTACTTAATCCAGACATAGCGTACAAAACTCGCCGGTGTACTGGCTTGAGCCCATCACGAACATCTGGTAGGGCACGGCCTACGATGACACTCATTGCATAGTCTAAATACGACTGACGCATCTCCTGTTCGAGATTCGAAGCTATGGTTTCTTTGGCAATATCATTCATCTGCACTACTCAACTTGAAGTTCCTACGACAGTTTTACGAATGCCCGCCAGGGGGCTAAAATCGATTGAATTTACAGGACAATTTGAGCCCGCTTCGGGACCAAAATCAGTGGGTTATTTTACCACAAATCAAGGCTCAACCGCGGCATGCACAGGAGGTAGAGCCTAACAAAATACGATTCAGTCTGCGATTTTTTAAGGATCAGAAAAAAGACAACCAAGACTTAGGATACTCTTAAAAAAGCACCCCAATTGCCCCTTCGCACAACGTGGCGAGTTCACCGATCCATGGCATCAATGCGAGCACAGCAAGGCCATTAATCGTAAGCAGGATTCGAGCATCTTGTTTCGGACTGAACTGCAACCCTGAATGAGATGTTGCGAGATCATCAAAATACATCACTTTAACGATCCGAAGATAGTAAAACGCACCAATTACCGATAAAACAACGGCCACAACCGCGACCCAGGTCATACCTGCATTCACTACCGCCTGTAATACTGACAACTTGGCATAAAATCCAATGGTGGGTGGTATCCCCGCAAGAGAAAACATCAACAGAAGCATAATAAACGCAGCCCACGGGTGAGATTGATTCAACCCCGAATAGTCCTCAATTAGATCAGCTTCCACACCGTCTCTCGACAAAGCCAGTATGACCCCAAAAGCCCCCAAGGTAACGGCCGCGTAAATCAAAATATAGGCCATAGCGGACGCATATCCGGACGCCTGCCCAGTCAAAATTCCCAGTAAAAAGAACCCGACATGAGCAATGGCCGAATAGGCCAGCATGCGTTTGATATTCCTTTGTGCGATAGCAATGATGTTGCCTAGAGCTAGAGAGATTATACAGACCACGAGCAGCATCCCCTGCCACTCGGTGGCGAGCGATTCAAGCCCATCTGCCAGAAGTCTGAGTATGATTGCAAAGCCCGCAAGCTTTGGTGCTGTCGCCAGGTATATCGTGCTTGACGTTGGTGAGCCCTCGTAAACATCGGGCACCCACATGTGAAATGGTACCGCGCCCATCTTGAACAAAAGTCCAACCAGAACAAGTATCAGCGCCATGGTTCTTGGTAGCATGCTCCCGTCATGGCGCACTATCGATACTGACAGTTCGTTTATGTATAGCGTCCCGGTGAGCCCATACAGCAATGATATGCCGTACAGCAATATCCCGGAAGCCAGCGCACCCAATACAAAGTATTTCATCGCGGCTTCTGACGCAGCCGTCGAATCAATCCTCAAAGCCACCATCGTATACAGACACAACGCGAGCAATTCCAATCCCACGTAGAGGGACAGCAGGTGATTTGAAGCCGTCATTACCATCATTCCGACAACTCCGAATAACGCTAACGCAAAAAACTCCCCTTTCCACAGTCCTCTAACATCCGCATAACCTCGACTGTAGACCAGAACAAATCCGGTCGAAATACAAATGCCGACCTTCAAGATAGCCGACAGACCGTCCATCAACACCAAGTCATTGAGTCCATAGACCGGAGCTGGCTCAGAATAAACAATGCTCAGGCCAGCGCCTAACATCAAGGTTACTAACGACAAGCCGTATCCAAAATTCTTCTTTTTCGTTGCAGGTAAATATAGATCCAGGACAAGAATAAAGCAGGCCATGAGAGCTATTACAATCTCAGGCAATACTATCAGGATATCTTGGTTAGTCATGATTGCTAAAGCTTTGAAATCGAAGCATGTTGCAGTAGGTTCTCGACAGTCGTATGCATGACCTCAAGTAGGGGCATTGGATAAATACCCAGTCCGAGCACACAAACCGCCAATACGCCTAGTACGAGTTGCTCGCGCCCATTGACATCGACCAATGCTTTTACTTTCTCGTTCGTAATCTCGCCATAGACGACTCTTTTGATCATCCAGAGCGTATAGGCCGCACCGAGAACAAGCGTGAGGCCTGCAACGGCTGCGTACCAGCCGTTAACTCTGAAGCTGCCCAGGATAACTAGAAATTCACCCACGAAACCTGATGTACCTGGTAGCCCGGCATTGGACATCGCAAAAAATACCAGGAACACGGAAAACACTGGCATGGCATTGGCCACACCCCCATAGCTATCGATCTCCCTGGAATGCATTTGATCGTAGAGAACCCCGACACACAAAAATAAGGCTCCCGAAATAAAACCGTGAGAGATCATTTGCACGATGGCGCCTTCCATACCTTGTGTATCGAATATAAAGAAACCTAGCGTCACAAAGCCCATGTGTGATATAGACGAATACGCAATTAATTTTTTCATGTCCCGTTGCACCAAGGCCACTAGTGCAATGTAGACCACAGCGATCAAAGACAGTCCTATAACCCATATTGCGAGCTCAGAGGAAGCGTCTGGGGTAATCGGAATACTGAACCGGAGAAATCCGTAAGCACCCATTTTTAGTGTAATGGCGGCCAAGATTACAGAGCCACCCGTGGGGGCCTCCACGTGAGCATCAGGTAGCCACGTATGTACCGGAAACATGGGCACCTTTACGGCAAACGCCGCGAAGAGTGCTAAAAATATTAGAACCTGGGTTGTATAGGTTAGTGGTGTTGCATGAAACGATGCTATGTTGAAGGTGTGATCTGATGTGAAATACAAATAAATAATGGCCACGAGCATCAGTAGAGATCCAACCAACGTATACAGAAAAAACTTTA
>Ga0315338_1001124_pt1 | contig 38670 bp, 53 predicted proteins | sample ASW8metaG_FD_204518 | JGI IMG/M metagenome (GOLD analysis project Ga0315338, IMG submission 204518) | Ammonia-oxidizing marine archaeal communities from Monterey Bay, California, United States - ASW #8 | ecosystem: Environmental > Aquatic > Marine > Coastal | place: USA: California | collected... | reverse complement strand
CAGAGCTAATTTCATATTCAGTACGTTGGAGTGTCATTAATTTAGTATTGTACTTTTCATGAATTATTTCTGCATCAGATTTCATGCTGTCGTTGTCGGAGACAATTTCCATCAATGCGTTAAGACGACGGATTACAAGTTCTTTTTGTTTAAGTAAACGTTGCGAATCCAATCTCCACTTTGGAATGAAAATTACTACTTCAGATTGAACAACGAGTTGATCAAAAGCAATTTGTTTAAGACCTTCAGATCCGCAATTTATGCCGACTGTCTGTATTGTACCATCAATATCAGTAGAAGTTCCTAAAATTTTGCCCATTGGCGCACCGTACATGTCTTTTACAGGCTTTCCAATGATTTCAACTTCGCAGTTGCTCATGTTCAAGATTGACAGATCGGTATAACCGACCAAGTGTTAACAAGGTTGACAATTTTAGTACAAAGAAATTAACTAAATTAGGTATTCACGACTAAGCGTAATTTTATTATTACAATTTAAAAAGAAAACAATATGATTGACAAAGAAGAATTAGGACAAGTAATGAAATTTGTATCAGAATATTGGGAAAAATTGAAAAACGAACCTGATAATGATGCATTAAAAATTCTTCCATCAAAATTTTGGATGAAATCACTTGGAGGACCGGTGGGAAATGAAAAAGGGGTTAAAGGAAGATGGGTTACAACTTTAATGTATATTGAAGATGAAGAAATGGAGAAAGCATTCCGTGAAGTTCTAACAAGGTGGCAAGCAAAAGGTCAACAGACAGGAACCGAACTTCCAACAAAATCCCCCGATCTAATTCAGATTGGTAGAAGATAAAGATAAAACCAATCATAAAAAATAATATTATTGCCTGAATTTTCTAATAAAGAAACAAAAATTTTAGAAAAACATTTTTCAAATTCGAATAAAAATGTCTTTGCCGTAATTACACCTAGACAAGTTGATCGTGGTGCACTGATGTCACGATACAGTAGAACAGACAAAAGTATGAGGAAAATTTTCTTAGATGAATTTCTAAAAAATAAAAATCGAGGAGAGGAATTTTATGATAGAGTTTTACTAGAATATGGGGACGATTCTGTTGCTGAATTAGGCATTGCACAAATTGCAATTGAAGGATTATCCAATATTGCGGTTAAAAAAATTGAAGATCGTAGAATTGGATTTTCATATTTAGAAAAATCATCTAGATATGTTTCATGGGATAAAAAAGTGAAAGGAAAATACAAATTTCTTTATGAACCTACAATAATGAAAACAAGATTTGCAGAAGAATATGTTAGTGCGTGTAATTTAGATTTTGACTTATATTCTAAGAATATCGAACCAATGCTAAAACTAATTAGAGAAAGAGATTCAATTGATAATTACAAGTTTAGAGATAAAGATGGTAAAGAGAAAAAATTCAATGCTATAAATGATGATTTGATTATTAAATCATCAATTAGGATATACAATTCGGCAACTAAAGCAAAAGCACTCGATGCACTAAGAAGTTTACTTCCTGCATCAACATTAACAAATGTTGGAGTTACAGGAAATGGAAGAGCATTCGAATATTTATTATCAGTATTATTTGCATCAAAATTAAAAGAAGAGAATAGTTTAGCAACTCAAATAAAACATGAATTGGATACTACAATCAAATCATTTGTTCGAAGATCAGATGATAAATATGGTAAGATCTTACAGAACTATCTAAATCAAATAAAGAAATCAGCACAAAATGTAACAAAAGCATCACATCTAGGCGTGGCAAATAAAGGAAGTTTAGTGAAACTTGTAGAAGTAGAAACTGAATCAAAAGCAATTGAAAGCGTTATTTCTGCAATAATTTATGAGCAGTCATCTGGAATTTCATTTAAAAAGATTTTACAATATGTTAAAAAAATGTCTGAAAGCAGAAAAAAGAAGATTATTTCAGAAATGGCAAATATTAGAAAAAATAGGAGACATAGACCGTCACGTGCATTTGAAATGGCAGAATATACATTTGATTTAGTCACAAATTTTGGAATGTTTAGAGATTTTCATAGACATCGAGCTTTAACATTAGAGAGACAATTACTAACAACTTTTCATGGATTTGATATGCCCCAAGAAATAAAAGATCTTGGGATACAAAAACAATTCAAAGAATGTATGAGTAATACAGAAGATGTATTCAATAAAATTGAAAAAAAATTTCCTGAAGAAGCACAGTATGTAGTTAATTTCGCATACAACTATCCATACATGATGAAAATGAATATGAGAGAGGCAGTACATATGATAGAATTACGTACAGTGCCACAGGGACATCAAGATTATAGAATTGTGGCACAAAAAATGTATCGGGCAATTAATAAAAAACATCCGATTCTAAGTAAAATAATGAAATATGTTGATATGAATAAATATGAATTAGAAAGATTTGAATCAGAAAAAAGAACAGAAGAAAAGAGGAGGAAGAAATGACTAAAATTACTAAAACAGATGAAGAATGGAAAGAAGAACTTAATGCAGAAGAATATGAAGTGTGTAGATTAAAAGGTACAGAACAAGCATTTACAGGAATGTACTGGGATTGTAAAGATGATGGCTTGTACAAATGTAGAGGATGTGGAATAGAATTGTTTTCATCAGATACAAAATTTGATTCAGGTACAGGATGGCCAAGTTTTTTTAAACCTGAAGATGATGAACGAATAGAATACATCGAAGATAGAACATTTGGAATGGTTAGAGTAGAAGTTAATTGTAAACAATGTGGTTCGCATCTGGGACATGTTTTTGATGACGGTCCAACCCAATCAAAACTTCGTTACTGTATTAACTCATTATCTCTCAAATTAGATAAATCAGATTAAATAATCCATCTGATTCTACGATACTATGAGAATAATATTATGTGGATTTGGAGTAGTTGCACAAAGCTTTTCAGAGCTTTTAGAATCACGTACACATGATCTTTATTCAAAATTTGGATTAAACCCAAGGATTGTAGGAGTTTTTGATAGTAAAGGATGTGCATATGATGATGCAGGAATAGATTTGAAAAAACTAAACAAGATCAAAAAACAGTTAGGCACAGTAAGAGGTTATGACAAATCAATGAAACAAATTTCAGCAAAAGATATGATCGAAAATCTTGATGCTGACGTCTTAATTGAATCCACAGCTAGTAATTACAAAGATGCAGAACCAGGCATGAGCCATATTATTTCGGCAATGAAAAGAAAAATGCATGTCATATCAGTTAACAAAGGACCATTAGCACTTGCATTCCCTTCATTGATGGAGTTAGCAACGTACAATCAAGTCATGCTAAGATTTAGTGGGACTGTGGGAGGAGGCACACCAATCTTAGATTATGCAAAAAATAGTTTGAGAGGGGAGAGAATATTATCATTTCAAGGAATTCTTAATGGAACCACAAACTACATACTAACAAACATGGCAGAAGGCATGTCATTTGACGATGCATTAAATGATGCAAAATCAAAAGGGTATGTGGAAGCTGATGAATCACTTGATCTAGACGGATTAGATGCAGCAGCTAAACTAGTTATTCTAGCAAATTGGATAATGGGAATGAAAGTTACAATGCCAGATATAATCAAAAAGGGAATTCGTAAAGTTAACACAAATGATATCAAAAATGCACAGAAAAATGGTTCAGCTGTAAAATTAATTGCCTCATGTAACAAAGAATTAACAGTATCTCCCGTAGAAATAAAGATTAATGACCCATTGTGTGTAAATGGGACACTGAATGCCATATCATTTACATCCGAACACTCAGGCACTCAAACAATAATTGGAAGAGGTGCAGGAGGAATAGAAACTGCAAGTGCAATATTACGAGACCTAATAGACATTAGAAAAGTGATCACAAAATCTTGAAGACAAATCTAATTTCAAAAAGTGAAACAACACAATTGTTAAAAATTGTATCAGAAAAATGGAAAATTGACATACCAAAAGTAAAAAATCTAAAAGTCTATGAAATAGATAACGAGACACAATTAATCACAGGTAATGATATTAAGATTTTGAAGATTGGCGATGAACATCTTCCATTCCTTAGTGAAATCCAAACATTAGAGAAATTTCCACATGTTCAAGTCGATATGGGTGCAGTAAAATTCATGTGTAAAGGAGCAAATCTGATGCGTCCAGGAATTAAAAAATTTTCAGAATTTTCAAAAAATGATATTGTATGTATTGTAGAAGAATCACAGAACAAATTCCTTGCAGTAGGCAAGTCAGAAGTGGACAGTTCCGATTTAGAAAATATGGATAAAGGAGAGGTTTTAAAGAATTTGCACTATATTTCAGATAAAGCTTGGGAAGTTTCTAAAACACTATAAGATTATTTTACATCTTCAGTGAATTCAGTAATTCCATCTTTGTTCACAACTAAGACGTCAATTCCATCTCCACTGAATGAATCTCTCATAGTTGCAGAGCGAACTGCTTTTACAGCCAAGTCTACTGCATCTTTTTCAGTCATATTTTCTTTGAATTGAGGATCCAATACACCCAATGCCATTTCTGCACCAGTACCAACTGCAGCATATTCATCAGGTAAAACAGAACCAAGAGGGTCTAGAGTGTAAATTACAGGTTTGTCAATCACTCCACCAACAATTACTTGAGTTAACAATGGGAAATATCTTCGTTCATACATCATATTTGACATCATTTTTGCAATTGTGTTTGGAGGAACATCACGTTTCAAATCCATTTTCCTAATTTTTGCTAAAGCAGAAATTTGTAATGACAATAATTGCATATCAGCTACCAAGCCTGCACAAGTTGCTCCAACTTTAGGAGTTATTGGAAAAGTCTTCTTTGTAGATTTACTAACCAAAAAGTTTCCATAAGCAATTCTTTTTTCACTTGCAAAAACTACACCAGTATCAAATGTAATACCTACTGCAGTTGCACCTGGCATGTAACTCATGATATCACTCTAGAAATAGACAATAAAAGGATTAGTAAAAATTTGTGAATAACCTTAGTTGAGAAGTATCTAAAAAAACGTAGATCTACAATTGCCGAGAACGCATCAGCGTGTTACCGCGGTCAACGTTACTGACATATTTTCGATCAGTTTAACGACGACGTCGTTTTGGAGCTGCTTTTCGCTTTGCTGCCTTACGTTTTGGAGCTGCCTTACGTTTTGCTGCCTTACGTTTTGGAGCTGCCTTACGTTTTGCACCGCCTTTTCTCTTTGCTGGTGCTTTACGTTTTGCTGCTGCCTTACGTTTTGGAGCTTTACGTTTTGCACCGCCTTTCTTTGCTGGTGCTTTACGTTTTGCACCGCCTTTTCTCTTTGCTGGTGCTTTACGTTTTGCTGCTGCCTTACGTCTTGGAGCTGCCTTACGTTTTGCTCCGCCTTTCTTTGCGGCGGTTCGCTTACGTTTGCGTGCTGCAGAAGCTCTTTTCTTTGTAGCTGCTGCGGCTGCGGCTGCTGCTCTTCTTTTGCGAGTGCGTGCTGCTTTTTTAGCTGCTGCGCTTCTCTTAGCTTTAGACATAGCCATAACATTCTGCCAGATCTTTTCAGTGTTATACTATACAAGTTACTTGTTTTCACACACATTGTGTAATTTATTCAAGTAGATTTTGTAAATTATGATCGTGAAAAATTTTCCAAGAGTGCACAAATGTTCTTTGTAGTTTTGTGTAGTAGATCGATTTTTGCAAATTCATTAGGAGAATGCATTCTGCAAAAAATGTATGATGTCCCAACAGAAACACAAGGTACAGACAAAATGTGTGTAAAGGCATGCATTGGACCAGTTCCTGCGTTAGAAATGTTCAAAACGTAGTCACCAAAAATTTTTTTTGTACTTTCACAAACAGTACTAACAATTTTTTCATTAGGGTTTGTTCTTGCAGCAGCTTCTGCATTTAAAACATTGATCGTTATATCATTAAACCCATTAACACGTAGATGTTTTTGTAATAATTTTATTAATTTTTTTGGATCCATGTTTGGAACCAATCTAAAGTCAATCTTGACTTTTGCACTTCCTGGCAAGACCGTCTTTGCACCATCACCAGTATAACCTGATTCTATACCTGCAATGTTACATGTCACTCCAGATACCAAAGCTTTTTTTGCATCAAGAGAGTTTTTGTTTCCAACAAAACTTTTTACACCATATTCTTTTTTGAATCCATCTGCATCAAATGGTTCTTTTTGTATTAGTTTTATATCATTTTTTGATAATGGAGTGATATCATCATACCAACCATTGATTAATATTTTCCCATTTTCATTACGCATTGTATTTAGCGCTTGAACTAGTCGCCATGCAGGATTTTTGATAATTACTGCAAAACTAGAATGAACATCTCTTACAGATTCTTTTACATTTAATTCCACATACAAGAGACCTTTCATTCCAAGTCCTATAATTGGTCGATTTTTTTGATCAACATAACCAAACTCCCAGATAACACCATCACATGAAAATTTCTTTTTGTATTTTTTTAAATAACGTTCAATGTTTTCACTTCCATTTTCTTCTTCACCTTCAATTACAAATTTTATATTACATGGGACATCGCCATATGTTTTCAAATATGATTCAACAGCTTTGATTCTAGTAATTAGTTCACCTTTGTCATCCGATGCACCGCGACCAAAAATTTTGTTTCCAATTATTTTACCACTAAAAGGTGGATCAACCCACAAGTCTAAAGGTTCAACAGGTTGTACATCATAATGATTATAAAATAATAAAGTAATATTTGGATTATTTTTTGATTTTACTTCTCCATATACAAGAGGTGCTACATTTTTTCCTAATTGTAAAATTTCAGATTTTATTCCAGATTTTTTTAGAATTTTAGACACTAGGATACTACATTCCTTAATTCCTTCATTTTTTGCGGAAATGCTTGGTTGATGAATTAATGTTTGTAGATCCTTAATGAGTGAATTTTTGTTTTGATCTATGAATTTTAACGCCTTATCACAGTTCATTTTTTTAATTATTGAATGAGTTTAGAACTTGAGGTAATGTAGAGATAAGATCACTTGCAAGAATATGATTACCGTATTTTTTTTGAAGTATTTCTCCTGCAGCACCATTAACAAAAGTGGCAGCACTTGCAGATTCAATTATATTTTTATTTCTAGATAAAAATCCAGCAGTTAATCCAGATAAAACATCACCTGTACCGCCAACAGTCATACATGGAGTTAATGTATGATTTGTGTAAGTTACATCACCATTTGTAATTATGTCTTCAGACCCTTTTAGTAATATTGTAATTGAATATTTTTTTGCAAACTTTTCACATAAAGAAATTCGTGAATTGATTTCATTTTCAACAGGTTCGCCAAAAATTCTTTTGAATTCACCTGAATGAGGAGTGACAACGACATTTTGACCTTCAATGATTGGAAGTATTTCTTTTACTAATGAGCTAGCATCTAATGAAACACGTACATTTCTATCGAGTAGTGATTTCACAAGTAATTTTATTGCCTCAATATCTTGTATTGCAAGTCCCATTCCAATAGCAGTAGAGTCAATATCAACAGGAACTTGCCCTAACATTTTGTTAACAGTTCCACGTGTAAGCTTTGAATCGGCCATGGGAATAACGATCAAATCAGGCGAGACCGAACGTGTTGACACAGTATTGATTTTTGGAACACAGGTGTATACAAGATCACTTCCAGAACGTAATGCAGCAAGCGATGAAAGTGCAGGAGCACCATGATAGATGTAACTTCCACCAACTACCAAGACTTTACCATTATCTCCTTTTCGAGAATTGTTTTCACGAGAAGGAATGAATTTTTCTGCAATTTCTTTAGTTAGTTTAGTTGGAGCCAATTAATTCACTTTTTCTTTATTCTTTTCTTATTAAAGTGGACTTTTCTTGCTATTGCAAGATATGTAGTGTGCCCAATTCCTTGGTATGAATGTCTAGTTTTACCTTCTCGTGCTTCAATGCGGCGAAGTATATGTTCAGTACATTCTATATCCGTAAACTCATTTTCTACAAAAGCAGTAGATAATTTTTCAAGTTGATTCATTGTAGGACAAATTGCAACAACACTTCCGCTACTTTTGAGCATTTTTCTAACTTGTGGCAAAACTTCCCAAGGATCACCAAGATCAATTATTGCCAAATCCATATCTTTTAGAGGCATTTTTTTAGATTTTTTTAAATTCATTTCATGCATGGTGACATATTTTAACATTCCAGCTTTTTTGATGTTTTTTTCTGCAATTTCCATGAATTTTGGTTCAACATCAAAAGTGTAAACATGTCCACGAGGATTTACAATACTAGCAAGAAAAGTAGTCAATGAACCACTTCCAGTTCCAATTTCAAGTATTTTTTGACCAGATTGAACGCCCATTCTTGCTGCAATATATCCAAAATCTTTTGGATAAACAATTTGTGTACTATGTTGCATTTTCATTACATGATCATGGATTGTAGGTTTTAACAAGTAAACATATTTCTCCTTGTTTGTAATCAATCTACTACCAAATTCTTTTCCTATTGCATCATCATGTTTGATAACACCAATGTGTGAATGAAATTGTTCCTTTTTAGTAATTTTCAGTAGCCACTTTTTCGAATCGTTATAAAAAAACATAACAAGATCTCCTGCTTTTATTTTTGCCATTTGAAAATCCTAATTTCCTCGGGTTATAATCATTTTCCACGTTGTGAGCCCCACATTGCAACATGCAGTCTTGGGGAAAACGCAAAATTGTGAGTTTTTGCCAGTTCAGAGATCGATTTTTCTCGTGCACGTATTTCTTCTTTTGTTGAAGCCTGAGTCATTAATTGTACTCTTTTTTCAGGAATTTTGTACTTTGTGATAAATTTTTTGATTTCAGGAATATCGGATTCATTTTCTACAACATATTTAAAAAAACAATTTTCCTGATTTGCAAAAAAGTTATAGCATTCATTATTTTCATAAAGTTCTAACGGATTTCCAGAATTTTCAGTTTTAGGAGATACATTCCATTGATCAACTAAATCTGTCAACATTTTGTTTGGCAAGATTGTACAATTAGTTTCAAGTTCCACATAGAAATCAGGTTTTAGAAAAGATAGTAAATCAGCCAGATCATCTTGCTGAAGTAATGGTTCACCACCAGTAATTACCAGATGTTTAATTTCAAGATCTAATATAATGCATTTAATCTCATCAATTGTCATTTCATTTACTTCTTTTTGAAAATCATAGTTTTCCCAATCCCAAGTATATTTTGTATCACACCAAGTACATTTCAAATTACATTGAGCCGTTCTTAGAAAAATTGCAGGCTTACCAAAATTTGGCCCCTCTCCTTGAATTGATTTAAAAATTTCATTTACTTGCATGGCACTCATTATTTTATATACCTTATATCCTATATCACAATTTAGTTAGTGTGATAAAAGAATTAATCATTAGTTTTGATTATCATAGTGGAAAGACGGTTAAAAAATTAAGAAAATTAGAATTAGAAAAAAAGACTACAACTGATGAAGAAATAAAAAACAAACTCGAAGAAGAAATTGATGTTTTACAGCAAGATTATGAAGCAAAATTGAAACCAGTTGTACTAGAAATTGCATTTAACATTAATTCTCAGATGGAAAATATGTCATATGATGAAATTTTTGAGGAATATAAAATTAGAAACGCAACCTCATCAATGATAGGAGATTGTGTCTATAAAATTTGTCAGAAATTAGAAAGACAGCCATCTCATAAAACAATTTTAGAAATGATGCCAGAACAATTTAAACCAAATTAATTTTCAGGACTGTAGCTCACAATTTTTTTCCAACCTGCAGTATCAGTACATTGTTCATTAGTCATTCTTGAAAACAACAAATCGTTTATTTTTGCAAATTTTTCAGTATCAAAATTAGATTCCTCCATATTTTCGATCATCTGATTTGCAAGACTCATACATGCTTGCTCATGTAAATTTATTGTATTTGAAGGAAAAAGTATGTTTGTTATTGCAATAATGCTAATTATTGAGATTCCAGATATTATTCCAATTTTTACGACCTTACTTAGATCCATATTTGTTTTAATATCATACATAAAATAAACAACATCATAATGGCCCTAATGGAAAAAAGGAAAATCATTTTAAGATCTAATGACTATAATATGCGTTGAAACTTTTTACAAAAACAGAAGATAGTACCACAAAATGTAAGAAATGTGGATCAGATTTGCATGATGCAGAGAGATTAAAAAGACATGAAAAAGTTGCGCATGGAAGAAAAATTGACGTTAAGTGTCGTAATTGTGGAGAAGAGTTTAGAGACCCAAATGACTTGAGAAAGCATAGGAAAAAATGCAAATAATCACATATGTGAATCTAAATTTTCTTTAGAAATTAGTTTTAAGTTTATACGATGACGTCTAATTAAAATATAATATTTTATGATTTCATGTATTTGCTCTACAACTGTATTGTTGTGTTCATTACTTTCAAATAAAAAATCTAGATAATCTTTTTCATTTAGTCTAATAGTAATTTTTCTCAAAATTGTATTAAGAGGATGAAGAATATTATAGATTCATTATGCAACCAATTAAGTAGTAGTCAATCAAGTTTACATGTGAAAAGTTGAAAAAATGTATGATATGCGGATGTAAAGATCACAAACTAATTGGATGTATACACCACAAGTCAAAACAGTGCAGTTGTTATAAACAAGATTAATTATTAAAAATTATGGGATTATTTGGCAAAAAGGAAGATCCAGAAGACTTGATGTATCAGGCAATGACGTTTTTAGAGAAAAATCAACCAAAAGCTGCAGTTTCATTATTTAAAAAAGTCACAAAGATTGATCCTGAAAATGTTAATGCATGGTACAATCAAGGGTTAGCATTAAATCAATTGAAAAAATATCCTGACGCAATAACATGCTTTGATACTATAATACAAATGAACCCAAATGATGCATCAGCATTGAATAATCGTGCAATTTCAATGGCAGAGCTTGGAGACCCAGAAGGAGCGATGGAATATTATGAAAAAGCAATCAAGGTAGACCCAAGCTATGCTCCAGCATATTACAATAAAGGAGTCTTGCTGGATAAGAAACTTGAACACGAGGAAGCATTGAAAGTATTGGATGAAGCAATTAAAATTGACCCAAAAAAACCAAACCCAAGATTTTACAAAGGAATTGTATTAGGTAAAACAGGTAAACATGAACTTGCACTGAATTGTTTTGAAAATGTTTATAGAGCAAATCCAAAACACCTTGATTCTTTATTTCATAAAGGAATAGAATTAGCAGAATTGGATAGACATGAAAAGGCTATTGATGTTTTTGACAAAATTTTAGATAGACACAAAGGAAACATAAATGTAGTTTATGCAAAAGCCAGAAGTAAAGCTGCATTAAACGAGGTTAATGAAGCATTTGATTTACTAAAGGTTGCAATTAAACACTCAAAGACAATCAAGTTATGGGCACGAAAAGAGAAAGTTTTTGAGAAATTCTATGATGATCCTGAATTTCAGAGAATGGTAAAATAACTATAGAATTTTTTTCCTAACTGCATCGATTCGTAATATTTTGATTCTTTTCTTAGGACCAATTAATCGTGCTTCATAAATTGGAACATATATTTCCAAAATGTCTCTAAATTCAATACGTTCCTCAGACGATTTTATTCCAGCATCTGCTGGTTTTTTAAGTTTTGAAATAAGTTTTGAAATTGCAGCGTCAGTTGTGATTTCAGGTCGACGTATAGAATCCTTATCAGCATTTATTGTTTTTTTAGGATGTTTTTCCAAGAGTTTTAAGGTATCATTGTATGAAAGATTCATTTCTTTTCCATGGTGATCAAAGGAGATATCATCAGTGTTTTCAAGCATTACACGTTCCTTCATTTCAACTTTAACTTTATTTTTGAACGATGGTTCTAATTTACTAAATACACCTTTCTTTTTTTTAACAGGAAAAACCTCATCAGAAATAATCACTTCTTGGACATTTTTATCAACAGATAAGGAATGTTCTGCATCACGAATAAAGTCAACACAGTATTTACCAGACAGAATAAGAATTGCTTCAAAATGTAAGGTAAGAGAATGTAGATGTATATCACTTTTTTTAGGTTTGTGGAGTAATGTCTGGAAATGTTTTACTTTTCTTGAATCAACCATTTCTTCAGCTGCATCAGAATCAAGACCAGGCTTTAATGAAATTACTTTTGTTTTCGCATTAATTTTTGCCATATTAACTACATATCATATGTCCACGTATTTTTAAATCCTGTTAAACTAAGAGATACACACTAACTGGCATATAGAATAAGACTAATTCTAGAAAATTCTTAATTGAAAAATTACAATTACACGAGGTTCAGAAACATTTGAAGGAATTAGCAGGTAGGTCTTAGCTTCTAGTTCTCTTTTTTATTGCAGCAATTTTCTTTGAGGATCTAGCTTCTTTTGCTTTTGAAGCTGATTTTGTAACTTTTCCTTCAGTTTTCATACTTTTTCCACTTCTTCGAGAAGCTCGAGATTGTTGTGCTCGTGTTTTTTGTTCTTTTTTTGCTTTTGCTTTGGCTTCATATCTTTCTCTGATCTGATTACTCTTTGCTTCATTCGCTCTGGATGGATGTTTTTTTTTCTTTGCTTTGTATTCAGATTTTGATTGACGTCCTTTTTTCTTTGCTTTTTGTTTTTCAGTTAATTTGGTTCTAACCATACAGAACATAGAATTTTATCATAGATAAAGCAATTCTTAAGAAATTTTTGAAAACGAATTAGCAGGAACGATAAAATTTTTGGTAATTAAAAATGAAATGAAATATTCATCATACTAAAATAGCCTAAGAGACATATACAACATCTTAAGAACAAAAATTATGAATAAAGAGAATCTGTTTACAAAAACTGGCATTCCAAGTAAGAAAGCTAAAGTAAATTATTTTACAGGAAAAATAGCTGCAAAGGATATTTCAGCAAAGATTAAGCCAAGTACTGAAAAAATTTACCATGTAACATTCAAAAATGGAGCAAGAACTAAACTCCATTTTCATGATGCAGGTCAAACATTGATAGTTACTAAAGGAAAAGGAAACTTAGTCATGTACAAAAAAATTGGAACAGGACTAAAAAGTTTTAAAATAAAAAAACTAGAAAGTATAAATCTCAATAAAGGAGATTGTGTACACATTCCTGCAAAAAGATTACACACCCATGGTTCTGTAAAGAAAAATGAAGAATTTTCACATGTTGCAATCAACTCATTTCCAAAAAAGAACTCAGAACCAAAAACCATATGGTATGAATCAGATTTCAAAACAAGTGTAACTGAACAATTACCATAAAATGAATACTAAAAAAATAGAAGAAACAGAATCGTTTTCAGCACACGAAGGAACAGAAATTAGACAAATTTTTTCACCGACAAATACAGACAGTGCAATTCGATATAGTTTAGCACATTGTACAATAAATCCAGGAAATAGTTCAAAACCACATGCCATGAAAACAAGTGAAATATTCTATATTTTGCAAGGAAGTGGAATCATGCATATTGGAACAGAACAAAAAGAAATAACAAAAAATGAAACAATCTTTGTTCCGCCAATGTCAAAACAGTTCATAGAAAACAATGGGAAAATAGATCTAATTGCACTTTGTATTATAGATCCTGCATGGAAGCAGGAAGATGAAATCATCGAGTAGAGCATGTTTTTAACATATTGGAGATAATGAAAGACGTTGAATTCAAGTCAAGCCTACAAGACATTAGAAGTTGATAGCAACAGAGATTTTGAAGAAGTCAAATACGCATATAGGAAATTAGCACTTCAATATCATCCAGATAAAAATAAAGATTTAGAAAGTGAAAAAAGATTCAAGATTATCACAGAAGCTTATCATTTTTTGAAAAATCAAAATAAATATTCTGCAAGACAAAAACCAGAAAAACCACGTGAAGAATCAGATTACACCCAAACAAGTCAAAAGTTCTACGAGAGAACAAAATGGGGAAAAGATGGAGAAGGAAAAACACCCGAAGGCGATTGGGGAAAGTACACAAAAGATTTTGAAGCAAATGAAGAGTGGTGGAAAAGATATGAAAATGAGTTTTGGGAAAAATATGAAAAAACAGTTAACGAACAAACAAAAAAAGAGCCAGACAGAGGATTTACAAAAAAACGTGAAGAATTTGAACTAAAAGTGGACGTTGATCAAAGTCTCTGTATTGGGTGCTGTAGTTGTGAAATTATTGCTCCAGAAGTTTTCACGATTGACAAAAACACAAAATCAAATCCAAAATCAAGAGTGTACAATAAGGAAGGTGCAAAGAATCAAAAAATCATCAGTGCCGCAGAAACATGCCCTACCAAAGCAATCATTGTGGATAATTTAGATGATAATGAAAGAATTTACCCATATTAGATAGTCTTCAATTTATTGTAAATAGAGTCAAGTTCAGACTCGGATAATTCAATTTTATCTTTAAACATTGAATGTACAGGACCTGCAGAATCATCATTACTACGAGGTATCAAATGAACATGCACATGAGGAATTTCTTGTCCGCTTTCTTTTCCATTATGAATTGCAATTAGAGTAGAGCCTTCAAGAGAGTCAACCTTTGATGTCATTTTATGTACGGCATCAAATAATTTTTGATTTACATCAAAAGGTAAATCTTGAATTTTAGCATGATGTGCTTTTGGAATTACCAATGTGTGCCCCTTTGCAACAGGAAACGCATCAAGAAATGAGATAGAATAATCATCTTCATACAAAATTTTTGTAGGAATTTCTTTTGAAATGATTTTGCAAAAAATACAATCCATATTATTCACCAGGAATTACAATTTTTGCCCAAGGAAGTCCATGACCATAAGTAATAGTAACTAATGTTCCCTCTTTAAGATTACAGTTTTCAATAGTTTTTGGGATTCCGTCAATAGTATCAACATAGCAATTGCCATCTGCAGACTGGAAAATTTCAACTTCTTCAGTAATATCTTCACGAATAAAGTTCCAAAATGGAAACACAAGCGTACTAAGAACAACACCTGCAACTGCTAATGAACCTAAAAACACTATAGCATATTTTTGACCGTCAGATAATTCCAATGTTTAATCACAGAAATTTTGTATTAATAATTTTACCACATGCCGCCTTGTTCAACTCCACCTTTGGTGCTGAATTCAGGTTTTTTCTCAGGGACATTGCCATGTGCTTTTTTCATGTGTCGTTCTAACCTTTCAGGTTGATGTAATTCCAGATCACAAACTTTGCATTTGGTGTTTGTTTTCTTATCTTCTTTTTTCTTACCAAATAATCCCATGTACACTATTGAAATTAGATTGATATAATGGTTTTTCAAACAGGGTGCGTGACAGTAAAAAATATCACGGTTTTAGGTTCAGGTGTCATGGGGCATGGAATTGCACAGGTTTCAGCAACTGCAGGATATAATGTAGTATTACGAGACATCAAACAAGAATTTTTGGATAAAGCCATGGAGAAAATAAAATGGAGTTTAGATAAAATGGTAACAAAAGAAAAGATTTCAAAAGAAGAGGCAAATGGAATTTATTCAAGAATCACCCCAATAGTAGATTTGAATGAAGCAGTCGAAGATGCAGAAATGGTAATAGAAGTAGTGCCAGAAATAATGGAACTAAAAAAACAGGTTTATGCTGAATTAGATAAGGCTGCAAAACCTGAAGTCATCTTTGCATCAAATACAAGTACATTACCAATCACAGAAATTGCAAATACAACAAGTAGACCGGAGAAATTCATTGGAATTCATTTCTTCAATCCACCACAACTCATGAAATTAGTTGAAGTTATTCCTGGTGAAAAAACAGGTCAAGAGATAACAGAATTGACACAAGAATTTGTAAAATCAGTAAATAAACAAGCCGTGCTATGTAGAAAAGACGTACCAGGTTTTATCATCAATAGATTATTCATACCAATGGTTCATGAAGCATGTTATCTACAAGATAGAACTAATGCAACTTTAGAAGAGATAGATTCTGCAGTGAAGTTCAAATTGGGATTTCCAATGGGAATTTTTGAATTAGCAGACTTTACAGGAATGGATGTAATCCATAAAGCAACAGTCGAGATGCATTTACGAGATAAAAAAGTAATCAACCCACATAAAACAGTAGAAAAAATGTTTGATGAAAAAAAATTAGGTCAAAAATCAGGAGAGGGCTACTACAAATACTCAGATGACAAATATGAAAGAGTAGCATTATCTGAAGAATTGGCAGAGAAATGTAATCCAATACAACTGGTTGCAAATATCTTAAACAATGCAGCTTGGCTGATTACAAACGGCGCAAGCGATATTGAAGAGATTGAAAAAGCATGTAAGTTAGGATTGGGATTGAAAAAACCACTATTTGAGACCGCAAAAGAAATCGGCATCAAAAATATTGTAGATGAGTTAAACAAACTTGCAGAAGAGCATGGTGAGTTTTACAAACCAGACCCACTTTTAGAATCTATGATTTGATTTGTTCTAAAATATAATCAACTGCATCTTTTGGAGAATCAAATCCAACGATTTTTACATTTTCTCGGTGATCTAAATATTGATCAGCGTATTTAGTAGCCATTCCACCAGAATTTTTGATTGTTGCAATTGGTTTTTTGTACATGTATGCTGCACAGATTTCAGATAAAGTTCCAGATCCACCGCCCACAACTATCACACCATCTGCAGATAATGCATTTAGAAAATCCCTAGATAGCCCCATTCCAGATGGAATAACCATATCACAGTATTCATTTGCCAGAGATGAATCATCTTGAGGGATAATTCCTATTGTTAATCCACCTTCATCTTTTGCTCCATGAGATGCAGCCTTCATTACTCCACCAAGACCACCAGTGATTAAAACAGAATTTGATTTTGCAACTTCTTTACCTGCTTCATACGCAACAGATTCTATTTCAGGAGTACACCCATTATCATTATTCCCAATAATTAAGATCTGACGCATCTTTACCATAAATAAGGACCATTTAATCTCAATATAATTTTTAAAAAGAGTTATAAAAAAAGAGAAATGAAATATGGTATGGATAAACGTTCAATGCCAGTTTGCTTCACTAACGAGCAATTCAAAAAGATCGAAGAAATTGCAAAGAAGAATGGCATGCTAAATTCAAGTCAAGGGTTAGAGAAACTTCTATCAGAACTCTAAATCAAAAAAATTCTTTTTCTAATTTTATAATTTATTTAGATCCCTATTTCAGTATAATTATGGGATTATTTAGTAAAAAACCAGCAATTTGTACAGTTTGTAAAAAGGAGACAAAACACAAACATAATGCAAAAAAAGAATGGTATGTAGAATCACCACTTTGTGGAGATTGTTACATGGATAAAATGCAAGAATCTTATGATTCAAACATTAAATCAAAATGTATAGTGTGTGAAACTCAAAAAAAGATTACAGATTTGTGGGAACCAAGATGGCAATGGGATATGAAAGGATTACTTTGTAAGACCTGTTTTGATAACAAAGAAGGTGATTTTAAGACAAAAAAAGAATTTTGTGTGTTATGCAATAAAAAAATGGGATTTATCAGATATAATCCAAAATCAGATTGGAAAATAAAGGGTCAGCTATGTAGAAGATGCTGGGACGAACAAAAAGCAAAAAATAGCTAAGATGAGATTTTTTACAAAAATTCCATGCGATGAATGTGACTTGAAGTTTAAAACTCAGGAAGAGTTAATGCAACATCTACAGATCACACATTACAAAGATTTACCATACGACTGTAAAGAATGTGGAGAAAATTTCTCAAATATGGAAGATATGAGAACACACCTACAAAGACAACATAGTTATAAAAAAGATAGAATTTAGATTGCTTTTACATTTCTTACAAGACCGGGTCTTTTCTTTGTGAAAACTCTAAAACCACAAATACATTTGATCTCAGGAAGCCTTGCTAATTCTTCTAATGCAGTTTCAGAACCACAGCGCATACATTTGTAAAATACATCAAATTTTTCTTCAGAAAACGATTCTTCAGACATATCTGTTAATCACAAGCTCTATAATAAAAGGCTAAGTTATTTGAGAGATAACTCAATGTAGACGTCGTCAGGAATTTTTAGACGCATTAATTGCCGTATTGCTTTGTCATCTGCGTTAAGATCAATAATTCTTCTATGCATTCTCATCTCCCATTTTTCATATGTTTCAGTTCCACTTCCACATGGAGATTTACGTGTAACAACATTTAGACGCTTAACAGGAAGTGGAGTTGGGCCTTTTACTTTAACACCAGTTTTTTTGCCAATACCCATAATTTCATCACATACAGAACCAAGCTTCAAAAGACTTATGCTAGTTAATTTAATGCGAGCATTTTGAGCCATAACGACTCTATCTCTAAGGTTTGTGTTCTTCTGTAATTTCTTTTACAACACCGGCAGCAATTGTTGCGCCCATGTCTCTTAATGCAAATCTACCCATCTCAGGGAATTCACTAAATGTTTCAATACATGTTGGTCTTACAGGTCTAATTTTAACAATAGCAGAATCTCCAACTTTTAGGAATTTTGGGTTTTCTTCATCCATTGCACCAGTTTGTGGATTAATTTTTCCAAGGAATTCAGTAATTGTTGCGGCAACTTGTGCTGTGTGACAATGCATTACAGGCGTATAACCTGGCGCGATTGCGGTTGGATGATGAATAACTATAATTTGTGCTTTGAATTCTTTTGCAACCATTGGTGGGGCGTCAGGAGTACCTAAAACATCTCCACGTTTGATATCATTCTTTTCAATTCCTCTCAAGTTAAAACCAATATTATCACCTGCTTCTGCACTTGGAAGTTCTGCATGATGAGACTCAATAGATTTAATCTCACCTTGTGCACCAGCAGGCATTACAATTATTTTTTGTCCTGGCTTCATCACTCCGGTCTCAACACGTCCTACAGGTACAGTTCCGACACCAGTGATTGAGTATACATCTTGAATTGGAAGTCGTAGTGGTTTACCAGTTGGTTTTTCAGGTGCAACGAAATCATCAAATGCTTCTAAAAGTGTTTTACCAGAATACCACGCCATGTTCTCAGATTTTTTGACTAAGTTATCGCCTTTCCATCCAGAAACTGGGATGAATGGTACTTCGTCTGCTTTGTAACCACATGATTTTATTAATCCTTTACCTTTCTCAACTGCTGCATTGTAAGCATCTTCTGAGAAATTACTATCATCCATTTTGTTAACTGCAACAATAATTTGACCTACACCAAGTGTCTTTAGTAAGAAAGCATGTTCACGTGCTTGTCCACCAGGTGCAATTGCAGTATCAGTTTCACCAGGTTTTGCAGATAAAACAAGAACAGCACAGTCTGCTTCAGAAGCACCTGTAATCATGTTTTTGATAAAGTCTCTATGTCCTGGAGCGTCAATTAATGTATAATTAAATTTTGGAGTATCGAATTTTTGGAAAGCGAGATCAATTGTAATACCTCTTTCTCGCTCATCTTTGATGTTATCCATTACCCAAGCATACTTGAAAGTATCACCCTTTCCAGTTTTCTCAGATTCGGCAGCATGAGCATCAATTGTTCTTTGGTCAACGATGCCAAGATCCATCAAGAAATGACCCATTGTGGTCGATTTACCATTATCAATATGTCCTGTGATGATCATGTTCAGGTGTGGTTTATCTGCCATAGAAAATTCGTATCAAGTCCGCTTTATAATCATTTTGATTTTTTGCAATTTTTTGGATGTTTTTTTGAAATTTTTAGATCATAGAAATTTTGATAATTTAACATATAGTATAAATCAAAGAAGAAAAAATCGATAGTATGAAAATTACAGTATCAATTATCAAAGCAGATGTCGGAGGAATTGGAGGACATACAAGACCTAGTGATAATTTGATTCAAGCCGTCAGAGATACAGTAAAATCTGCAGGAGACTTGTTAATTGATCATTATATTGGATATTGTGGAGACGACGTTCACATAGTTATGAGTCATACACAAGGCGTCGACAGCGAAAAAATTCACAAATTAGCATATGATGCATTTGTAGCAGGAACCGCGGTTGCAAAAAATGAAGGATTATACGGTGCAGGTCAAGATTTGCTTAAAGATTCCTTTTCAGGTAATGTAAAAGGAATGGGACCGGGAGTTGCAGAATTAGAATTTGAAGAAAGACCAAATGAAGCATTTACAGTATTTGCAGCAGACAAAACAGAGCCAGGTTGTTTCAATTATCCGATGTATAGATTATTTGTAGATGCATTAAGCAATACAGGATTAATTGTTAACAAGTCACTCGCAAAAGGCGTAATATTTTACGTCATGGATGTAGAAGAAGCAACAATTGCAAAACTTTCACTGTGGGAAGATAAACCAACTTTAGAGGCTGCACTAATGTATCCTGGAAGATATGTTATTTCATCAATTACAACTAAAGATGGGGAACCAATCATGGATGCATCAACGGATAGATTACATAATATTGCAGGAACGTATGTAGGAAAAGATGATCCAGTATGTGTTGTTCGAACACAAAAAAATTTCCCAGCAACTGAAGAAGCAGGAAGTGTTTTTAACAATCCGCACTATGTTGCAGGAAATACAAGAGGAAGTCACAATATGCCACTAATGCCTGTGAAATTAAATTCTGCAGCAACAATCAATTTCTGCATTCCAATTGTTGAATCACTTGTTTTCAGCATGCATGATGGAAAATTTACAGGCCCATTTGACGGATTCTCAACTCCAGATTGGGATTACATAAGAGAACAAGCAACAATAAAGGCATTAGCAATTAGAAGTCAAGGGTTTATTCATCCAGCAACACTTGTTCCAGACGAACTAGAATATGCAGAAGGATACAAAGATAGAATGAGCGTAGTTAAAGAAAAAATGGTCCCAATGGACTCAAAGTCAGATTCCAGTGAAAGAAAAGAAAATTATGAAGATCCAGACTAAGAACATAATTTTTTAGGAAAAGATTAAATCAATTGTATCAGTATACAACGTATATGATTTCAAGATATGAATTTCAATTTTCATTCCTATCTCACAGCGTAAGTAAAATTGCAATGACGGTTGCTGCAGTATTGACGTTTTCACATATTGTGGTTCAATTATTTAGTCAGACTATTCCAGAAATTTTCTGGCCAGTTTTCAAAGATATTGGAGCAGGCTTCATTTTAGTAACAGCACTTGGTTTCGCATTAGCATGGTTTTTCAAAGCAAGGCCACATAACAGACCAAAACATTACTCAGTCGTATCATTTGACATTGATGGAAGAGAAACAATTTTGCCAGGACTACGAACAGAATTTAGAAATCATGACGTAGCATGGAGTTTCATGAAACAATACAAAGAGTCATACCCGTTAAACAATTTTGCCTTAGTCTCAGACCTTAAAAAAGACCGAAAAAAAGTTATGTTCAGATACATTTAGAACAAAAGTTAATCAAATAAAACATCAAAACTATATCAATACATGAAATTTTCAATTATTTCAGACGCATTTCAAAAAATGGAAGCAACTAGAAAGAGACTTGAGCTTACAGACATACTTGTAAAATTAATACAAGAAATACCAGAAGAGGTAATCTCAAAAACAATTTATCTAATTCAAGGTAAGCTAAGACCGAATTTCGAAGGCATTGAACTCGGCATTGCAGAAAAACTTGTAATGAAAGCAATGTCAAAGTCATCAGGCATACCTCTAAAAAAAATAGAAGATGATTACAATAAAGGAGGAGATTTAGGCCAAACTGCAGAAAATATTTTGCGACAAAAGATTCAAACGACTTTTACATCAGAAACAATTACTCTAGAAAAAGTCTATGATACATTATTAAAAATTGCAAAACTAGAGGGAAAGGGCTCTCAAGAAATGAAAATGAGATATGTCTCAAGTTTATTGAATGACGCAACCCCACAAGAAGCAAAATTTATTATGAAAATTTTACTCGGAACATTACGCCTAGGAATTGCAGAGAATACAGTTATGGATGCATTAGCTATAGCATTTACAGGAAAAAAAGAGAATAGAGAAACAATAGAAAATGCGTATAATGTTTCAAGCGATTTAGGAAAAGTTGCAGAAGTTATTTCAACAAGAGGAATTGAACAGATAAAAAAATTTCAAATTGAATTATTCAATCCAATTAGACCAATGTTGGCAGATAGAATTAAGAGTGGAGAAGATGCGGTGAAAAAATTTCAAGATGATTTTGCCGCAGAATATAAGCTAGATGGAGAACGTGCACAAATACATAAACAAAAAAATACAATAATTATTTTTTCAAGAAGTTTGGAAAATATTACTTCGTATTATCCAGATATAGTTGAAAAAATTTCAAAAACAATCATTTCAGAGAATGTTATTTTAGAAGCAGAAGTTGTAGCAATGAATAGTAATTCAGGAGATTTTCTCCCATTTCAAGAATTAATGCACAGAAGAAGGAAGTATGAAATTGATGAAGCTGTTACAAAATATCCAATCACGGTAAATTTCTTCGACATATTATTTTCAGATGGAAAAAATTGCATGGAAATGATATATGCCGAAAGACGGAAATTATTAGAAAAAATTATCAAAGAGGATGAGTTTGCAAGACTTATTCCAATGTCAATAATAAATAGTAAAGAACAGGTACTAGAAATTTTGGAAAATTCAATTAATGCAGGATGTGAAGGATTGATGTTAAAGCAAATGAATTCAACTTATAGAGCAGGAATTAGAGGAAGTAACTGGCTTAAACTTAAGAGAGAATATCAAAATGATCTTGGAGACAGTCTTGATCTAATAGTAGTTGGTGCATTTTTTGGAAAAGGGAGACGTACTGGAAAATATGGGACATTGTTGGTTGCAACGTATAACGATGAAGATGATACATTTCCAAGTATTTGTAAAGTTGGAACCGGGTTTACAGATGAGAGTTTAGATCAATTATATCAAATTCTTTCACCCAAAGTCACTTTGAAAAAGAACCCAAAGATTGTAAGTGAAATGGAAGCAGATGTTTGGTTTGAACCAGAATTAATTATAGAAATAGTTGCTTCAGAAATAACACAAAGCCCAATTCACAAAACAGCATTAAATAAAATTAAAGAAAATACAGGTCTTGCGCTAAGATTCCCAAAGTTTACAGGAAAAATTAGAACAGAGAAAAATTCCGAAGATGCATCAACTGATGAAGAAGTAATTGCACTCTACAAAGTGCAGAAAAAGACCACAAATCAGGACTAGGTTTTAAATTCAGTTAAACAAGCCTTAATATTCAGTCCAAATATTATGATAACTTGTTATGTACAGTGGGGAATTAGAAGTACAGGCAAAACGAAAAGCAGTTGCCGTATTACAGGATGAAATTAATAGAATTCTAAATGCAGGTCGAAGTCTCTCATTATTACCAGAATTAATTGTAAAAAAAGACAAAACCGGAATTAAAGACGCAATGGAACAAATTACATCTTTAGAAGAAGAAGTTGAGAGTTTAAGAAGAAAAATTACAAGGGATGTTGCAGATGTTGGAGGCCTCATTCTAAATCGTGAAAATTTACTAAACACCGCATATACCATGGATGAAATTGCAGGTTATATCACAGGAATTGCTTTCAAATTATCAAACATTAAATCAACCACCCTAAAATCATCGAAATTGGATAAAGACCTAACAGAGCTAATAGAATTAGTTGTAGATGAAATTTACAAATTAAATGAGATTATTAGAAGTTTAAATTCGGATTCTGCAAAATCGATTGAATTAGCACAAGATACGCAAAAACTAGAAAGAGAAATCGATACCAAGTATAGAAAAATGGTATTAAAAGCACTTGAAATTTCTACTACAAGTGAAATGTTATTGATGAAAGATACCATAGAAGGAATTGAAGAAATGGCAGACAAATGCCAAGAAGTTTCAGATTCATTCATTCTTTTGGCATTGAGTTTGTAATTTTGAAGACAGAACTATTAGAAAATCGTTTGATTGTATGGAATATAGAAGATTCTAAAAAATTATTCAAACAAGGTTATTACGGAAAACCTATTGGAATTCCAAAACCAAGACTAGATGATATTGATGCTCCATTAATTTTGGATTTGATAGAAGGATACTATCTAATGAATAATGCAAAGATCCAGATTTATAAAAATAAAAAAAAGATTTCGCCAAAGAAGATGTTTGATATTTGCCAAGAACAACACCATAACTTTGAAAAAAAATTTCAAGTGTACAAAGACTTTAGAGATAAGGGGTACATTGTTAATCCAGGCATAAAATTTGGATGTGATTTTGCAGTATATCAAAAAGGACCAGGTATTGATCATGCACCATTTTTAGTTCAAGTGTATAATAGAAATGAAAACATAACATCAACAGACATTGTGTTGGCAGGAAGATTAGCTACAAGTGTTAAGAAACAATTTATTTTAGCACTTCCATCAGGAAAAGAAAAAGTTGATTATGTTTCACTTGATTGGTGGAAAGCTTAAAAACTTTTGATATGACCTGCTATTTTATCAAATATCTCAAACTGTGCTTTTGATACCTTAAATTCAAAACCACTTTTCCATTTTCCATAAATTCGAATACCTTTTGAGGTAGGATCTATAGTGATTGTTGCATCATTAACAGATTGTTGTGCAATAAGTTCGTTTAATACAGAATCAGAGTTTAGTGTATCTACAATTTTTCCACCTTCCCATTGAACAGTAGTGACTTTTTTTGAACCAAAGTGACCAGATGATTGTAAAACAGTTCTTGCCGTTAAATCTACAAGATTATCTGTTTGTTTTCTAACAATAAAGTGAGCTTGAAAACGGTCTTGTGCCCCCCATGGAAGTGGATTTGGATCTTGCATTTTTACCCCTTTTGAATTATCTGAATGACATCAATGTTTGTGCCACTAACATCAAGACAGCCCTTATTTGTAACCATTCGAGTTGTTTGTGAAAACACTCTACTGTAATAATCGTCAGTTTCAACATCATCAGTTGCAATCTCCTTTGGGGTAGAAGATATTGCGATCTCTTTTAGCATATCTGCGAATTTTTCGGGCATTGATTGAATAACAAATGTTTCAGATTCTGTATCATGCATTAGCTATCTTCAAGATTACCCACAAATAAAGATAATTCCCTAGTGGTAAGCAATTAATATTGCAAATCAGTAAAAAATTTTGTCAAATTGAAGTTTGAGAATAAAGTTGTTTTAATCACAGGTAGTGGAACCGGCATCGGAATGACGGTCGCAAAAAAATTTGTAGAAAGTGGGGCTAGCGTCATCATTTTAGGAAGAAGAAGGGAACCACTTGAGAGTACATCCGAAATGCTAACAAAAATAATTAATGAAAAGAATTCAAATGGATTTGTAAAAATATTTTCAGGGGTTGATGTCAGTGATGAAAAGGCTATTACCGAAATGTTCGATACACTGAAAAATGAAGGTGTGAATGTAGACATAGTTGTAAATAACGCAGGAGTTTCAGGTCCAGTTACATGTTTTGCACATGCATCATTAGAAGATTTTAGAAGTACCGTGGATATTCATCTTACAGGAACATTTTGGACATCTGTACAGGCATTAAAAATTATGAAAGAAGGTGCCAAAATAATTACAATTTCAACATTTTTTGCAGAAGAAAGGCCATTAGAACAGAGACCATATAGATTCCGAGGACCATATACCGCATCACAAGGAGCAAAGAACAGACTGGTAGAAGCCATGTCATGGGAGTTAACTGAAAAAGGAATTGTGTCAATTGGAACAAACCCAGGACCAGTGCATTCAGATAGAATTTACAAAACAGTTTATCCTAAAGCAGCATCAGAATTTCTCAGAGTAAGTGGGTTTGAGGAACTAATTCCTACAGAAGTTGAGACAGCTAATAAGGAAATTTTAGGATTACTCGGAGAGGATGAAGAAACAATCAAAAATGGAATTAAAAGCGCTGCAGAAAAACTAGGTAAAAAAGAATCAACACTCACTAATTTATTAAATAAAGTTCAAAGCATAGCAGAGAAAATTCAAAAAAATACTTCTACTATGATTGCAGATCAACAATTCCTGTCACAAGATCAAGTGGCAACCACAATTCTAACACTTGCAGATGATGATCAAGCAAAAATTCTAAATGGAAAGATTATTCCAGGAGATCGAGTTTTCTATCCAGTAAGATCCCACATAACATCAATCCCAAAAACAGTAAAACAACATAATTATTCATCAAAGATTGCAGTTTTGACGATTGATGCTACAGACGAAGAAGATGCAAAGAGAGCAGAAGAAATCGCTGCAAATATAGAATCAAATGGAGGTCAGGCAATTTGTTTCATATCAAACAAATGTTCAAAAGAAATTCAAGATTCGATTACAAACAAATTTCATTCACACGTAATAGATTTTTCAAAGAATGAAGAGTTTACAAGATGGTTTAACACTGCAAAATCAAAAGGAGACATAGAAGTATTTATTCATATAACAGGCAAGGTTCCAAGCATTTCAAGATTAATTGAATTGTCTAGAAAAGAGTGGGATGAATTAACAAACAAATTCATCAATATTCCAGCTATAGTCAGTCAAAATGCAATGAACGTATTTGTTCCAAATGGTTCAAACGATCCAAGGCTTTTCAAAGATGCAACAGGAAGAATTGTGATCGTTGGTCCAGATTTACCATATGGAAAAAAGATTGGCGGAGGCGAAAGATCAAGAGTAGAGGTATTCAGAGGAGCATTAAGACCATTTGCCACAACTATAAATCAAGAATTAAGTGACGTTTTGAAATCAAATGTAAGAGCATTTCTAGTATTGGCAGGCACAGTAGATGGTAAAGAGCCAAACAATGCAAGAATTACAGATGCAATTAATTATTCAATATCTAGTGATTCAGAATCTAGTGCAGAAGTAATTTTCTGCCCTGACGAATCAAGATAAAAATGGAAAAATTTTCAACACTAAAAATAGGAAATACATTTGTTTCTACCACAAGTATTTCTAAAAAGGAATTAGAAGAATATCTTGGATTTTCAAGAATAAAAAATGCAATGTTTGAGATAGATTCCGGAAAGAATGAAAATAGAGTTGTTTCAGGACGTGCAATTATTTCAAGAATGGAAGGAGAGTTTACAAGATTACGACAAATTTATGGAAATTACATCGTGTTATACGGAATAGATGGAGATATGGAATGGAAAAATAGACAGACTAGATTTTTGAGACCAATTTACACAGATCAAGTGATACTACTCAAATTTACAATTTCAGATAAAAGAGACATAGATGATGAATACGGATTGATTAGTGTTGATTTTGAGGCTACATTTGAAGATGGAGATCTAGTTCTAACTTCAAAAAAAAATCTCTACAGAATTAAAAAAGACCCCCCATCGAATCGATAATCAATTTTACTGCAGCAGCTAAAAGAACTATTGTTACAAGAATTTTCAATTTTTTTTCTTTAATTTCTAATGATAATCTAGCACCAAGTAAACCTCCACAAAATGCACCAATTGCCAAAAAGAATGCCTGTAAATAATCAGGATGGCCTAATGCAGAGTGTACTAAAAGACCACTAAGAGAAGCAAACATCAAAACAAGTTGTGCAGTAGGAGCAGCCTTTCTCATAGGAATACCTATACCAATCACCATCAACGGAACAAATACAATTCCACCACCTATTCCAAATAGGCTAGAAATTATCCCTGCAAAAAAGCTAGCCCCTGCAGAAATGATCATCATCAATGTAGTTCGATTGTATGGCTTCTCATCTGCTACACGTTTGATAAAAATGTAAACTGCAGAAGCAATCAATACAAATGCAAATAAAATTTGAAATGCTACAGGAGTCATCACATCAGAAACAAATGCACCCAAAATGGTTCCAGGAATACACATGAGACCAAGTTTAATTCCAATTCCAAATTCAACACGCTTTTGACGTGTATATGATATAGTTGAGGCTACAGAGTTACTGAAAGCTGCAAAAAGACTGTTACTTGCAGCAAGTGCAGGAGGAAATCCAGCAAAAGTCATTGCAGGCACTGCAATTATTCCACCTCCAAGTCCTACAATAGAGCCCAATACCCCAGCTGCAAATCCTAATGGAATTAGCCATAAATTTTCATACATTGAGTTAGGACAGAAGATTGTGTAGTATATTAGATTTTAGAAAAAAAAGTTAACTGCAATGAGAACGTAATGATGCCATGGCACAGGCGTTTGTTCTGATAAATTGCGAATTAGGTTCAGAAGAAGAAATTATTTTAGAATTAAAAACATTGCCAGATGTTAAACAAGTTCAAGGTACATTTGGTGCATATGACATTATTGCAATGATATCATCAGAAACAGTTGAGAAAATTCGTGAGACAATATCATGGAAAATTCGTAAAATTGAAAAGATACGATCTACACTAACATTGACTAAAGTTGAAGGTCAAGGAAAATAATTTTATTCTGGAGCAATATAGAAAACTACACTTACATTAGTTCTAATCTCTTCATCGCCAGACATAATTGGTGCAGATTTCATTGAAGACTCCATTGCAATCCCATCAAATGAAGATCTCATAGGACTATCATAGTATGGCATTACATTATCATGAATAACTACAGATTTCACTCCAACAATTTGTTGCTTTAATGGAACAAGTGCTTTTTCGGCTTTTTGTGTGGCATCAATTATTGCATTGGCAATTAAATCATCACTGATTTTTTGAGATGTGTCGTCAGATAATTGAAAAGAAACATTGTCAACACGATTTGCACCAAAAGATACTGCTGCATCAATAATATGTCCAGCTGAATCAACTTTATCAGTTTGAACAGACAATATGTTAGAGACACGATAACCGATGAGAATTTGTTGGTAATTTCCATTAGAATCTTTTATACTGTCATATAACGGATAAATTCTAAAATTTGAGGTTTGGATATCATCTTCAGATATTCCAGAGCTAGTTAATGATGAGATAACAGAGTTTAATGAATCAGAATTTTTAGATAAAGATTCATTGGCAGTTTTTGCCTCAGAGTCTACCCCGAGAACTACAATTAGGATATCAGGTTCAGAAGATACAGATGCGCTGCCGGTAACTGATATGGTATTTTCCGAAGGATCATATTTTTCTATCCAGTGAGTGATTAGGTCTTTACTCATTTCAAATTCAGCATCTTGAGATTCAGCTTGATTCTCATATTGAGTTAAAGTTACAGCAAAGGCTAAAACAAATACAACACCAACTATCACAGCGATGTTAATCCGAGTATCCATACAATTTATCAAAGAATATAGTATAAAAATTCACGAGTCGAATATAGATTTGAAATGAAGGGCATTCCAATGATTGATCCAGTTTCAGAGTTAAAAAAGTTATTTGAGGCCAAAAAATTTGATGCAGCAATAAAATTTTGCCAAATACTACTAGAAAAAGATCCAAATGATCCTATTGCGTTACAGAATCTAGGCACAGCATACTACATTGTAGGAGCATATGAAGATAGCGTAAAATGCTGTGACAAAATTTTAGAAAAAGATCCAAATGAAGGACATGCCATAAAAAATAAAATGCATGCATTAGAGAGATTGGAATTACATGAACAAGTTTTAGGATGTTGTGAGATTCTGTTATCAAAAAATGATAAAGATGTTGATGCATTAGTTACAAAGGGTATTGCACTTAACAAAACAGGAAAACATGAAGATGCATTAACACTGTATGACTTATCATTAGAATTAGATAAAACAAATGTTGATGCATTGATGAATATGGCAGTAACTCTAAGTTATTTGGGAAGATATCAAGATTCAATTCCATATTACGATACAGTTCAACAAATAATGCCAAAATTTTCTAGAGCTGCTATTGAAAAATCAAAAGCATTTAAAGAATTAGGAAGAGAAGATGATGCATTTTTAGCTGCACAAGGCGTGAGGTTAAAAGACGCTGAATTATTGAAACAAGATGCAAAAAAGAACAAGTATTCAATTCAACATGCATTTCTTTTGAAGAGATACAAAAGTTCAGAAAAAAAGAATTAACTACATTCGTTCAGGAGCATCAATTCCAAGTAAACTCAATGATGCTTTTAGAGTTTTTTGAAATGATACAACAAGACATAATCTTGCATTTAGTAACTCAGGAGTTTCAGATGTCAAGACCTTAATATGTTCATAAAATGATGAGAAAGTAACTGCTAATTCATATGAATATTTTGCAATTACTTTAGGGGATAAATTATTAACAGAATCATTTACATGGACATCAAACATTGCAATTTTTTTAATTAGATTTGTTTCATATTCAGAAGATAACAATTCAAATCCGGAATCAAAATTTGGTTTTGTATCTGTTTTTTCAAGAATTCGAGATGCACGTGCATACGAATATTGAATATAACTACAAGTGTCACCTTCTAAACGAAGTGAATTTTTCAAGTCAAATGTAATAATTTTGTCAAGATCCGGTTTTATCATTTCATAACGAATAGTTCCAACTGCAACAATGTTGGCAATATTTTGAAGTTCTGATTCAGACAAATTTTTATTTCGACTTTTGGATTCATCAAAAACACGTTTTGTGAGAGTTTCAAGCACGATATCTGCATTGACATACAATCCTTTTCGTCCAGACATTTGTGTAGATTCACCATCCACAGATAGACCTAAAGATTTTACAGTATCTGCACTCAAAGTAACAGATTCATAGCCCAAATGCGTGTATGCACCTTCTTCTTTGAATTTTGCCATTAAACCGGATACAATTTTTTGTAAACGAATTTGTCTATTATCAATAACAGTAATCACCTTACTTCCAGAGAAATTTAATTTGTTATCACCATCCAATGTTGTTTCATAAAGTGTTTGAGAATTTTTTTGTGTAGAATGTATTTTGTAATGAAATGGATCATCAACTAAACCAAGCTTCCAAGCAGCATATGGAATATCTTTTGCAATATATGTTGCAACACCGTTGCTTCTTACCAAAATTTTATCATCCTCACCATCTGTAGGAATTACCCAACAGCCTGCATTATCACCATCATCTTCATACTTGATTTGATTATCAAACTTTAGTTTTTCAAAAATTGTTTCCCATAATTTTGAATGTATTATTTGAGATTCAAAGTTGAGACAATCATAGAAAACTCCTAAATTCCAAACTGTTTTCAATTGTTCATTCAATACTTTTCTAGTAATAGTTTGTGCAATTTTTGAAACTTCACTTGAGCTATCTTCAATTTGTTTTAGAATTTCATGTCGTTTTCCTTCTAATTCCTTATCAGATTCATATTTTTCAGTAGTTTTTACATATACGGTATCACCACAATAATGATCAAATTTTTCATTATCAGGAGATTCTTGTGAAAAGCCAAGTTCTGTAAAACCAACTATAATATCGGCAACTTGAAGACCAGAATCATCCACATAATTTAGTACCTTAACATCATAGTTTGCTTTTTTAAGAATTTTTGATACAACATCACCTAAAATTATATTTCGTATATGTCCAACATGCAAGGCTTTGTTTGGATTTACAGAAGTGTGTTCTACAACAATTTTTTCATTATTTCCAAATTCAAGTGCACCATAATTTTCTTGAAGAGATAAACTAATGACAAGGTTATTGAATTTTGTATAATCAATACTAAAGTTAAGATATCCACTAGGATGTGGTTCAACATTCTTGATTTGTGACATATCATCAAAATTATACATCGTTGATAATTCTCTAGATATTTCCTGAGGGCTTTTTTTGAGTTGTTTTGAGAGTAGAAATGGAACATTACATGTAATATCTCCAAACCCAGGCTTTGCAGATTCTACTGAAAATTTGACAGGCTCATAATTTTTTGCATCTAATATTTCAGCAGTTTTACTTCGTATATTTTCAAATAATTTGAGAAAGACCATACATTTAGAATTCAGATGATATCATATCTAAGCCTTCCAATAGACCTTCACCCGAATTTTTTGTGGTTACAATTTTGGCAATTTCTTTTAATTCTGGAATTGAATTATTCACTGCAATATTGTTTTTCACAGTTCTAAATAGTGGAACATCAGTTTCACTATCACCTAAGGCAATTGTATCTTCAAGATCAGCATTTAACATTTCAAGTGCTTTGATTAATCCTGAACCTTTGTCAATACCACGGGAATTGATGTGATATGCATAACCACTGTCAAATAGTCCTACATTGAATCCTTTTTCGTCTAATAATTTTTGGGCATTTTGTATATCGAAAGTTCTGTCTAAGACAACTTCAGTAAGTCTAGGAAATACAGGTTTTTCTAAAATTGGTTCGTCGAGTATTCCTTTTAGATATGAAAAAGCGTTTTGACATTCTTGTTTATTTCCAAGCAATTTGTGAGTCATTACTTCTCCATGAGTAATGCAACCCCCATTTTCACCTACACCGAGTAATGTTAGTCCACCAAATATAGAAAGAAGATACGCCTCAACTGAAGAACGACCTGTAACAAAAATTACATGATGTCCATCATTTTTTAAATTTCTTAATTTTTCTAGAGCTTTTAGATGAATTGTTCCAAACCCATTTAACGTGATAGTTCCATCAATATCGACTGCAAGAACTTTTTTCTTCAATGATTTTTGATTTTAGATACTATTAATGAGTAAAGCGTTAGAAACCTTTGATATTGAGTTAATTTGTAAAGAAATTGAACACTAATGGGAATTCCAGAAAAAATTAAAGCTATACAAGATGAAATACTTCGAACACAGAATAACAAAGCAACCGAACATCACATCGGATTACTAAAAGCAAAAATTGCCAAACTAAAAAGAGAACAAGAAGCAGACCAAGTCAAAAAAAGTTCTAAAAAACAAGATGGATTTGACGTAAAACGGACGGGAGATGCTACAGTAGTTTTTATTGGATTACCAAGTGTAGGTAAATCTACATTACTGAATAGATTAACAGGCTCAAAATCAGCAATAGGCGCATACCAATTCACCACGTTGACGGTAGTGCCAGGTGTAATGAATTACCGAGGAGCAAGAATACAAGTTCTAGATTTACCAGGAATAATCAAAGGTGCATCTACTGGAAAGGGGCTAGGAAAAAGAATTCTTTCAGTTGCAAGAAGTGCAGATATTGTATTACTAGTATTAGATGTCTTCCAACCATATCACGAAGATGTTTTAATCAATGAATTAGGAAACATCGGAATTAGACTAAATCAAACTCCTCCAAACATTGTAATTGAAAAATCAACTACAGGCGGAATTGCAGTTGCACAACAAGTCAAATTAAAGAAAATGTCAGAAAAATTATTAAAAGAAATTCTAAATGTATATGGATATACTAGTGCACGAGTGGTGATAAGAGAAGATATTGAATCGGAACAGCTTATTGACTTTATAAATGGAAATAAGACATATGCAAAAGGAATTACAATTTTGAATAAGATTGATCTAGTGGATGATAAATTTGTAAAAAATGTATCAAAAAAATTAAAGACCGATTTTATACCAACTTCAGCTGATTCGAATAAAAATATCAATCAATTGAAAGAAAGAATTTACAATGAATTGGAATTTATTCGGATTTACCTTAGACCTAAAGGAGGAGAAACAGATTTTAAAGAACCATTAATTGTTAGAAAAGGAAATACGGTTGCAGACGTTTGTAACAAATTACATAGAAATATGAAAAAAGATTTTAGATTCGGATTAGTTTGGGGTAAAAGTGTAAAGTTTGGAGGGCAAAGAGTGGGATTAAATCATATTTTAATTGATGAAGATGTACTCACAATAGTTAAGAAAAGATGATTCTAGATAGGAAATTCTATGAACGAGAAACTGTAACAGTAGCAAAACAATTGATTGGAAAAAGGCTCACAAGAAAAATAAAAAATACAAAATTAACAGGGATAATTGTTGAAACTGAAGCATATAGAGGTAAAGATGATCTTGCCAGTCATGCAGCGACAAAAATAACAAATAGAAATAGAACCATGTTTGGTTCAGTTGGAATGTCTTATGTCTATTTTACATATGGAATGTACTTTATGCTAAATGTCGTGGCAAAAAGTAAAAAACAAAATGCCGGTGCAGTTTTGATTCGAGGAATTTATCCACAAGAGGGTATTAAAATTATGATTAAAAATAGAAGAAGTAAAGATGTGAATAAAATCACAAATGGGCCCGGAAAGTTAACAATAGCAATGGATATTTCAATGAAAGAAAACAATATTGATTTAACAAAAAAGTCATCAATTTACATAAGTGATGGCATAATACCAACGAACATTAAAAAATCACCACGAATTGGAATTTCAAAAGCAAAAGATAAAAAATGGAATTTTAGTATTAACTCAAAAGATTACTTTTGATCTTTATCGTCATCTTCTAGTGTCCAAGGAAGAAAACGTCCAAGTATACGACCCCAATCCATCCTCAACATCAGTACAACTACAGCAGTCATTACAGCACCAAACATAACAATTCCAATGATAATTGGGGTAGGATCATCCAAATCTTCAGGCTCGGTAATTCCAAACATTTCAAAGATAGGGTCAACTACAGGACCGCTCAGATAATGAGCTAAAATTACAATGGCATAACATAATACAATTTTTCCAGTTAAGGTTGCAATGAAAAATCTTAGTGGATTGTATTTTGCCAGGCCAAGTGGAACATATACTATATCATCTGGAATTGGAGTAGCAGCCGCAACAAATGCAGCTGCTGCACCATATTTTTTAACTAATCTTTGAAACGGTAACATACGATTTTTTGTCTTTTCAGACATAATTTTTCTGCCACCATAACTAATTACAAAAATTATTTGTTTTGCAACAGTAGCAGTAATTGCTGCAATTAATGCAAGTATATGAAGATCAAATTGATCACCAACAGACATGGTCACTAGTAAAATGAAAGATGGGATCGGAACAAATGGGATTAACGAACCGAAAAAGCTAACTAGTGCAAGGCCAAGATAGCCAACTTCGGAGGAAAAGAATGGAATAAAGTCCCAAAGATCCAATAAAATATAAAATCTACAACCGTATATAAAAAAATGTAATTCAATTAATCATTAAAATATTCGAGAATGTGCAATTAGATTATTGACTGAAAATGAAAACTATGAAATCACAGATTTAATCTCAAAAATCAGCCCATACATTAGATTTATCGGCCTAATTAGTAAAACTGGAGAACTCATTTCATACTACAGAAGAGAAGGTTTAGAACCATTATTAGACCAAAAAAACACACAGTATCAATTTGCACAAATTGCCATTAAAACTGAACTTGAAGAACAATTTGATGAACAATTAGGAGATACAGAATTTGTGTGGGAAGAAAGAAAGAAAATGCAAACTATTTCATTTGCAATAGCCTCAAAAAGAATTTGGATAACAATTGATAAAAAGGTAATTCGTTCAGAAATGCTTAGAATAATTGATTCATGTCTTCCAATTGTGAAACGATATTCATAGTATTGAGAAAAATAAAAAAATGGTAGTTACTCTATAATAGATTGTTAAGAAAATTAATTTAAAAATTATTAGTCTTAGTCTACTTTTTTCACTTTTTGTGCGGCTGGGCCTTTTTCTGTTTCACCGAGTTCAAACTCAACTTTATCGCCGTCATTAATCTGACCTTGGACTTCTGTCATATGAACAAACAAGTCTTTGTCTTCATTTTCACGTTCGATAAAACCGAATCCTTTACTTTGGTTAAACCATTTTACGGTTCCTGTTTCCATCTTAATTTTTTGTGTTTTTATGCCCTATTAATATGAATTAATGAAACAAACAAATTCAATGATGAAAAATCATTAATGTCGGCTATAAGACCATTCATGCCTAAGCTCATGTATGGCATGCTGACGGTTTATCTTCAAAATAACCCATTTCATGCATGAATCAAATATTTTATACGTAAAATCTCTCATGAGTAATAGATCGGTTTCTATACTAGTTAAAATGAAAAAAAATATGGCTAAATACACATGTAAAAGCTGCAAAACAGATTGTGACGATATTACAGAGCACATGACGAAGGTTCATAAATTCTCAAAATGGATTATGGAACTACAACTTAAAACAAATCCAAACACATACAAAAATTGTTTTGAAAAGAAAGTTTAGGCACCTACGATTAAATTTTAGTTAAGATTTTCTAGATGTGGTCCCCTACATAGTAAATGAGTAATGATGATGATGAGAAAATTGTCAATTTACGTGGAATTGCAATAATATCCACATTTATTGTATCATGCGTAATTTTGTATATTCAAACAAGTGAATGGAGCGTTCCCTAAAAAAATATCCTATTCATAAAGCCAACATAGAACATACCCACTTTTTGTCTTAAATTTTGGCGGATCTTTTTTGCATTTGTCCATTGCGTCAGGACAACGATCATAAAATTTACAACCATCATCAGGATTAACTAAATTTGGAGGAATTCCTGAAATAAATTTTGGTTTTGTGTCTTTCGATAAAACAGGAATTGATTCCAACAGTCCTTTTGTGTAAGGATGTTTTGGTTCAAGAAATATTTCTGATGAATCTCCAAATTCAACCATTCTTCCCCCGTACATAATTCCAATTTTTTCTGCAACTTCGGAAAGAACAGCCAAATCATGAGAGATTATCATGAAGGAGTGTCCGTCTTTTTTTAATTTTTTAAATAGATTTACAATTTGGGCTTGAATTAAAACATCTAATGCAGTGGTAGGTTCATCAGCAATCACAAACTTTGGTTTTAAAATTAGAGCCATGGCAATGACTACACGTTGTTTCATTCCTCCACTCAACTCATGAGGAAATTTCTTCAAGATAGATTCATCAAGATTAACTGAAATCAATGATTCAATGATTGATTCCTTCATTTCACCTTTGAAATTATGTTGTTTTAGTACTTCTTCAAATTGTTGCTGAACTGAAAAAACAGGGTCAAGGGAGTTCATAGCCCCTTGAAAAACCATAGAAATTTCTTTCCATCGCATATTTTTATCAAAATCATCATCAGGCACATCAAGTAAAGATTTTCCATCAAATTGGATTTTACCAGAATAAATTTTTCCATTTGAGATCATTCGAATGATAGATAGCCCAAGGGTACTTTTGCCACATGCACTTTCACCTGCAATTCCAATTGATTCACCTTTGTCAATTGCAAAACTGACATCTTCTAATGCATGAACCAATCCTTTCGAGGTATTATATCGGGTAGTCAAATTTTCAATTGAAATGAAAGACATGATTTAATTTAGAATAGCATGGATTAAGTTTTTACTTGTGTATATTTTCATGAATACATGGATATTTCAAGAACACATCTTATTGAAGAACTAAATTCATCTATGGAAGGACAAAATGTTCTATTTGGCGGATGGGTGGTGGACCTTCGAAAACTTGGCAAGATGGCATTTTTGACAGTTCGAGACGTTACAGGATTATGTCAAGTAATTGTAAAAGGGGATTCTATGACTTTGTTGGAAGGATTAAACCGACAAAGTGTTGTAAGAATTTCAGGTAAAATTCAAGCAAGTAAAGCAAAAGACTTTGATTTTGAAGTTTCAGCAACAGAGATTCAAATTCTTGCAAAAGCAGAGTATCCACTTCCTATAGACCCAATTGGAAGATTAGAAAGCGATATTGATAATCGACTAAATTCAAGAGCGCTAGATATGAGAAATCAAAAGACGGCATCAATTTTCAAACTAAGAAGTCAAGTTTTGGCATCAATAAGAGAGACTCTCATTAATAAAAAATTTATCGAAATTAACACTCCAAAGATTATTGGTAGTGCAAGCGAAGGAGGAGCAGATTTGTTTGGTCTTGATTATTTTGGAAAGCAAGCATACTTGGCTCAAAGCCCACAATTATACAAAGAACAAATGACAATTGGATTAGAAAGAGTGTTTGAGATTTCATCATTTTATAGAGCAGAAAAATCACATACAGGAAGACATCTCAGTGAGTTCACAAGTGTAGACATTGAGGCTGCAATGATGGATTATACAGATGTCATGGATATACTAGAATCAATTGTGATAGATGTTTTCAAAAATACATCCGAGAATTCTAAAACTGAACAACAGGAGATTGGGCATGAGATTAAAGTTCCAAATTCACCATTTGAAAAAGTTACCTATACACATGCATTAGAAGAATTAAGTGAATTAGACATCAAAATAGAATTTGGAGAAGACCTACAGGATGCACACCTGCGTAGTTTAGGTGAGAAACATCCAGGATTTTTCTTTTTAACAGATTGGCCTATGAGCCTAAAACCATTTTACATTCATGAGAAAGATGATGACCCTACACTTTCACGTTCATTTGACTTGCAATATGGATATCTTGAATTATCATCTGGAGGAAGAAGATTACATGATCCCGAACAGCTTAAAGTAAGACTCAAAGAACAAGATCTGGATCCATCTAGTTTTGAAGAACATTTGAAAACATTTGGATGGGGAATGCCACCACATTCAGGTTGGGGTATGGGATTAGATAGATTGATGACAGTTTTAGTTGGAATTGACAATGTACGAGAAGTTGTTTTGTATCCAAGAGATCCAGATAGGCTCAAACCATAAATTTTATAGAAAAAAATTAGATTAAAAAAACAAACATTGGTGACAGTGT
>Ga0315338_1001123_pt1 | contig 38702 bp, 34 predicted proteins | sample ASW8metaG_FD_204518 | JGI IMG/M metagenome (GOLD analysis project Ga0315338, IMG submission 204518) | Ammonia-oxidizing marine archaeal communities from Monterey Bay, California, United States - ASW #8 | ecosystem: Environmental > Aquatic > Marine > Coastal | place: USA: California | collected... | reverse complement strand
CCTGAGGAGCCAGACTTTCCACCATCAATGATGATTTTCTGTTTGCCCGAGAAGACTTCCTGCAAGGTTTCCAGATAAATACGCTGCCGCGTCACATAAGGCGCCTTGGCATATTCATTGTAAATGGAGATAAAACGTGCGGCTTCACCTTCTGCTTCGGCAATGACCCGTTGTTTATAGCCTTGAGCCTGTAGACGAACCTGTTCCGACTGACCACGGGCACGTGGAACTATGTCGTTGGCATATGAGAGTGCCTGGTTCTGGACCCGTTCCTTATCGGCTTCCGCGGCCTGCACATCACGGAACGCCGCAATAACCTGTGCTGGCGGCTCCGCCTTGTTAAGCTGAATGGCCTCAATCTGAACACCAGTGCCGTATTCATCGAGAACCTGTTGCAAGCGCTCGCGCACTTCTGTTTCAACAAGCAGACGTCCGGCCGTAATCGCATCTTGCAAATCTGTCCGGCCAATTATTTCGCGCATGGCGCTTTCCGCCACAGCCTTGATGGTCTGATCCGGGTTGTTCACATTGAAAAGATAATTTCCGGCATCCTTGATTTTCCAAAGAACCGTGAAGCCAATATCGACAATATTTTCATCACCCGTCAACATCAGGCTTTCTGCCTCAGCTGACGTCTGACCACCATTTCGTGTCGTTCGAAAGCCGATTTCAACACTGTTGACTTTCGTCACTTGCGGCGTGAGGACAGATTGAATGGGATAGGGCAAATGATAATTCAACCCAGGCTGAGTCGTTTTCGTCCATTCACCAAATGTGAGGACAACACCCTGCTGTGTGGTTTCAACTTTATAAAAGCCGCTTAACAGCCAGGCTGCAATGACAACCAGAATAATGATAATCAGGCCGATTTTGCCGCCACCACCACCGGGGATGACATTTTTGAACCGTTCCTGGCCCTTTTTAATTATATCTTCCAGATTGGGGGGTTGTTGGCCACTAGGCCCTTGCCCCCAAGGTCCGCGATTTCCACCGCCGCCTTGCCAGCCTCCGTCGTTACCACCCTGATTGCTCCAAGGCATGAGATCATGTCTCCCTAAACTTGCGCCACTTTGCGCGTTTGCTAACTCACTGATGACGCGTTATATGACACCCTGCATCTTTCTGCAATGTACCTGCATCTTTAAATATCGTCATACATCTATCCATTTTGTGTTCAAGTCGGAGTTGTCAAGCATGTCTGTCATAAATGAGCAAACAATCCTCGAGCGTCTGAAAGGCGTTATCGACGATAAATCCGGCCGCAATGTCGTCGACCTCGGAATTATTTCGGGGCTGGTGATCAAGGATGGCAATGTCGGGTTTGCCCTCGAAATCAATCCCGCTGATGCCAACGAGATGGAAATCACGCGTAAAAAATGCGAGGACGCCGTATTTGCCCTTGATGGCGTGGCATCGGTGAGCGCCGTTCTCACCGCGGAGCAAGCCCCGCCTGCCCGGCCTCAACAACAAACACCGCCCCCCAAACAACCCGCACAAAAGCCGGAAGTGCCGGGCGTCAAAACCATTATTGCCGTGGCCTCTGGCAAAGGCGGTGTCGGTAAATCCACCTGCGCTGTTAATATTGCCCTCGGACTGCAAGCACAGGGCCTGACAGTCGGAATGCTGGATGCAGATGTTTACGGGCCGTCACTGCCCAGGATGCTCGGCCTGTCTGGCAAACCATCATCGGAAGATGGTAAAAAACTGGCGCCCAAAGAAAAATGGGGCCTGAAAGTTATGTCCATGGGCTTCCTCGTGGAGGAAGATACGCCCATGATCTGGCGCGGCCCCATGATCATGAGCGCCCTGCAGCAGATGGTATTTGATGTCACTTGGGGAGAACTGGATGTGCTGGTTGTCGATATGCCCCCCGGAACCGGCGATGCACAGCTGACATTAGCGCAAAAAGTGCCTCTGGCAGGCGCTGTTATTATCTCCACCCCGCAGGATATAGCCTTGATCGATGCCCGCAAGGGGCTGAATATGTTCAAGAAAGTCGATGTACCCGTTCTTGGAATTATCGAAAATATGAGCTATTTTCTCTGCCCATCCTGTGGGGAACGGTCGGATATCTTCGGCCATGGCGGCGCCCGCGATACCGCCGCAGAACTCGGTGTGGACTTCCTCGGCGAGATCCCGCTGCATATGGATATCCGCACCACCTCTGACGCTGGCACCCCGATCACGGCGACCGCGCCCGACAGCAAGCATGCGGAAATCTACCGCGAACTGGGCCGCCGGGTTTATGAGAAAATTACCGAAGCTTCCGGCGCATCTGGACCGAGGATCGTCATAGAATAAATAGAAAAGCCCGGCTCAAACCGGGCTTTTTATCAGGCTTCTGAAACTCGCTGTAATCCAAGGGCTGCTTGAGCCGCCGCCAATCGTGCGATGGGCACGCGATATGGCGAACAGCTGACATAGTCGAGGCCGATGCGTTCGCAGAAATCAATACTGGCCGGATCGCCGCCATGTTCGCCGCAGATACCAAGTTTGATATCTTTGCGGGTCTCACGGCCCCGCTCGGCCGCCATGGAGACTAACTCTCCCACGCCCTCCTGATCGAGGGAGACGAAAGGGTCGATCTCGTATATGCCCTGATCCACATAGTCTTCCAGAAACGAGCCAGAATCATCGCGGCTGATACCATAGGTGGTCTGGGTCAGATCATTCGTCCCAAAGGAGAAGAACTCAGCCTCCTCGGCTATTTCCCGGGCCCGGAGTGCCGCACGTGGTAGCTCAATCATCGTGCCAATCAGGTAATCGACGGATTTTCCGCTTTCCTCGGCGATGGCATCAGCCACAATACGAATTTTGCCTTTAAGGATTTCGAGCTCACGCTTTGTCGCCACCAGCGGAATCATTATCTCAGGGATCACAGTTTCCCCAAGTTCCTTGCTGACTTCTGCAGCCGCTTCCAAAATAGCCCGTGCCTGCATCTCATAGATTTCTGGATAAGAAATACCAAGGCGGCATCCACGGTGACCCAGCATGGGGTTAAATTCATGAAGTTGCAGTGCCCGGTGGCGCAACTTGCCCGCATCGGTCCCCAAGGCTTCAGCCAGGGCATCAATTTCTTCGTCCGTTTTAGGCAAAAACTCATGAAGCGGCGGATCCAGCAAGCGAACCGTCACCGGCAACCCGGCCATAATCCGGAAGAGTTTGACGAAGTCATCGCGCTGGAAGGGGAGCAATTTCGCCAGCGCTGCCCGGCGATCCTCAATCCCCTCGGCCAGGATCATCTGGCGCACGGAGACAATGCGTTCGGCATCAAAGAACATATGCTCTGTCCGACAGAGGCCCACTCCCTCTGCGCCAAATTTACGGGCTGTTTCGGCATCCAGCGGTGTTTCCGCGTTGGTCCGCACTTTCATGCGACGGATTTCATCGGCCCAGGACATCAGCTCCCCAAAGTCACCGGAAAGTTCCGGCATGACCATGCTGACTTCACCAAGCATCACTTCGCCTGCACCGCCATCAATGGTGACAATATCACCTTTGTTATAGGTTTCACCCAAGACACTCAGTATTTCGTTCTTGTAATCGATATTGAGCGATCCCGCCCCGGAAACACAAGGCCGGCCCATACCGCGGGCAACAACTGCCGCGTGACTTGTCATGCCGCCGCGACTGGTCAGAATGCCTTTGGCGGCATGCATGCCGTGGATATCCTCAGGGCTGGTTTCAACGCGGACCAGAATAACGGACTTCCCGTCACCGGCCAGCTTCTCGGCCTCGTCACTATTGAAGACAATTTGTCCAGAGGCGGCGCCCGGGCTTGCTGGCAAGCCACGGGCAATCACATTACGTTCCGCATCAGGATCAAGGGTTGGATGCAGGAGCTGATCCAGGGATGCCGGATCAATCCGCTTGATAGCCTCCTCCTTGTCGATAAGCCCTTCATCCACCATGGCAATCGCGATTTTCAAGGCAGCCTTGGCTGTCCGCTTACCCGAACGGGTTTGCAGCATCCAGAGTTTGCCCTGTTGGACAGTAAATTCAATGTCCTGCATATCACGGTAGTGGGCTTCAAGGTTTTTATAAACTTCCACCAACTGCGCAAAGACACCCGGGAAGATTTCCTCCATGGACAATTCTTTTGCGCCTGCCTCTTCTCGCGATTGCTTAGTCAGGTTCTGCGGCGTGCGGATACCGGCCACAACATCCTCGCCTTGTGCATTGACCAAAAACTCGCCGTAGAAGATTTTCTCACCCGTCGACGGATCGCGGGTAAAGGCCACGCCGGTTGCGCTATCGTCGCCCATATTGCCAAAAACCATGGCTTGAACATTGACGGCAGTGCCCCAGCTTGCGGGAATTTCATGAAGCCGGCGGTAGGTAATCGCCCGCTGGTTCATCCAGGAACCAAACACTGCGCCGATAGCTCCCCATAGCTGATCCTGTACATCCTGCGGGAATGGCCGACCCAGCTCTTCCTCTACCTTAGCCTTGTATTGTCCAACCAGGCGTTCCCAGTCATCGGCGGAAAGATCGGTATCAAGGTTATAGGCATTTTCCTCTTTCAGGATTTCCAGCAATTCCTCAAAATGATAATGTTCCACACCCAGCACAACATCGGAATACATCTGGATAAAACGGCGATAGCTGTCGAAGGCGAAACGCTTGTCACCGCTTTGGGCTTCAAGCCCTTTTACCGTTTCATCATTTAGCCCCAGGTTCAGAACTGTATCCATCATCCCCGGCATGGACGCCCGGGCGCCGGAGCGCACAGACACTAGAAGCGGTTTCTCAGGGTTCCCAAAGCCGCCGCCCACCGATTGTTCGATCTGGGCAATGGCGTCGTCTACTTGCGCAGCAAGAGTGTCGGGATAGGTTTCATCATTATCCAGATAGGTCGTGCAGACTTCCGTGGTCAGCGTGAAACCGGACGGTACCGGCAATCCAAGATTGCTCATTTCCGCAAGGTTGGCACCCTTGCCGCCCAGAAAGTTCCGCATTTCTGCAGTCCCGTCAGCAGTACCATCCCCAAAAGAATAAACCCACTTCGTCATCGTTACATCCGTCCTTCAGGTTTCATGTATGGTGCGCCCACTGGCGCGATTAAAATCTAGCCTTCAATTTTCGAGAGGTCCGCCAGCTGATCGAGCGATTTACGAATACTTGAGAGCAAGGCCAATCGGTTCACCCGGACAGCAGAATTCTCGGCATTCACGGTCACATCTTCGAAGAAATCATCAACGGGTTTTCGTAAAGTCGCGGCAGCGGTCCCGGCCGCCTCAAACGCATCATGGGAAATTGCGCCGGAAACAAGCCCGGCCACGTCCCTCATTCGTTCGGCGAGCGCCACTTCCGCAGCTTCAGTTAGTAAGTCAGTTTTTACTTCCTGATCATAGGATTGGCTATCTTTCTTCTCCTCAATCTTAAGGATATTGGCTGCGCGGCGATAGGCAATCAGCAGATTCGCACCATCATCGGATCCCAGGAAGTCTGTCAACGCCGACACCCGCGCCATCAGCCGGACAAGATCACTCTGACCGCCGAGCGCAAATGCCGCCGAGATATAATCATGACGGACATTTTGCTCTTTCAGATGAACCTTCAGCCGATCCGCAAAGAAGCCCAGAAGTTCCTCGGCATCCAGCTTGTTTTCCACAATCTGCAATTCACTTGCGGCCTCAAATATATCCGTCAAGGGCAGCCGAAGACTGTTTTCGAGGATCAGGCGAATGGCGCCCAATGCGGCACGGCGAAGTGCATAAGGGTCTTTCGATCCTGTTGGTTTCTCACTGATCGCAAAGAAGCCCACAAGCGTATCAATCTTGTCCGCCAGCGCCACAACAACACTGACAGGATCAGACGGACAGCTATCCTTGGGGCCGAGGGGTGAATAATGTTCCTGCACGGCCTTGGCGACGGCGGAGTCCTCTCCGTCATGTTCCGCATAGTAGCGGCCCATCAGCCCCTGCAAATCCGCAAACTCGCCGACCATCTCCGTTGATAAATCAGCTTTGGCCAGCAGCGCCGCTCGAGCGCAAGCATCAACATCCGCTCCCGGGACATAGGGCGCGAGGGCGGCCGTCAGCTTGATGATCCGCTCCACTTTCTCGCGGACGGTACCAAGCTTGGCATGGAAGATAATTTTTTCAAGCGCTGGCACCCGGCTTTCAAGGGTTGCTTTACGGTCCTTATCCCAAAAGAATTTGGCATCGGCCAAACGGGCACTGAGTACCCGCTCATTCCCCGCCGTGATCAGTTTTCCACCATCATCAGCGCGTAAATTTGCGACAACGACAAAGCGCGGCGCCATTTTCCCTGTATCATCCGATAGGGAGAAATATTTCTGATGGCTGCGCATGGCAGAAATCAACGCTTCCTGCGGCACGTCCAAAAACTGCGCATCAATAGAGCCGATCAGGGATTCTGGCCACTCCACAAGACCGGCGACTTCCGTCAGGAGCGCCGGGTCATCAATCAGGCTCAGCCCTTCCTCGGTCGCGAGACGTCCGGCATCTTTGGCAATTATCTCTCTTCGTTCGGCAGCGTCAAGTACGACGAAGGCTACCTTCAGTTTCGCCTGATAATCTGCAAAATCCGTGATGGTCAACGCTTCCGGTGCCATAAAGCGGTGGCCGAAAGTCTGATCATTGGCTGTCAGATGCTCCCACTTCAGCGGCACCGTTGCGCCATCGAACAGGCAGAGAATATTATGCAGCGGCCGCACCCAGCGGGCATCGTATGCGCCCCATTTCATAGGCTTCGGCCACGGCAGCGCAGAAATAGCGCTCGCGAGCAACTCCGGCAGGACATCAATACTGCTCTGGCCCTTGCGCATCATCACTGCGTAATAAAAACTGCCCTTCTCGGTTTCCCTCTCTTCCAACTGATCGGCGGTTAATCCGGCAGATTTCAGGAAACCATTGACCGCCTGCTCCGGCGCACCGACGCGAGGGCCGCGGCGTTCTTCTTTCTTGTCCGGCTGTGCTGTGGGCAAGCCACCAACCACCACTGTCAAACGACGTGCCGTCACATATCCGCTCGCATTATCAAATTCCAACCCGGCGGCTTTCAGGCCATCGGTCACAAGGCGGGTTAAATCCGCCGCCGCTTTATTCTGCATGCGCGCTGGAATTTCCTCGGAGAAAAGCTCAAGCAGGAGTTCCGCCATGTTACGCGCCCTCCGGCAGATGGCCACGTCCGCGCAGCCATTGCTCACAGCAGCCTTTGGCCAGTGCCCGCACCCGACCGATATAGGCCGCCCGCTCCGTCACGCTAATCACACCGCGCGCGTCCAGCAGGTTAAAGATATGACTGGCTTTCATGCATTGATCATAAGCGGGAAGCGCCAACCCGGCGGCCAGAATTTCCTCGCACTGTTTTTCCGCATCCTTGAAATGCTGCAGCAGAATATCAACATTGGAATGCTCGAAATTATAGGCGGAGAATTCCTTTTCATTTTGCATGAAGACATCGCCATAAGTAATACCGTCATTATTCCATTTGAGATCGAACATGCTATCTACGCCCTGCACATACATGGCGAGGCGCTCAAGGCCATATGTCAGCTCTCCGGAAACCGGACTGCATTCAAATCCGCCCACCTGCTGGAAAAAAGTGAACTGGCTGACTTCCATACCATCACACCAAACTTCCCAGCCCAGCCCCCAGGCGCCCAGGGTCGGGCTTTCCCAGTCGTCTTCAACAAAGCGGATATCATGGTTTTTGGGATCAATGCCGAGGGCATAAATACTTTGCAGATAGAGTTCCTGAATATTATCGGGCGACGGCTTCAGCACTACCTGAAACTGGTAATAATGCTGGGTACGATTGGGGTTTTCCCCATAACGGCCATCAGTCGGGCGGCGCGACGGCTGCACGTAAGCTGCCTTCCATGGCTCCGGCCCCAAGGATCGCAAGGTCGTTGCCGGATGGAATGTCCCGGCACCCACTTCCATATCATAAGGCTGCAGAATGACGCAGCCATTCTCCGACCAGAAATGTTGCAATGTCAGGATGAGATCCTGAAAGGAAGTCGCGGGCGCGGACGCCACATTATCCGCCATAATAACTGACCATACGCTAATTCATGAATAGTTGCGCCGCAACATAATGCGCTGCCTTGCCGCGGTCAACAGCCCACTGCCCCTCCGAGGAATTCAGTTTTTACAGGAATGGTCCTCCAGGTCGGCGACAAAGGCACCGCAGTCCGGGCATTCCTGCAAATCGAGCATTCTATCACCGCTCTTTCCCTTAAACTCCCCGTTCTTCTTATCCTTGCTTAAAGCCGGTGCAATTGTACTGCGATAGAATTTATGGCCAAAATACACCACGGCAATGGCGATAATGATGAAGATAATTTTTGATGGTGAAAACATCTAACCCTTCTCCCCCCGGCGGTCGCGACGAATCAAAGCCCGAAACGCGCCCAAATCGACTGGTTTCGGATTGTTGTTACAGCCGTCTCAACAGCATCTGAACCTAAGGTTTGCGCCCCGAGACCTAGCTTACGTTGCAAGAAACCCTGCCGTCCCTCAAAGCGTTTAAAGCGGACTTTATCGCCGTATTTTTCACGGCAAAAGGATCGCAAATCAGCAATGCCGTCCACAAGACCCAGATCGACAGCTTTCTCACCGACCCAGACGTCGCCGGAAAACAGCTCCTTGTCCTTACGTTTTTTAAGGCGTTCGCCGCGGCGGGTTTTCACCAGATCTTTGAAGCTTTCATGAATATCGCCTTGAATTTTCTTGAGCCAGACAATATCGTCTTCTTTTTCCGGGCTGAATGGATCAAGCTTGATCTTGTTTTCCCCCGCAGAATAAAGCCGCCGATCAACACCGACTTTCTCCAGCAAGGCCGGAAAACCAAATCCTGCGGAAACCACACCGATGGAGCCCACAACAGAATTGCGGTTTACATAAATCTCATCCGCACAGAGCCCTAGCCAATAGCCGCCTGAGGCCATCACATCTTCGGCGAAAGCATAAACAGGGATTTCTTTCTCATCGGCCAGCTGCCGGATGCGATCAAAGACCAAGGACGACTGAACTGGCGACCCGCCGGGAGAATTGATGGGCAAGGCAACAGCAGTGAGGCCCTTGGCACTAAACGCTGCCTCAATCTGCTCCGCAAGATTTGCAAGGTTCAACTGCTCGCCGCGGAATTTGCTGCCTCCCGGCGCGATAACGCCATAAAGAGGGAGAACGGCCACGAGGGGCGATTTATCCACCAGCCGTTTCAGCGGTGTTTTCATCAGGATTTCGGATATTTTCATACGCGATAAAGTAATTATTTGCAGGCCGGGTACAAGTTATTTGTTAGAGAACGTCTTTTAGGCCCTCGCCATCGCGCAAAAGCCGGTTTGCCGCATCGGTTGGTGTGCCGTCCGTTTCATGGAGAACAATCCCCTTTGTGAGTTCCAGCGGCCCCTTATCTCCCTTGATCCCCTGAACAATGACGCGCTTGGCAGAAACTTCTTGAGATGGCCAGAGCGGGATAACCCTGAAGCTGCCACATCCGGGCGACAAAGCGGCCAGAATATCAGCCAGGCGCTCAGCGCGATGGATCACGGTCACCGTGCCTTTCGATTTTGTCCTCGCAAGACAGAATTGCAGCCAGTCCGCCAGCGCAACACTGCTTTCGATATGGGAGATCGTCTTGGTCATGCTTTTGGCTTTTTGCGCACGCCCCTTGCCATAAAAAGGAGGGTTCGTGATCACATGATCAAATCCTTCCTCCAGCAGTCGCTTGCCGTACGGCCCCGTAGCCCCCCTGAACGACATGCGCACGCCGATATCCGCATGGATAATATGCGCGCGATCCTGGAGATTGTTCTGCTCCGCATTTCTTTGGGCGAGCTTCACAAGATTTTCCTGCAGCTCAATCGCCCATAGCTGACTTTCGGCGACACGGTACAGCGCGCAAAACCCCGCCGTTCCAACACCTGAACCAACGTCAAGTATGGACTGCCCTGATTCCACGTTCAGTGCTGCCGCCAGCAAAACGGCATCTGAGCCCGCCCGGAAGCCCGATTTGGGCTGCGTTATAACCACAGCACCGTTCAAAAAGCCGTCTTTCGTGACCTCAATGCTATCCTTCGTCATGGTTGGGTTTCTTCGGCTTCCAGATCTGCGAGGATGCGCTTTGCGCGGATAATGTCCTCGCTCAACACCATCACCCGCCGCTGAATGGCGCCAATGCTTCCCTCCAGCACTGAGGTATGCTGGTCCAGCAACACGGCTTCAACATTCTCATCAGCAAGACTGGCGATAACATAGGAAATCCAGACAGGGTCGTTACTGCGTAAAAGTTCTTCCACTCAAACCGTCCCGCCCAGCTTGCTATCGCTTTCAGGCGTAAAAATAATATATAAAAAGGCCTCAAGCCGACGGGTCCGCATTCCCTTGACCCGCTCTGATCTTAAGCTATGCTCTGGCCAAATTAAAGTCCCCTGAAAATGAGGCAGTTGTGGCGACGATCATTAATCTTGAAGACCGAAAAAGCCAACCGGCAAAAGCATCTCTCAAACCCTTGATGGATATCGTTGAGGCGGATCTCAGTGATACCAATGAGATTATTCTGGAGCGGATGCACAGCGATGTGGAACTGATCCCCACCCTCGCCCGGCATCTGATTGCGGCGGGCGGCAAGCGTCTACGGCCTGTCCTTACATTGGGCGCGGCCAAACTCTGCGGCTACGAAGGGGATCGCGCCAAGAAGCTCGCGGCCTGTGTGGAATTTATCCATACCGCGACCTTGCTTCATGATGATGTGGTGGATGAAAGCGATCTGCGGCGCGGCAATGAGACCGCCAATGTCCTCTGGGGGAATCAGGCGAGCGTGCTGGTCGGCGATTTCCTGTTCAGTCGATCTTTCCAGTTGATGGTCGAAGATGGCTCTCTTGACGTTCTTGCCATTCTCTCCAATGCGTCGGCGGTGATTGCCGAAGGTGAAGTGATGCAGCTGATGAATGTCGGCGACACCAATACGACGGAGGATAGCTACCTTCAAGTCATTGCCTCAAAAACCGCAGCGCTTTTCGCGGCAGCCTGTCAGGTCGGCGCTGTCGTCGCTGACCGGCCCAAAGCCGAGGAAGAGGCATTGGAAAGCTATGGACGCAATCTTGGCATCGCCTTTCAGCTCGTAGATGACGCTTTGGATTACTCCGCCGAGCAGCAAGCGCTTGGCAAAGCCATTGGGGATGATTTCCGTGAAGGCAAGGTAACGCTGCCTATCCTGCTCGCTTTCCGCCGTGGTAATGAGGAAGAACGTACCTTCTGGCGCCGTGTTGTGGAAGAAGGCGATCAGCAGGACGGCGATCTTGAAAAGGCGCTTGAAATCATTAATAAGCACGCCGCCCTTGACGATACCATCGAACGCGCCCGTCATTATGGCGCCATGGCCAAGGACGCCCTTGGTATTTTTGACGACAGCGATATCAAGCAAGCGCTTAAAGATGCCGTTGATTTCTCGATCGAGCGCGCCTATTGAATTTGTACAATTCCCGCTTGCAGTAACGGCTCAAAGCCGAGTATAAGGCAATCCTTCGCTGCTTGACGCAGCACCCGGTCGGGGCGTAGCGCAGCCTGGTAGCGCACAGTGTTCGGAACGCTGGGGTCGGAGGTTCAAATCCTCTCGCCCCGACCAATCTTTTTAAGATATTGATTTTATTCATACTTTAATGATTACATGCGCAAGGATTTGTACTGTAACCTTACATCTATGAGTGATGATATGAATGCAAAATGCCATAGGAAACACGGCAAAGGTTGGGCAGTTGTCGTTATCATCCCTAAGCGGCTACAAAAAAGCAGCAGTTCACTTCAGGTCTTCTTCAGCCATAAAGAAAGAAATCGTCAAAGACCTAGAGACAAGGGACCTTGTGGAAGCCAACAAGCGTAAGCTTGCGGCACTAGCGTCCATGCGGACTGCAGACTGATTTGGAGGCAAAAGCTTCCTGCTAAGAAGAAACGGATTATTTCAATTAAGGAAATGCAACGTTTCAAGTCGCCAGGCTCCGCACAAAGCTTCCTCAATATTCAATTCGATACATACGAAATTCTTTAAAATCAACAGCTTACCATATGTGCATAGTTACGCATTGTGAGCAACTCATCTTTTTGAATGCCCGCACATCAATTCAAAACTGATGTAATTTCAAGTCTTCCATTCGGACCGCTTGTGAATCAAAGCGGAAGTTCATATCGCAAAATATTAGACGCCTGCTACCGGCCACAAGCGGAAGTTCGAAGTTGCCGATTAGGAAAAACCAAATTTATCTACTCCCGCTTGCAAACGGGCATCAAACCCGAACAAATATGGCTTCGAGGGTTGGCCGCGGGAACACACTAATTTCGAGTTTGAACATTTATGGCAGCCAAGCTAAACCTCTCAGATATCCGTGCGGTTACTGTGACAATGACTCAGTAAGATTTGCCGCGCGCAGAAATCGGCCATACAGATTCCACCCTGCCGTTTCGGACCCCAACATACCAATCGTGAAGGTTACACGTTGGGTCGCAGTGACCCGGTACGAGTTTAAGTCGATCATTGATCCTGAGGACACCCAGGGGGTCCGCGATTACACCGTGTTCGTCAGTGCATTTTATGTAATCCACATCTGAACGCTCGTAAACAGTCGGCAACCCACTGTCGACGCTCTGCGATTTTAGACCCGCATCGCAGATAGCTTTGTCAGGCTTGGCATGAGACATCACGGTGGTTAACAGCAAAAGAGAGTGTTCCCATTCATCCCGGTCGATTCGATTGCCATTTCTATCGAGAATTCGGCCATAATCTGCATCCATGAAAGCGTACGATCCACACTGTAACTCATTGTACACACCAGAGTTCCCCTCGAAGTGGTATGATCCAGTTCCCCCACCAGCAATAATGTCACACTCCAACCCTGCAGCCATGAGTGCATCAACCGCTTTGGCCACCATTTGAATAGCAATGTCGGCTTTCGTCTTGCGGTCATTAAAACTTTCCATATGTTGCATAGCCCCCTGATAAGCCTGAATACCACCGAACTTGATATTTGACGCCGCGTCGATCGCCTTTGCGATTGCGACTATCTCCGCAACTTCCACAACTCCACAGCGTTCAGCACCGCAGTCTATTTCGACGAGACATTCAATTTCAGAACCGTGCCGGACCGCCGCCTCAGAGAGCTCACCAACGTTATCGATGTCATCGACGCAGCAAAGCGTCCGGGTTCCAAGAATAGGAATACGAGCCATTCGATCAATCTTGTACGGATCACGAACTTGATTAGAAATTAGAATGTCCTTGATGCCGGCACGCGCGAAAACTTCTGCCTCAGAAACCTTTTGGCAACAAATGCCGCAAGCCCCTCCCAATTCCATTTGCAAGCGGGCAATGTCAGCAGATTTGTGCATTTTTCCGTGTGGTCGATGCCGTATTCCCATCCTCTCACACCTCTGTCGCATCTTTATGATGTTGCGTTCCAGTGCATCTAGGTCCAGCAATAAGCTTGGTGTTTGGATATCCTTCTCATCCATCCCGATCTCGGCAGGAATGTTGAAGCCGACTTCGTAACCGGTAGTGTCACGGTTTTTGAAAAGCTTGCACATTTAGTTTTTCCCTTGGGTTGATTTTACATCCGGCGTTCACGGCGACTGATCCGCCTTGACATTGCCACTAGAATTGAAACTTCGATTGCAGTAGAATAGCATGGTGTTTTAGGTGAAAAAAGGTGGGGGAAGAACTTTATGAGTTGGAAACTCCCTCCCCTTCCTACCCTCAAAGCTTTTGAATCAACTGTGCGCTGCGGGACAATGGTTGAAGCAGGGGATGAGCTTTGTATCTCCCAAGTTGCCATCAGCAAACAAGTCGCAAAATTGGAACGCGCCTTACATACCACGCTGTTTCTCCGCGGAGGCAAACGGCTCCAACTTACACCAGATGGTGACAAGCTTTATCTTGTGGTTTCTCGCATTTTCCACGAATTGCAGACGGTAAGCGAGGATATCAGTGGGCAGGATCAATTACGGGGCCTCAATATCTGTGGTTATTCCAATTTTACGATGCGCTGGCTTGTTCCGCGGTTATGGCATTTCAGGAAAAAACACCCGCTTGTCGATATTTGTCTCACTTCATCGCTTGAGGATTTGGACTTTGAGCGATCAAATTATGATGGTGCAATCCGGTCTGGCGATGGCAAATGGCCGAAATGCCATGCTGTTGAGTTAGTGCCGATTGAGCTAATTCCTGTATGCCATCCTAACTTGGTGAAAGAGCTGCAAGAAATTGGCGTTCAAGGGCTTTCTGAGAAAACACTCTTACATTCCGTTGCCCGACCAAATGATTGGCATTTGTGGTTAACCGCGAGTAAAACCAGAGATGTTGATCCATTTTCGGGTATTAAATTCGACAATGGGAGTATGGCCTACCAAGCTTCAGCAGAAGGTCTAGGTGTGTCCATCGCACAAAAGGTTTTGATCATGGATGATGTTCTATGTGGCCGATTGGCGATCCCCTTCGATCTATCTGTATCTTCCGGTGAAAGCTATTGGTTTGTCTGGCCGGAGACCCGTGGTTCAAGCAAAATATCTGTATTTCGTAACTGGCTACAAGAAGATGCAAAAAATGTACGCGGTGCGGAATGTTGAGACTCAGCCAGTGAACAATCATTTCCAACTTTGACAACAGATGTAACAAACACTGCGTTTGTTTCGATTTATCCCGTTCTACACAAGATTGTCCCGAACATTGCGCGCAGTCGATAAAGTTTAATCGTGGTAGAGAATACATGCAGAGAATATCCTAGTTCATCCAAGTTGGTTTTCACTATCTGTACTATGATGCGTTTAGCTTCAGTTGTTATTCTTTAGCGACAATTCATTCGAAACTCCCGTCTCACAACTCAATTCATTGGTGAACCAAGGTTCTGCCGTCGCAAAACCGTTCCTGGCCGGTTCGTTGTTGTACTACCATTAGAAGCTACGAGGTGCCCATTTACGTAGACATGCTCTATGCCTAGCGCCGGCTGGATCGGGTCCATATAAGTCGCTAGGTCCAGTACAACGTCTGGGTCGAAGACAACTATGTCGGCGAAAGCCCCTAATGCAATCCGCCCACGCCCGCTCAATCCAAAGACACTAGCCGGTAGAGATGTCATTTTTTGCACGGCGTTTTCCAGCGAAAGCAAGCCGGTATCACGAACATAATGGCCTAACACTCGAGGGAACGTGCCCCAAAGTCTGGGGTGGGGGAAACTATCCTGTGGAATTCCATCCGAGCCAATCATGGATTCCGGCCACGCAAGAATACGCGAAACATCTTCCTCGCTCAAAACAAAAAAGATCGCCCCCGCAGGGTTCAGGCGATCAATCGCCTCTTCCTCAGAACATCCCAGTTCAATCGCTATATCCTTTAGAAATCTACCCTGAGCATCGGGAAACGATTTTGACCAAGTGATCATTACTGCGGACGATTGGCTGGCGCGGGTGTGGTTTAATACTGTCGAAGAGGCAACATAAGGATAGCAATCGATTGCCAAGGGTTGTTGTCTACGCATTTTATCTATCAGTGCAAGTGTTTCGACCGACCGACCGTGGTTAGTTTTACCCAGCAATTTGTGGTGAGAGATTAATGTTGGCACGTTTGCTTCTCGGCCCAGCCTGCAAACTTCATTGATTGAAGCAATAACATCATCGGCTTCATCACGCATATGGGTGCAATGCAAACAATCCGTCTGTTCCACAACTGACAACAGAGAAACTAACTCTCCAAAATCTGCGGCAATCGATGGTTTGTAAGCTAATCCGGTCGACAGACCAATTGAACCGGCATCAATACTTTCTTTCAAGAGTTTTTTCATTTCCTGCAACTCATGCGGCCTTGCCGGACGGTCAAGCTCGCTCATCACAGACACCCGCAAACTCATATGGCCCGTCAAAGCGGCAACATTTACCGAAGGCGGATGCCTCTCAATGTCATCCAGATATTCCGCCATTGTTCGATATTTGTAAGTTGTGGCATCACCTATCAGATCCAGCGGGGGTGGTGGGTCAGTTGGAAAATTTGAAGGTGCTAGGCTAATCCCACAATTCCCAATGATGACTGTTGTTACCCCTTGTGTCGTTTTTGCTGGTAAATCTGGCCAAAGCACTAAAGCGGTATCATCATGAGTGTGAGCATCGATAAATCCTGGCGCGATTATTTTACCCGCGCATTCCAACCTTTCGGTGGCATCTGCTGTGCCGAGATTTCCAATCTCCACTATCCGATCGCCAATAACTCCGATGTCCGCAGTATACCTGTCGGCGCCTGTACCATCGACAATTTTACCATTTGATAGAATCAGATCGTAGGCATGATGTTTCATGTAACGTCTCCACTTTTCAGGACTTCCAAAATCGTAATACCCACGTCCAAAACGTCTTGAACATTGTTTGATCACAAAATCTGGAACGCCGAATAATCCAGACTTAGGACAAGCAACGCATCATCGATAAACTGTACAGATGTGCGTTGATGGTTTGCTACTTTTGTTCTAGCGGTTGTTGATTTCAGAACGAATATCCCGAAGGTTTTCACGATGTGTCGGCAGGGTTCCGGCGCGGTTCTTGAGATTTAACAACTCAAGTGTTTCCATAAGTACAGCGTCGTAATCTGACTTCGCCCCTGCGACTTCTTCTTCTGTCCAATTCCAAATTCCCTGAAGTGATTTTGTGCCAAAATGCCCAGAATTAACCAATGTTTTTAGAGTTTCGCTGGGCTCCATATTTTGCGACAGGAAAGGATATATGCTGGCAGCTGCAGCCATTTGAGTATCTAAGCCGGCGAACTCTTTCTGCATCAATGGACCAGCGGCTACATAGCGCATGCCAAAGCCAAATCGAACTGCCGTATCAATATCTCTGGCAGTTGCAAGGCCTTCGTCCAAGACAGCAAACACTTCACGCATCAGCGCATGTTGGATACGATTAGCAAGGAATCCTGGTGTATCACGATTGACCATAACCGGAACGCTGCCGACGGATTTCATTACCTGATAAACTTGCTCAGCAACAACCGGATCGGTATCAACACCGTGGACGACTTCAACCAACGGCACCAAATGTGCAGGCTGAAAAAAATGAAGCCCGACCGCACGTGCACGTAGTGAAAGTCCTTCTGTAATTTTAGATATAGGAATACCCGATGCGTTTGAACCAACGGGTGTATCTGGTCCAATCCTGGAATCGATAATTGAGAAAGACTGCCGTTTAGTTTCCAAATCCTCGGGCACAGTTTCGATCACCAAATCAGCCGTACTCCAGGACGGTCCGTCATAATTGAAATGCACACGTAACCGTTTTGGATCGAAAGGAGCTTTGATCTGCATAAGACTGCGTTCAATGTGCGTTGTAGCCTCTTGAAGTTTGCTTGAGTCACGCGAAATGCAGTCAACTGTCCATCCTCGCGCCAAGAATATTGCAGCAATATCGCGACCCATCGCGCCTGTACCAACGATTATGACGTGCGAGCGTACCGACGTATTTGTGTTGTCCATATTTTCATCTCTCATTCAATCAATTGATAATTACGCTAAATATTTATGCAGGCGGCTAGGTGGTTTGTTGTTACAGGCCGCAGGTCCGGCAACTCACGTAGGCAGTATTGGTTTGCCAACGCGCAGCGCGGCGCAAACGAACAGCCCTGTGACATTTCCGCGAGGTCCGGCGGGGCCCCGGGAATCACTGGTAAACGCTGCCCCCTGTCAGTTCCATGAATTGACGATTCCAGGAGTGCTTTGGTGTAGGGGTGCTTTGGGTTGCCTAGGACATCCAAGGCGGCACCACATTCTACCACTCGGCCCGCATACATGACCGCAACATGATCAGATATCTCATTCGCCACACCAATGTCATGCGTCACAAAAACAATTGCCATTCCAAGCTCACGCTGCAATTCTCGCAGTAGCACCAACATCTGGATCTGGACTGTGACATCAAGTGCCGTTGTCGGTTCGTCGGCCAGTAAAACCTTTGGATCACAGCATAGTGCTAAAGCGATCATCGCTCGCTGACGCATACCGCCCGACATTTCATGTGGATAACGACGCATACATACCTTGGCCGAAGGAATTCGAACGAGCTCCATCAACTCCAAAGCCCTTCTTTCAGCCTCGTCGATGGAAATATTTCTATGTGCACGAAGCGTTTCAATAATCTGGTATCCCACTGTGAACATCGGATCAAAAGCTAACGCGGGTTCCTGGAACACCATCGAAACCTTCGCTCCCCGATAGGCCCGGACTTCTCGGTTCGTCATCGCGAACACATCCTGACCATCGACAATTACCTTGCCGGAAACAGTCGTTCCATTCTCAGGGAGCAATCGCAAAATAGCGTTAAGAGTTACACTTTTCCCGGAACCGGATTCACCTAGAATAGTCAGAACTTCGCCTGTTTGGAGTGTCAAACTCAAATTGCGTACGGCATGGATCTCATGGCCTGCATTGGAGAATAATACAGACAAATTGTGAACTTCGAGCAATGGATCACTCATCCAGAATGCCTCCTTTTGAATGCCCCGAACCAATTTTTTCCATATGACACGCAACTTGATTTCCTCCGGCAGATTTCTGTGGAGTCAATAACGGCACTTCCGCACCACATATGTCTTCCGCATAGGGGCAACGCGTACGGAACCGACACCCACTGGGTGGATTAATCGGACTTGGAAGATCGCCCATAATGGGAGCAGATTGCGTCCTTATTTTAGGGTCGCGCGACGGCACGGAGGCCATCAAAGCCCGTGTATAGGGATGCCGAGGATTTGAAAACAATGAGCCGACATCCCCGATCTCAACAACTTTTCCCAAATACATCACGAGCACGCGGTCCGCAATGTATTGAACTACATTCAAATCATGCGAAATGAAGACATAAGTCAGGTTGTATTGGTCACGAAGATCGCAAAGAAGATTGACCACCTGCGCCTCTATTGATTTGTCCAGCGCAGACAATGGCTCGTCCATCACAACAATTTTTGGACGGAAGGCTAATGATCGGGCGATATTTCCTCGTTGCCTTTGCCCTCCCGAAATTTGGTGAGGAAATAGACCTTCAAACCTTGTTGGGTCCAGGCCGACATTGGACAAGGTTTCCCGCGCAATCTCTCTAGCTTTAACAATAGACAACCCGAGTGTCCGTGGCCCGAACATAACTGCTTGCCCAATTGTCAGCCGTGGATTGAGTGAAGCATAGGAATCTTGAAAGACCATTTGCACTGATTTTCGCAAATGCTTGAGTTCCAGAGCGTCGTTTTTGGAAATGTCCATTCCATCGACAATAATGTTACCAGAATCAGGTTCGATCAACCGCAAGATCAGACGTGCCGTCGTCGATTTCCCGCAACCGGATTCGCCGACGATTGCCAATGTTTCGCCTGGGTACACCTCAAAATCGACATCCGTTACGGCCTGTACCAGGCTCGTTGATTTTCCGAAAAAACCCTTGGACCTACCGAACACTTTATTCAACCCGGTCACTTTTAGGATCGGATCTCTATTGAACAAGGCTTTATTAGCATTACTGTTTTTCATGGCTTGATATCCATCGCCGTCCGAATGCTGTCAGATATCAAGTTGAAACAAAGCGAACTCACAAAGATGAAACAACCGGGCAGCGCTGCGACCCAGGGTTGAACATAGATAGCATTCCGCAAAGTATTCAACATAACCCCCCATTCCGGTGTGGGTGGTTTCACTCCAAGCCCGAGAAATGACAAACCCGACGCTAGAATGATAGAAACGGAAATCATACTACTGGCGTAGACAAAGACCGGACCCACAATATTGCTAAATAGATGTACTCTGATGATAGTAAAGTCACTTGCTCCGCTGATGCGGGCGGCGTCGATGTATTCTAATCCAACGACTTCAGTCGTTCGGCTTTCCGCCACGCGGCTGATCGGTGGCACGAAAACGATGACAAGAGAAAGAATCACGTTTGTCGTACTCGAACCCAATGCACCCGAAATGGCAATGGCTAGCAAGACTGATGGAAAAGCAAAAAACACATCGATCGAACGCATAATAATCGAATTGATGGTTCCCCCGAAATATCCGGCGGCAACTCCCAGGCCAGTTCCAATCCCAAATGCAAAAAAGACTGGCAACAATGCCATTGCTAATGAAAGTCGTGCGCCATAAATCAATCGACTATACATGTCTCGACCCAACTCATCCGTTCCGAGGATATGGCCCTCACTTCCTATCGGCTGCAATCGCGACAGAATTGAGATTGATAAAGGATCATGAGTTGCAACCAATGGCGCCAGAATAGCACTCCCCAAAATCGCTCCCATTACGACACTTGCGACAATGAAAACCCAATCTTTTGCAAGCCGATACAACGTCTCTCGAAACCTACTGTTTTTCGATGTGCCGATGTGTCCTGCATCCAAGTTGGGAGAAACCGCTGATTCGTTCATGTCAATATCGCCTAACCCGTGGATCAATGGCTGCTTGCAACACATCGACCAGCAAATTTGTGAATACGAAAAACATAGCCAGAACGAGAATCGTTCCCTGGAGAATGGGCAAATCACGTTGGAAAATTGCAATATTTAGCAGATAGCCCGCACCAGGCCAGGAGAAGACTGTTTCAATCAAGATCGACCCGCCGAGCAAATAGCCGACTTGCACTCCAACAACGGCAATAGAGGTGGGCGCCGCATTCTTCACAACATGAATGAAAACCCTAAAACTACCTATTCCCTTTGCCCGTAGAGCACGTACAAATTCCTGAGACAAAACTTCGGCAACAACCGCTTTAACTGTCCGCGCAATAATGCTCATAGGAACAACTGCCATACTCACTGCGGGTAAGACCGCAAACCGCAGATGCTCCCAGTCCCAACTCCAGGCCCGCGAATCGCCAGGGCCCGCCCCCATAGCTGGCAGAATATTGTTTTCGACAGCAAATATAATCACCAACACAATTGCTAACCAGTAATGTGGTACTGAAACGCCACCGATGGCTACAACTGTTGATATCCGATCAACTAGGGTGCCGCGGCAATACCCAGAAATTGCTCCCAGAGCGAACCCGAAAGCCACCGCAAGGGGAATCGCCACACTGGCTAAGATGAGGGAGTTCGAAAATGCCCCTATCACTTCGTCGAACACGTCCCGACCGTTGGCGATCGATACACCAAAATCTCCAACCACTACTCTGCTCAACCAGTGAAGAAATTGTATAGGTAGCGGACGGTCTAAACCTAGTTCATGGGTTACCGCAGCAATGACTTCGGCACTTGCCTGTGGTGGTAAAAAAGCGCTGACTGGATCGCCGGGCGCCAGATGTACAAGCAAGAAACAAACAATGGACACCGCAAATGTAATTGGCAGGGTATACAGGACTCGCTTCAGGATAAAAAGGATCATTCATCAAACCTCATGCAACACTTTCTGCGTTGAAATGCCTGCTCAGCGCCCGCTCTACCGTTACTGCAACATCAAGAAACCTATGGTCCGCATGACGGTGGCCGTTCAAACAGATAGCATATGGGAGGCCATTTTGCGCACTGCCGCACGGGATGGAGATGCTAGGTACACCTAAACAACTCGCATAACGCACCAATAGCGGTTGGCCTACTTGCATCACTTCTGCATTCGTTGATAGCTTGGGCGCAGTAACGTGCATCGTTGGCGTAATTACCGCGTCAAACCCTGCAGTCAGTTCACTGGTTTCATGAATCAAACTTGCCCGCTCCCGGTACGCATTGTTTCTCTCCTTTTTGCTTATCGCTTCACCCTCACTAAGCCGCGCCCGGGTTGACGGTTCCAATTTCATCCTCCATGCATCATCTATGTATTGAGCCTCATGGCTTTCGAACCCCTCTCGCCGACTAATCAGAACGGAAATTCGATTGTAAACCTCGATGGCAGGCAACGATATCTCTTCGATCAAAATTCCGGCGTCTTTTAGTACCCTTAATGTGCGCTGGAACATTGTTCGTACGTCGTCGCTTAAATTCCAGCCGGACCAATTTCGGCGGGGCCATGTCGCGATTTTCAATATCTCCGAGGATGTTGAAGAGTTGGCCGGTTGTGCAGGCGGTTTTCTATGCAAGATGTCGAAAACAATCTGCGTATCCTCCACTGATCGAGTCAAAATACCAGGGCTATCTAGCGATTTAGCTAACGGCACCATGCCCAGAGTCGACAACACCCCCAGAGAAGGTTTGAAGCCGACGACCCCACACCAGGCGGCAGGGCAACGCGTAGACCCACCTGTATCGGATCCTAACGCCGCTAGGCATTCGCCCACTGCCACCGCCACAGCAGAGCCCGACGATGAACCACCAGACTCTCGAGTCGTGTCATGTGGGTTTCGGCAACGTGGAAACCGGCCCTCAATATCATTTTCACCAATTGCTAATTCCCATGTCGCCGCCTTACCCAGAATTATAGCTCCCGCTGCCCGCAATCGTGAGACAACCTCAGCATCTGTTTTCGCCAGGGCAGGTTTGATAGTCGAGGAATTAGATGTTGTTGGCATCCCCATGACATCAAAAATGTCTTTGACGACTACAGGGACCCCATGAAGTGGGCCAAGCCAATTACCTTCTGCGATATCCCGCGTCGCCTGTTTCGCCTCGGAAATCGCCTCGTTTGTTGCAACAAACGTCATTGCATGTAAGTTAGACTCATGTTTCCGCATCTGCGCAAGACACGTCCGAACGACATCTATCGGTGTCAAAATACCCTGCCTGATTTGCCGGGAGCGCTGTGCGAGTGAGTTTGGTAAAGGGTCGTGCTCGGACATCTGTCGTTTCCAGTATGAAATGTACAGGGTTTTGTAGAGTAACTTGCTTTTTGTAAGCAGATGTAGAAAATCTCGTACTCAATTATCGTCTTATCCCCCCCCACCAACTAGATTGTTGAAGGGAGGGGACCGCAGGGAGAGAGATTATAACCCGTCTTAGGGCAGACTGATTGTTGCCAGATCCTGATGCCAGCTTTGTGCGGGAATAAAGCCGGATATCTTTGGAGACATTGCTCTGGGATTTGCATCATGCACTACAAAAAGCCAGTAAGCTTGGTCTACAAAACGTGCGTGTAGTTGGGCCATTAATGCATCGCGTTCTTTCGTCTCAAACGCTGTCTTCAGTCCAGCCGTTAGTTCATCAATCACGGGATCGTTGACGTGCCCAAAGTTAATTCCAGACGGAGCAACCATCTTGCTATCAAGCATAAAAACAAACCCAAAGAATGGATCAGTCGTTACCCAGCTTGAATTTATCCCGTCTAGTTCCAGGTTTTCCTGAGCCAGGGCGCCACCATTTCTACGTCCACGCAAGGCATTCCATTCCAGAACCTCATAGTTGACTTTGACCCCAACGTCAGCAAGGTTTTGTTGAATGTATTCGTTCATAGCTAAAGGCGACATCTGACCAGAACCAGATGCTGAGATGATAACATTTAATTCAAGAGGGTTGTTCGTATCAAAACCGTGCTTTTCGAGTAACTTACGCGCGGCGGCAGGATCATAAGTGATCTTGTGCTCCGGATTACCATACCAAGGACTATTCGAGCGCACAGAACCTGAAGCAGTAAAGGCATACCCACCCAACAACGTGACGATGCCCTCACGATCAATTGCCAAATTTAACGCTCGGCGTAAATCAACTTCTGCCAATGGAGAATTCTTAGTGGTGTTCAGCATCCAGGGCCAAACGTGTGGATAGCTATTTGATGTAATCGTGAATCCACTTGCTTCAATTTTTTTCAACGCATCGGTAGCCGGTGCCTCGATCCAGTCCACTTGCCCCGACAACAATGCCGCTGTACGGGCGCTAGCATCCGGAATTGGTAATAGAACAAGGCGATCAAACCCGGGAACACGAGCTGGGTTCCAATAGGATTTGTTGGCCACCATTTCCAAACGCTCACGTGGCACCATTTTATCAAATTTAAAGGGGCCAGTTCCTGATGGATCCTGCGCAAATGCATCCCAGTCGCCGCCTAACGATTCCCAGTGGCTGGGACTCACAAACCAGACTTCGGTCAGACTGAAAGGTAGCAATGCATTCGGTGCCTTTGTCGTGACCCGGAATGTCAATCGGTCCACCGCCTCATAGGCAATCACATCAGCAATATATCCGCCAGATACAGCTGCTAGTCGCTCATTGTATTGCGTCGATCCCTTATTCAATAGCTTGTCGAAGTTCCAGACAGCAGCCGCAGCATTCCAGTCGCTACCATCGTGGAAAGTTACTCCATCCCGTAACTTGAAGGTCCAAACTCGTTCGTCCGTGTCGTTCACCGTCCAGCTTTCTGCTAGAAAACCTGCCAATTCCGCGGGTGTATCACCCTGGCTTAAGTCCCAACCAACGAGTGAATCATATAGGGTAATGCCGGTAAAACGCTCACCTTCTGCGCCCTGATCTGGTGATCCTGCCGTTGCCGGGATATCACTCAGGGTCATGGCAACACGCAGCACTTTTTCATCTTGAGCTATTGCCGGGCCAGTTATTAGTATTGCAGTTACAAGCGCGACCAAAATTGCCAACCCAGTCTTTCGTGCTAGATAGTGCTTCATCTGTTCCTCCTATTGTTAGAGTTATCGATTTTTCGTTTCCGTTTCATCTCGGTAATCTAATGTTGCCGTTCAGCCTCAGTCGTCGATCCAGATACCTGGCCCGGTGTCCAACACCTCGACTCCTGTTTGTGTAACCAATAGCGTCCGCTCAACGCATGCAGATCCGTAACCAAGCCGGACCAACATGGGTTCAAGTGAAAAGACTTCGTTTGCACGTAAAGGATCGGCACTCCCGGGATGGAAGTAGGGCTGTTGAAACAATGTTGTTCCAACACCGTGCGCTCGGAAGTAGTAATCGTCCCGAAACCCATTCTCGCAAGCAATAGCAAACGCCTGATCATCAAGGACATGTTGCGGCACCCCAGGGCCAGCAACAGAAATTGCAGCTTGTGTCATGCCCTCTGCAGTTTCAACAAATCGACGAGCTTCATCTGATGCCGGACCAATGATCCCAGTTCGGGCGTTATCGGTAACATACCCGTCCAAAATCAAGCCGAAATCGATAAATAGGATGTCGCCTGACTGGATTGAGTAGTCTGAAGGCAGCACATGCTTTAGCCCTGACCGCGCACCTGCCACTAAAGCCAACGAAAAACTGGTCCCTTCGGCACCCGCTTTCATCATAGTTTCAAAAGCGACACCGGCGAGATGTGTTTCAGTCACACCAATTTTCGTGGCTGCGCGTACTGATGAAAAAACATCAGATGCTGCAGCATTGGCACGTCGAATAATCGCAATTTCTTCGTCAGATTTAATCGCACTAAGAGCAGCAAAATCGGTGTCAAAAACTTCCAATTCTTGTATCGGTTGGCTAGCATCTTCACGATCAAAGAAACCGTGTTCAAATTTGCCAACTGTTCCAATTTTGCTGTTTTGAAGACCGTAGTCTTGAAAAATTTCTTGAATGAGCACCTTCAATTCAGGCGCCGTTGGCGCATATCGCTTAGGCGAAGTAACGCGTACGTCACGAACACGCGTCATCCAGATGCTCGATTGCATCGGCTCAGCACGCATTAGGGAATTAGTGGCAATAATACAGTCACCAGCGCTGGAAATGACGACAACTGTGTTCCCAACGTAGCTGTCAAAATTTGTCAAATATCGCACAACACCACAGTTACCCGGTTGACCAAATGCGACCATCGCTCCCAAATTTTTATCGCGTAGGTGGGTCGCAATTTTTTGCCACCGGCTTTTGTATTCAAGCTCGCTGAAAGGGCACCTCAACCACGAGAGCCGGTCTTCTAAGGCGTGGGGATATCTGCCCCATGCTGGACGATCATCGAAGTACATTTTCGCTCCATTCCCCAACCATCTTTGAGAACCAAGAAGAATACACGTTAAACCGTGCCAGATTGATTGACGGCTTCAGCACACCGCCTCAGCTTGGTGAACACGGTGCCAGTGTGATGGGAATCAATCAAATTACCAAAACAGTGCAGGAAATAACCGCAGGTTATACTGAACTTTTTATCCTAAGGACTGTCCACATTGGAATGTGAATATCACACTAACTAGCAAGTAGTTGGCATTGCCAGAAAAACTCTGCTTTGCCTGCGAAGCTCCGAACAGACATGCATTAGGTAGTTGTGTCATGCCATAGAGCGAAGAATATCGCAGTCATTGTCATGTTAACACGCTGGTGTTGGGATGTTCTTCCAAAGTAGCATTTTGATATGCAAAACATCTCTTTCAAACGTCGCGTAAGCGTACGGGCCCGTACCCCTTACACTCTGGCCGGTGATCTGCGAATTTGTGTCTCCTAAGCTGGCAACAGGTGTCCACTTAACTTAAGCGGACACTTAACGATGGCAGAGAGACGTAAACGACGTTGTAAAGCCCCCACCCTATTTTTAGGTGAAACTGGTTGAGTTTATACAGTTCTTTCCGCAAGCTCAAAGACAGATGTAAAAGTGACCTACACTCTAAAAGACCTTACACATAAGTATAAATATGCCAATGCAATCATCATATTACAGTATATTAGCTCGAATCCTCTCGTCCCGACCAAAGTTTTCTAACTTTTTGATGTGTACGTGTCTGTGCATGTAGAGGTATCTGCAAGTACCTTAATGAACAAGGTTATGTATCAGATAAAGAAATCCTCTGCCATCCCATCAGTGTCTCACGGTTAGTGGAGCATTTGGAATGAATAAATATCTTCACATACAACCTTAAATTATCGTAACCTCTGTGGAATAATGTCCAGTCGACTCTCAGGAATACCAATGAGAAACCATTTTCTAATTGTTGCTGTCATTTTTGGACTAGTTTGGTGCTTGCCAGTAATTGCTGCCGACCTTGATAAAGGTTTAGCTGCCGCAAAAAAAGGCGACTACAAGACAGCTGTTAAGGAGTGGAAACCACTTGCTGAGCAGGGAAACGCTGTTGCTCAATTCCATATGGGTGAAGTCTACGAATTCGGATTTGAAGACCCACAGATTAGAAAGCAAGCAATCAAATGGTTCAGTAGTGCCGCGAAACTAGGGAATGCAGATGCTCAGCACAAGCTGGGTTTAATGTATTCTAGTGGGTTCGGCGTTCCAAAGAATGAAGATTTAGCAATCGAATGGCTTACGCGCGCTGCCTCACAAGGACATGCTACTTCACAATACTTTCTCGCTGTTTTGTATCGTTCACAGGGACGCGGATCTGAAAGCAACAAGCAGGCAATCAAGTGGTTTTCTCTAGCGGCTGAACAAGGAAACGTCGTAGCGCAGAACTATCTTGGTACATTGTATGAATTTGGTGGACCGGGCACTTTGCAAGATTATGGACAAGCATTCACTTGGTACGCTAAAGCGGCAGAAAATGGCGATGCCGATGCCCAGAATTCGTTAGGTAAAATGTACGAGCAGGGAAATGGTGTATCCAAAAATGTTGTGCGTGCTCACATGTGGTTGAACATCGCCGCTTCATCAGGAGATAGTGATGGACTGAAAAGTCGCAACATTCTCGCCAAGGAAATGACCCCAGCCCAAATCAACGAGGCGCGGAAACTCGCACGAGAATGTTTAAATAGCGACTACAAGGGTTGCTAAATAAAACCACGCCAACAATATTAGTAGTATCACTATCAATTTGGTCTTTGAAATAGGTGTTATTATATTTATGTAGCACACGAATTCGGATAGTGATCATTTGAATGTGTATTTGTAGCGCTGAGGCCACTATAGAAGGCACTTTGTGACTCTCTACCCGTTGACATCCCCGAGAAACCCCAGAGGAGATTTTGCCCAATAGACCGGGTGCTTCAGCTCTATAAATGAACATTGACATGATCCCTTTGAACAATAATTCCTTATGAATTGGCAATGGCGATTGAAGCCCGAAAGTTACTTACGTTTAATAAAAATGTACGTGTAAGGACCCTTACACACATGCAAGCCTTGATCGAGATCAACGACAGCTTTTGGGATACTTCATAAGAACAAATATCGGTGTTTTGTTAATAAGAAAGAATAAGCATGTCCCATGTCCCTCACGAATTGGCAGAAGAATTCGACACATTTAAAGATACAATTCACGACCTAAAACAAACAGATAGCCATTTTGCGATATTGACGGATGAGTATCATGAAGTGAACCGTGAAATTCATCGTATAGAAACCGGCATCACTCCTGCCGCTGATGGTTTCGAAAAAGAACTTCGGCAGAAACGAGTCGTTCTTAAAGACGAGATTTCCACCTATTTAAAATAGCGGCCTTAAAGAAACCGACAGACTTACATTCTTGTGTGAAAGAAGGTGATAAACCAGCTTATCGAATTCTTTCTCCCCGACTATTTTCACTCCACTTATCCAAAACAGGTTAACGTTTTTTCTCAATAAGAGCGGAGAGCAATAGAGTTAGGGCTTGTCTAAAAGCTGCTTCATCCTCGCCGTCGGCGATGGCAAGGGCGGCGCGGTCAAAGCTTGCGCCAACGACAGCCGATAGGGCCGCTAACGGCAACTCCGTCTCACCGCCAAATACGGCCGCAAGCCCCAAACGAAGCTCTTCTTCCCCTTTTGACGCAAAAATCCGGCCCATCTCCTTGGGACCCAGAACCGCGGGGCCATCCACCAGCATCAGCCGAGCCCGGCCCGGCTCCTTCATGGCGTCGAAATAGGCGTCTGCTCCCGCCAGCAGGTTTATGGCCGCAGAGACCGCCTCAGGCGCCCTTTTCTCAATAGTATCGGCAAGTCGCGCCGCCTCCCGTTCCACAACGGCACGGAACAGCGCCTGCTTGTCATCGAAATGATGATAGAGCGCACCGCGGGTCACTTTTGCCGCGGTAACTATCTGGGGCGTTGAGGTTTCCATATACCCATGAGTAATAAAAAGATCACGGGCGACATCGAGTAATTTCGCTCGCATCGCCTCGGTTCGGTCGGCATTAGAGCGTCTGTCTTTTTTAACTTGCATACATACATCCTGTATGTTAATTAATTTATACAAACAGATTGTATGTAAACTTAACAAGGAACACAAGCCATGAAATGCACCCAGTTTTATCCAGTGATCCAGACCCGGGATGTGGCGGGAACAGCCCGCTTTTTTGAGCAATTCTTCGATTTTCAGCCTCATTTTGAAAGTGACTGGTATGTGCACCTGCAGTCACAGGAGGATGAAGGGGTCAATATCGCTATCCTTGACGGCAACCATGAAACCATCCCCATGGAAGGCCGCGGCGTTAGCGCCGGGCTGATCATAAACTTCGAGGTGGACAATGTGGACGCGATATATGTGAAAGCCCGCACCAATAACCTGCCCATCGTCAAGGACCTCCGAGACGAGGCCTTCGGACAGCGTCACTTCATTACCCGCGACCCCAACGGTGTTCTGCTCGATATCATCACTCCCACCCCCCCGGGAGAAGAATTCGCCGATCAGTATTCCGACGACGCTCGCCCCGCGTGATTACCGCTCCCGAACAGATTTAGACATGGCTAAGCATAGGACATAGCGGATATCTGTTCGGGAAACTGCAAGGATTAGTGGCGTACATTGTTCGGAACGCTGGGGTCGGAGGTTCAAATCCTTTCGCCTCGACCAAATTTTGCCTACGTTTGTGGACGAAAATCCAACCTCTTCCTAAAGCAATGCCTTTTTGCTACTCTGAACCCAAGATAGATAACAACAGGGGGAGGAGGCCTAATATGTCAAAAAATTTACGAGAGCGGGCGGAGGTTACGGCGCGGGAGGTTCAGGAGATCCTCGGCATTGCCGAGGACAACCATCCGAAAGAAGTCGCCGATGCCATTGAGCATGCCATTATCCGGGCCCTTATCGAGGAACGGCATCGCTGCGCCGATATGATCCACGATCATATGGAAGAAGACTCGCAGAAAGCCCAATATGTCTCGGAGAAAGTCCGTGCCGTTAATTCAGTTCTGATGACTAACCTTAACAGTATGCGCTAAGTCCTTATTTTATAATTATGAAACAATATTTGGGCCTGACGGCAATCGTCGTGGAAGACTATGACGCGGCTATCGATTTTTATGTGGGCACACTCGGCTTCGAACTGGTGCAGGATATTTATATCCCGGAACAGGACAAACGCTGGGTCGTCGTCTCTCCAAAAGGCGCAACTGAAGGAAAGCTTCTCCTTGCCCGCGCCGTTGGCGATGAACAGTCATCCCGCATAGGAAATCAGACAGGTGGCCGCGTATTCATGTTCCTCTATACAGACGATTTCTGGCGCGATTACAACGATTACAAGGAAAAGGGCGTAACCTTCATACGTGATCCTAAAAAGGAGAGCTATGGCACGGTGGCTGTCTTTCAGGATATCGCCGGTAACCTCTGGGACCTGGTTGAACCCGGCTAGGGTCAGGATCCCTTAATAATCTGTTGCTGCCACGGCGCTATCGGGTACAATCACCAAAAAAACCACGGATTGGCAAGTAAATGGCAGTAAAAGTACCGTTTCAGAAAGATCTGGAATTCGAATATGGTGAAGTGACTCAAGTCTCGCCGTTGATCCGGCGGGTCATTGCCAATAACCCGAGCGCCTTTACCTTTCATGGCTCCGGCACCTATATTATCGGCAAGGGCGAAGTTGCGGTTATTGATCCGGGCCCACTCGATGAAGAACATATCACCGCCCTCACCCGCGCACTTGAAGGCGAAATGGTCACCCATATCCTGATCACCCATACCCACATGGATCATTCCCCGGCCGCTGAGCCCTTGAAGCAGCTGACCGGTGCCAAGACATACGGATTTGGTCCTCACGGTAGCGGCAAGCCCGATATAGAGCTGGAAGAAGGCGGCGATATGGATTTCGTGCCAGATGTCGCCATCATGGATGGCGATGTCATTGTCGGCAATGGCTGGACGGTGGAGGCTATTCATACGCCGGGACATCTTTCCAACCATATCTGCTTTGGGCTTAGGGAAGAGAAAACGCTTTTTACCGGCGATCATGTAATGGGCTGGTCAACCACAGTTGTCTCTCCGCCCGATGGCGATATGAGCAGTTATATGGCGAGCCTTAAAAAGCTATTCGACTATGATTATCATACGTACTGGCCGACCCATGGCCCCGCCATTACCGAGCCCAAACCGTTCGTTGAGGCGCTGATCGCCCATCGTCATGACCGTATGAACCAGATCCGCAATTGCCTGAAGGACGGCCCTATGCTGATCCCGGACATGGTCAAACAAATGTATACGGATGTGCCAGAGTTTTTGCATCCTGCTGCTGCCCGGTCAGTCTATGCCCATATCCTGCATATGATCGAGGAAGGGGAACTTCAATCAACGGCAGATACCCATGAGAACGCGGAATTTTCTGTGAAGTAAGAGAACTAATTCGGGGGAAATAAAAGATGCTGACGAGAAGATTTGTTATTCTGGCCAGTTTGCTGGCGACTATGCTTTTTCTTGGCGGTTGCGAGAGCGTCAAATCACCGCCTGGAACCATAACAACGGTTATCCTTCTGCGCCATGCGGATCGCTATCAATGGGAGAAAAATCTCAACGAAAAGGGCGTCGAACGCGCCAAGACCCTCCCCGCCGCTCTCGCCGATATCAAAGTTGATGTCATCTATAGCCCCGACAAAGTCCGAAACCTGGATACGGTTAAGCCGTTCATTGCCGAAAACGGCACCGAACTACGGGTTATCGACACAAGCGGGGCCGCGGAAAAAATGGTCGCCGAAAACCCCGGCAAAACCGTTCTCTGGGTTGGGAATACAGATAACCTGCAATCCATCTACGGCACTCTTGGCGGGAAGGATGAACATCCTAAAATATATGGCGATATTTTTATCCTTACCCTTACCGATAAGGGCTTGCAGAAAGTCGAGAAACGTAATTTCGGCGGCCCCGGCGGAAACTAATCGCGGAAATTAATATACTGCAAGGGCAGCTCGAATTTGAGGCCCTTGCAGAACGCAATTACATCCTGCAGATCATCCCGTTTTTTGCCGGTGACACGAAGTTCATCGCCCTGAATGGCGACTTGAACTTTAAGCTTTGACCCCTTGATATCCTTGACCAGTTTCTTTGCCAGCTCTTTATCAATGCCCTGACGAACGATGACCACTTGCCGCACGCTCTGACCTGCAGATTTTTCAATGGCCTGATAATCAAGAACACCGGCATCAATCTTACGGCGGGTCAGATGACCCTGCAGCAGTTCATGCATCTGTTTCAGTTTCAAATCATCATCCGCGTGAATAGTGATGGCCTGTTCCGCCTGCTCAATCTTGCAATTGCTGCCCTTGAAATCATAGCGGGTCTCAATTTCCCGGCGGATATTATTCAGCGCATTTTCCACTTCCGCCATATCGGTTTTGGACACAATATCAAATGAAGGCATGGGGTCTCTCCTTGTTGGCGGCAGTTAAGCCGACTGTTCTTTCGTTTTCAAAAACCTGATATCCGGCCAGTCTTTTTCAGCCCGTTCCAGATGCCAGGAGTTTCGCGCGAGAAATACCAGCGCGTCATCATGATCTTCGGCCAGTGATGCCTGATTGGCATCGGCAAATTTCTTAAGCTCGCGGGGATCGTCATGCTCCACCCAGCGGGCCGTATAAAGCTCCGTCTGTTCGAAATTGACCGGAATGTCATATTCGGTGCGAATACGATCAGCCAGCACTTCAAACTGCAGACCGCCGACAACCCCGACCACCCAGTCAGAGCCCATCCGGGTTTTAAACGTCCTCGCGGCGCCTTCCTCTGCGATCTGGATCAGCGCCCGGCCCAAATGCTTGGCCCGCATGGGATCGATAGGGCGGACTTTCTGCAGGAGTTCCGGCGCAAAACTTGGGATACCGGTAAAGCGGACTTCCTCGCCTTCCGTCAAGGCATCGCCAATACGCAGGTTGCCGTGATTGGGAATACCTATGATGTCTCCGGGCCAGGCTTCCTCCGCCAGTTCGCGATCCTGCGCCAGGAACAGGACAGGATTATGGATATTCATGGTCTTTTCGCTACGCACATGCTTGAGCTTGGCACCACGTTTAAAATGCCCCGATACCAGCCGCATAAAGGCAATGCGGTCACGGTGTTTGGGATCCATATTGGCCTGTATTTTAAAGATAAAGCCGCTGACCTTCTTCTCCAACGGTGAGATATCACGGCCCGCAGTTGGTGCAGAGCGTGGAGATGGCGCGGCTTCGGTGAGACCATTCAGCAAGGTCTCGACACCGAAATTATTGATGGCGCTGCCAAAATAAACAGGGGTCATAGTGCCGTCCAGAAAGGCCTGCATCTCAAATTCAGGACACAGACCACGCACCATGTCTATATCTTCACGCAGTTTGGCAACTGCATCTTCGGGCAGCAGTTCGTCGAGCTTAGGGTCATCTAGACCATTGCAGGTCACCCCCTCGTCCAGATGATTTGCCTTGCCCTTGGAGACCAGCACCAACCGATCATTGAAAAGATCGTAACACCCGAGGAAATTCCGTCCCATACCAATAGGCCAGCTTGCCGGTACCACGTCCAGCGCCAATGTCTGCTCAATATCATCCAGCAGATCGAAGGGATCAAGCGACTCCCGGTCAAACTTGTTAATAAAAGTGGTAATGGGCATATCACGGAGGCGGCAGACTTCGAATAATTTTCGGGTCTGGCTTTCAATACCCTTGGCGCCGTCCAGCACCATGACGGCACTGTCGACAGCTGTCAGCGTCCGATAGGTATCTTCACTGAAATCTTCATGGCCCGGTGTATCGAGAAGATTGAATGTCTTTTCCCGATAATCAAACGTCATCACAGAAGAGGCGACAGAAATTCCGCGCTCCCGTTCCACCTTCATCCAGTCGGAGCGCGCACGTCGCTGCTCGCCGCGTGTTTTCACGGCGCCTGCCTGCTGAATGGCACCGCCGAACAGCAACAGTTTCTCCGTCAATGTCGTTTTACCGGCATCGGGATGGGCGATAATAGCGAAGGTTCGCCGGTTGGCGACCCGTTGTTCCAGACTACTCATGATAATTCCTGATCCCTGCCCTTTCGGGCCCGAGGGAATGTCGTAATAAAGGCCTGTTGTCAGGCCGTGGTTTAATTAAGGCTTTTGAGCGGAAAAATCAATCCTTGGTCGCCGGTGCATCATCGATCAGGCCAAGCCAGCGGGCGGCGAGTGAAATAGTCCATCCCTGCAGAAACAGGGAAATAATAACGACCACAAAGACCACATTAAAGAAGTTCTCGTCTATCGGACCGGGGCTAATCACCGGGATTATCGCCAGAAATATGGGCACGGCCCCTCGTAAGCCTACCCAGCCGATAAAAGTCTGCTGCCGTATCCCCATACCAAAAGGCGTCAGGCACAGGAAAGTCGCAATGGGCCGAGCAATAAAAATCAGGACCGCCGCAACAGCAAGACCAATCGGAACACTACTCATGAGGTTACTGGGCGTCACCAGCAGCCCCAGCATCAAAAAGAGAACAATCTGACTGATCCAGGAGAGACCGTCGTGAAACTGGCTGACCCGCTCCGTCTGATGGGTCATGCGATACCGGAGGATAACGCCGCACACATACACCGCCAGAAAGCCGCTACCGCCACTAATGGCCGTAAAGTTGAACACTAGCAATGCCGTTGCCATGGCAAAGGGCGCAAACAGGCTGACCGGCATTTTAACCCGGCTGATCAGAAAGGACGCCACAATCCCCCCGATGATCCCGGCAATCAGCCCAAGGCCAAGCTGCAACAGCAGTTCCGGCAAAAAGGAGATAAGCGTCTCCATGTTAAGTGGCAGGTTGGCATCGACAATAGCCACCATCATAATGGTCAGGAAGATGGCCATGGGATCGTTAATCCCGGCTTCCACCATCAGGGTTTCGCCAAGGCCGTCTTTGAGATTAATATTCCGCTGGCGCAGTAGCAGAAAAGTCGCCGCCGCATCGGTTGAGCCCACCACGGCACCAAGAAGCAAGCTCTTGGCAAGGGAAATATCAAAAAAGAAATGTATCAGAAAGCCAACGATCCCGGCCGTCAGGATTACACCGGCAATCGACAAGACAAAGGCTGGTGCTGCGGCCTTCTTCAAGGTTTTAACTTCGGTATCCAGCCCGCCCGAGAACAGGATCAGAGCCAGCGCCACGGCTCCAATTTCATAAGCCAGAGGGAAATCATTGAATTTGATACCGCCAACACCATCCTCCCCCATCAACATTCCTATACAAAGGAATAGAAGTAGAAACGGTGCGCCGAGCCTCGCTGCAATGGGTGTCAGCAGACATCCAACCAGAAACAGGGATGAAATCAGGACAATAATAAAACTCAAGGATTCCATCGACACGCCACTCTCCCACTTGCAGATGGCCCGCAGAGTACAAGGAAAAGGCGCCGCGGTAAATCCGCGACGCCCTTTCTTTTAAATACGAATTGAACCTCAGTCTTCCTTGATTTTCAAAACCAGTTTGCCGAAATTCTCACCGCTGAAGAGTTTAAGCAAGGTTGCCGGGAAATTCTCAATCCCCTCTTCCACATGCTCCTTGAATTTAAGCTTGCCCTCGCTGTGCCATGTGGCCAGCTGCTTCATACCTTCACCATATTGCTTGAGATAGTCAAAGACAACAAAGCCTTCCATCCGAGCATGCTGGACCAACAGGTTCATATAGTTCTGCGGGCCGCGCACTGGCGTCGTGTTGTTATATTGGGAAATAGCCCCGCAAATGGCGACGCGGGCATGACGGTTAAGGCGGGCCAGCGCAATATCAAGGATTTCACCGCCGACATTATCAAAATACACATCAACACCGGTTTTAAGCGGCTCTTTCAAATCATTGAGAAAACCCTCTGATTTATAGTCAACACAGGCGTCAAACCCGAGTTCGTTCACCACATAGGCACATTTATCAGCACCACCGGCGATACCAACGGCGCGGGCGCCCTTGATCTTGGCGATCTGGCCAACAAGAGAGCCCACGGCCCCGGCGGCCCCAGAGACAAGCACTGTATCGCCTTCCTTCACTGCGCCGACGTCCAGCAGCCCGAAATATGCCGTCAGGCCAGGCATCCCAAGGCCACCAAGATAGCTTTCCAGCGGTGCAAGATTTGGATCGACTTTGACAAGGTCCTTACCGTTTGAGACGCCATATTGCTGAATGCCGAGCATACCCGACACGAAATCACCGGCCGCAAACGCTGGATTATTGGACGCAACAACCTCGCCCACGGTCCCGGCGCGCATGACCTCGCCAATACCAACCGGCGCAATGTAGGATTTGCCATCATTCATCCAGCCACGCATGGCCGGATCAAGAGACGCATAATGTACTTGTACCAGAACCTCACCATCGCCAATTTGTGGTGCGTCTTCAGTCACGAACTCCCAGTCGCTATCCTTGGGTAATCCCACCGGACGGGCCGCAAGACGGATTTGTTTATTGAGGGTCGACATCTATTTTCCTTTATTATTCTCGTTGAACTTTCCCACAGATACGCACTCATAATACCGAATACAAGACCGATCGTTCCAGCTAAAAAAATAGCCACAGAGACCCTACGTCATACCACAAAAAAAGCCGAGCAAAAGCTCGGCCCCTTTTGTCCATATCCTTAACCCATCAGAATCTGATTGACCGTATCACATTCACTCACAGCGTTCCTTGTAAATCGATAGAAGTTGCTTCGCAGGCTTTAATAGCGGTGACGATACATCGTCCGAGGCGGGCACAAAGAGGATGTCGTTCAAAAGATCGGCGATTGGGCCTGCTTGTTTACATCCTGTGTTCTGATGTAATTCAAATCCAAGCCAAACCACTAGAAACTTCTCCCACATTTCATATTTTTGCCCGTCACGTGGCAGCCCATCGGCCAGTTTCATCGCTGCTTTTACATGGCCCCTCGCGGCGTCAAGGTTAAAGACCGGCCCATCGCTGCTATAAATCCGGGCCTTGAATATTTCCAGATCCGCCTGATCAATAAGACCTAGATTTTCTTCGTCCAAAGTATTGGTTATCTCTAGGGCGAGATCGCTGCGGTGCTGCATCAGAAAATTATTGGCCAGCGACTGCTTATCATGCCATGTAAAGTATGTGGGTTGCCGGGTCCAGAAGCTGTATATATCATTCACAAGTCGCTGCTTATGGCCCCGCTTCGCCTCCAGAATAGCCGAAGCTTCACCATCCCCCCCGGTGAAGCTAAGCTGAATTATTTCTGCATTGAGGCCCTGAAGAGTATCCAGCTTTCGAAGCGCCACCGTTGCTTCTGCGGCGACCTCCTTATCAGCCCTCGTCCAGACCTGATCGTAGAAAGTGAGAGCCCCGGTTATCATCGCAAGCGGCAATCCGCCCAGAATAACCAGATCTTTCCAGGATCCCAAACCGAAGAAACCAGGTTTCGTGGAGGATTTTTCCAGCGATTTGATACGGTGATAAATATTATCCAAGTCGCGCTCGGATATTTCCGTATTGGTTTCTTCTGCCATCGTGCCCCCAAATGCTGCTGATCCATCATAAGTTACACATGGCTCTTGGCAAGAGGCAGGCTTTAAATGTCAAAGCGGTAAATATGATAAGCCGGATTTAAACCGGCTTATCACTACGTTGGGCTACGCCGTCGGCAGCACATAATCCTTGAAATCTTCCCGGAGTTTGGTTTTCAGGAGCTTACCTGTGGCCGTATGGGGGAGCTCGTCCACGAAAACCACATCATCGGGGAGTTGCCATTTGGCGAGCGTGCTTTCCAGATGCTTAATCACATCTTCGCGGGAAACAGCATGGCCTTCTTCCTTCACGGCAATGACCAACGGGCGTTCATCCCATTTCGGATGGGGGATGGCGATCACCGCAGCTTCGACAATACCGGCGCAGCCCACGGCCTCGTTTTCCACATCGATAGAGGAAATCCATTCTCCCCCTGACTTGATCACGTCTTTCGAGCGATCAGTGATTTGCATATAGCCATCAGTATCAAGGGTCGCCACGTCACCGGTATCAAACCACATTCCCTCTTCCAGAACGTCACCGCCTTCTGCCCTGAAATAACCACTGGTAATCCACGGTCCACGGACTTTCAGATTCCCAAAGGCCACACCATCACGCGGCAGTTCGTTATTTTCATCATCGGTGATTTTAAGCTCGACACCATAGACTGACCGGCCCTGCTTGATACGAATATCGATTTTTTCAGCTTCTGACAGATCATCATGGCGTTTCAGCAAATTACCCGTCGTGCCGATGGGACTGGTCTCCGTCATCCCCCAGGCATGCACCACATTCACCCCATAATCCTCCACGAATGTAGAAATCATCGAACGCGGCGCAGCGGAGCCGCCAATGACTGTCCGCGTCATGGTGGAGAATTTAAGATTATTCTCTTTCACATGACCGAGCAGCATTAACCAGATTGTCGGCACACCAGCAGAAATGGTGACATCTTCTGCCTCCATCAACTCATAGATCGAGGCGCCATCCATGGCGGCACCTGGCATGACCATCTTCGCCCCGCACATGGCGGCGGCATAGGGAAGCCCCCAGGCATTTGCATGGAACATCGGCACCACGGCCAAAATTGCATCCTGATTGCTGATGCCAAGGCCGTCCTGTGCGCAGACGCAAAAGCTATGTAAGACTGTCGAGCGGTTGGTATAGAGCACGCCCTTCGGGTTGCCCGTTGTGCCAGAGGTATAGCAAAGGGACGATGCGGTTTTCTCATCAAAATCCGGCCAGTCATAATTACCATCTTCGGCGGCCAGCAAAGTCTCGTAACAGAGAAGGTTATCCAGCTTGCTATCGGGC
>Ga0315338_1001122_pt1:30000-38707 | contig 38707 bp, 33 predicted proteins | sample ASW8metaG_FD_204518 | JGI IMG/M metagenome (GOLD analysis project Ga0315338, IMG submission 204518) | Ammonia-oxidizing marine archaeal communities from Monterey Bay, California, United States - ASW #8 | ecosystem: Environmental > Aquatic > Marine > Coastal | place: USA: California... | reverse complement strand
CGTGCGATCCAGGGATTGTCCTCAAGCAGTGTCCGCTTTAGCGCGATGATATGCATGATCGGCCAGACTTTGCTCTTTTCAAAATATTCCTGCTCCATTTCTACATAATTCGGATAGAGCCGCACCACGTCGGGATGGCCTTCCAGGAAACAGGTCGGCGGCCGCGCGATGATGGCGCAATCGATCTCGCCGGAGGCTAACATCTCGCTCAAGGATTTGTCGGCAACGCGAGTGAGCTTCGTTCCTTCGGGCAAATTAAGCTCGACTTTTTCAACCCGACCCGGTGCGTTCGCACCGGCCTGATACCAATGTACGTCTTGTAGTTTCACGCCCTGCTCATTGTGCATCCACCCGCGCATATAGACGGCCGCGGAATGGGCCCACTCAGGCGAGCCAATTTTTTTGCCCTTCAAATCCTGCACCGTTCTGATGCCGCTATTCTTGTTCACGTAGAACGAGCCAAAGCGGAACAGGCGCGAGCAGATGACGGGAAGGCCAATAATATCAGAATTTTTGCGCGTGACCTGGGCAGTAAATTTGGCGAAAGAGAGCTCGGAAACATCCCATTCGCGGTTGAGCGTAAAGCGTGCGAACACTTCGTGATGGCCATGCATCACCCAGGTGTGATCGATCCCCTCAGCGTTGACGACCCCGGTACGAAAATCACGGAAATGATCGTAATCAGTTGTTGCGATCGTAAGCTTGACGTTTGTTCGGCTCATTAAGCCCCTCCCTGAAAAGCGTACCCCTTTCAGGGTGCACGCTACATTACCCACCAGCGCCTCTTCGATGCGCGTTCGGTAAATCCGGGGCCGCTTATAGCGGCGGCCATTAACGCCCGCCAGCCCCCAACCAAAATGGTTTTTTGGGCGGCGACAGCCTTGTAGTTGCTGGACTTCCCGTGATCGCTTACTAGTTTAGGCTGCAGCCCACCTAATCCGAGAGGAGGGCTCTCGGTAAATATGAATGTCCGGGTCGATTGCTTTAGGGGGCGCAGCATATGACGGAATCAGGGGCCGTGCGCCCTGCGCGGCAGCGCATGACGGCGCAAGAGCGCAAAGTCATTATCGCCTCATCCGCAGGCACAGTTTTCGAATGGTATGATTTTTATCTCGCCGGTTCGCTGGCTGCGAATATCAGTGCTGCGTTTTTCTCCGGCGTGAACCCGACTGCCGGATTCATATTTACGCTTTTAGGGTTTGCCGCTGGCTTTGCAGTGCGCCCCTTCGGCGCTCTGTTCTTTGGCCGTTTTGGTGACATTATTGGGCGCAAATATACTTTTCTCATCACCATGACGGTGATGGGCCTGGCAACTTTCACAGTCGGACTGATCCCCAATTACGCTACTATTGGGATTGCCGCTCCAATCATCTTTATCGCCTGCCGCCTGCTGCAAGGCCTTGCCTTAGGCGGTGAGTATGGCGGCGCAGCCACCTATGTTGCCGAACACGCTCCCGCTGATCGCCGCGGTTACTACACTTCCTGGATTCAAACCACCGCAACGCTTGGTCTTTTGGTTTCCCTTCTTGTGATTTTGCTTCTTCGGCAAAGCATGCCCGAAGAAGCGTTCAATGCATGGGGCTGGCGGATCCCCTTTCTTCTTTCCGTTATACTTCTCGGTGTTTCGCTTTGGATAAGAATGCAGCTTGAAGAATCGCCGGCATTCAAAAAAATCAAAGAGAAAGGCACCCAGTCGAAAGCACCGCTGGCTGAAGCATTCGGCAGATGGGAGAACGCAAAAATCAGTGTCGTCGCGCTGTTTGGCGGCACTGCTGGGCAGGCCGTCGTTTGGTACACTGGTCAGTTCTATGCGCTCTTCTTTTTAACCCAAACACTCAAGATGAACGGTACTAGCGCAATATTGGCTTTGGCTTTGGCACTTGTGATTGCCACACCCTTCTTTATTGTCTTTGGTAGGCTGTCCGACACGATCGGCCGCAAGAAGATAATTATGACCGGCTGCTTGCTGGCTGCGTTGACCTATTTCCCGCTATACGGCGCACTCGGAAATGCCGTGAACCCAGCGTTGATGGAGGCGCAGAGAACTTCGCCTGTCACGGTGGTTGCCGACCCGGACGAGTGTTCTTTCCAGTTCAATCCGGTCGGTACTGCAAGTTTCACCTCATCATGTGACATCGCCAAATCCTTTTTGGCGCGTAATGCAGTGAACTATGAAAATGAAGAAGCGCCCGCCGGCGCAACTGCTCGCATCCTAATTGGCAATGTGGAAATCGTATCCTTCGATGCAGGCACTGTAGGCGAAGATGCTCCCGCGATGACCGAAGCCTTCAATGCTAGCGCGACCGAGGCTATTCGCGCCGCTGGCTATCCGGCTGCTGCTAATCCAGATGAGATCAACATGCCGCTTACCATTACGATCCTTACGATCCTCGTTCTTTATGTCACCATGGTTTACGGGCCTATTGCAGCGCTCCTGGTTGAACTTTATCCTACTCGGATTCGCTATTCAGGTATGTCGCTGCCCTATCATATCGGCAATGGCTGGTTTGGCGGCTTCTTGCCACCTATGGCTTTCGCCATCATTGCCGCGACTGGTAATATTTTTTCCGGCCTTTACTACCCGGTCGCCTTTGCGTTGATGACCTTTGTTATCGGGATGTTGTTTCTGCCTGAAACCAAAGACCGCGATATTTACGCGAACGATTAAGACTACACGGGGTAAGAATTTTTTCTTACAGACGGGCTTTGTTGCACGATTACACTGGATCTAAATTATTGTTGGTCCCAAGATAACTCTGGGCATAGAACCCTTGGTAAGGTCGGCGTGACGCGCATTGAACGACGGCGAGCTAAAAAAAATAGGGCTGCGCATTTGCGCAAAGCTGGAGTTCTTTTTGCGTCTGCTCTGCTCATTGCTGCTTGCGCCTCATCCGGCTCTGGTGGTGGCTCTGGCGGCGGCTCTCGCGGCGGCTCTGGCGGCGGCTCTGGCGGCGGCTCTGGCGGCGGCTCTGGTGGTGGCTCTGGCGGTGGCTCTGGCGGTGGAGGCAACTCTGGTGGCGGAGGAGGGGTAACCGACCCTTCAATCGCAGATAGTTTCAGAACCACAGAATTTTTAAGATCCTGGGCGCTCGACGCGATTAGTGCGGCCGAGGCCTATGCGCTTGGATATACCGGTAACGGTGTTGTTATCGGGTTTGTCGATTTTAACTTTGATTTGAATTTTTCCGAAGTAAATTACAACAGCGCAAGTGTTGGCCGCGACCAACAAGCCAAGGAATGGTACGAAGGGGTGTTTGGTGCTGGCTCCACAGATGATGAGCCGCATGGCGATGCTGTTTCCACAACCACCGCTGGTCTCAAAAATAATGACGGCATTCACGGCGTTGCGTTCGATGCCAGCATCTTGGCTGTCGATTATTTAGCAAACGTAAACCCAACCGAGGTCGTACTGGACGGGGTCACCATTCATTATTCTAACCCCTGGACCTATCTGACCTCGCGTGGCGTCAAGATCATCAATATTTCTTATGGCTATGATGAAGGAGGTGGCATCGGAGTCATAAGCAACAACACGACAGATATTTATTCCGTTGTTTCTCCTGCAAAGGCGGTAGAGAACGGTGCACTGCTTGTTGGTTCGGCAGGAAACAATGGTGAGAAGGTTATCAACGGCGTAAACGTTGGATTTCAACCAGACCTATCAAACCGAGATATTGTCGACGACATTCTCGCCGACAATCTAGAAGATGCCCCTGGCGCGTTTATAATCACAGGATCGGTGACACAAACAAACGGCGGCTTTGAAATTTCAAACTTTTCGAGCCGGGCTGGGAGTTACACCGATTACTTTATGGTCGCGCCCGGAGAAGATGTCGTGTTTCCCTGGGCCACGGAATGCGCGCCCAATCTCTGCGTTGGCAGCGGAACTTCGTTTGCTGCGCCAATTGTTTCTGGCGCTGCGGCATTGGTACTTGAGCGGTGGCCGCAATTAACGGGAAGAGAGATTGCGGATATCCTTTTTGCCTCCGCAACAGATCTTGGTAATCCCGGACCCGACGAAATTTACGGCCAGGGGATGCTGAATGTTTATGCGGCGCTTCAGCCCATAGGCATCACAACGCTTGCAGTACAAAACGGGGCCATATTTTCTGCCGAAACTTCAAGGATTGTTCTGGGGGAGGCTTTTGGCGATGCGCCGCAATTACGTGCGGCGCTTCAGGCAGTTCCAATTCGTGACTCTTTCGCCCGTGATTTTGGCATTGATCTCTCCGGTCTGGTTTGGAATGCGCCAGGCTCAAGCCTTACCGGTATTATGCAACAGCAGTCTCGGTGGCACGGCACCTCCTACCATCTTGGCATGGCAAGTGGTGTGGAGGTGCAGCTATATGATGAACAGGAGATGCCCTTTCAGGTGGTCAACGGCTTGGAGGAGCCCGACGTCTATCGCGGTGTATTACGGCTCAACGGGCAAAGCGGCTCATTTGCATGGACGGTGGGGAGCGGTCTGTCTCTAAGCGACGCGCTCGGCACTGATCGTGAAGAGGGGGATGTCACGTCCCTGACGCGGGCCTTTGGAAATATGATGGAGTCTCGCCTAGGTCATTTTGTCACCTCACGAATCCGATTGAACGAACAGACAAATTTTTCCTTCGGAATGTCTCAGGCACGCAACCGAAACAATGTTAGCGATATTTCTAATTATTCGCCGGCACTGAATGAAAAAATAATATCTCATACCGCCGGTATGCGTTTGGACCATATCGCCCCGAGCGCTAATTTTTTTCTCGAGATGGGGAGCGCATTGGAAGAAGGTGCAGTCTTAGGGAGTGCGGGTATAGGTGCTCTCAACATAGGCGCACGATCCACAAGTTTTTGGACCAGCTTTGGCGCTCACACACGGCTCAGTGAGAATTGGTTGTTGAAGGCCTCGACATCGCTTGCACTGACAAAGCCTTTTCAAAATGGTGGAACTCTTGTCGCCTCTTTTGCGCCAATTGTTTCCAGCTCAACGTCATTTGGAATGGTGCGAAATGATTTTTTTTCAACCGATGACGAATTGTCCCTCACCGTGCATCAACCGCTTCGCGTCGAGCGCGCACAAATGAATTTGTTCACCGCAGGAACAAATCCAGGAACAAACGCGGCCGCGTTACAACAACGCGAAATTTCTCTTACCCCCTCGGGACGTGAAATCGCATTTGAACTCGGATATGGCGGTAGTGTTGGGGCATGGAGGGCGCAATTTAATATCGCCTACCGCCATGATGCAGGTCACGTTACGAGCAAGAAAAGCGGCGCAGCCATGCTTTGGCTTTCACGCGTGCTTTAAAAATGTGTTGATGTCCCGGAAGTAACCCGCATCGACTTTTACTATGGGATGGCCTCGCCGCCGCTAGACATAAGCTCATCAAACTCGCCCACGCCCCATGGTTGGGTTGCGACAAGTTCCTGCCCACAGATGGGTGGGCCGGCCGGCGTATAACGCACGCGCCACAGCGTATGGTCAGAATCGGTACCAAAATATTCCGGGTTAATGATACCGACCGATGCGATAAACAGTCCCGGCTGACGCGCGCCCGGCGGCGTTTCGACCTGGGCTATCACTAACCGGCGTTCGTCCATCTCGCAGTCCTGATGGAGAAGAAAAAGGCCATACAGGACATTCCCATTAGGAAGCTGAACATTGACCATATGCGCAGGAATTCGGTCGCTGCGCATTCCTTGGTCGAGAATAACCTCGCCGCGCTGGCGAAACTCTGCTGCTGCCAACGCCATAGAATACTGCACATCAATATGGTTCTCTGGATAGTCTTCTCTGAAATCGATGGCCATCACCGAATAGATGCTGCCATTGGGAGAAACGTAAGAGTGCCGACGTGCAATGTGCTCGATCGGATCCACCAGACCCGTACCGCCACGTGTGGTGAGCGCCACGACGTCTTCGATTGTAATTTGATCAGGGCTTGTGACCGCAGAAATAAAGAACGAGATACGGTCTTCAACATGATTGTAGTAGCCGCGGGCCATTACCTGGCCCAACGCTGGAGCGATGGAAACGACCGTCGACAATAGCGCAACCGAAATCAATCCAATGAATCGCATGACGCACACTTCCTTTGTTTTGGACTTAGACCAAACTAACATGGCTCACGGCCAGCCGGAAGCTGGGCATTTGACCCGTGAATTGCACAAAGGGAGGTTTACCCTCCGCTCTTTAGTGGCAATTCTACAAATTGGCGGAGACGGAGGGATTCGAACCCTCGATACGGCTTCACACCGTATAACGGTTTAGCAAACCGTCGCCTTCAGCCACTCGGCCACGTCTCCGCATCTCAACGCTAACAGCGTCCCAGCTAATTCCCAGACGCTGTTCCAGTGACTGACTTTTGCACATTTTTTTAAATGACATGCAAGGCTGAAGGCTCACGAAGAAATGTTCAATTCAGTTTAGATGCCCAGTCGCAAGGTGATCCGATGGCCCTCCAGTTATGGCTTTTTTGGTGTTATTTTTTTCATACCTTTCCGCAAGAGCTTTTTTTGTTGATCTCCCAGCATTTTGCCTAAAAAACACGGAAAATACTGGTATTACCAGGTTGAAGCTGTTGTTTTCAGCAGGGATTCACCTTGCGGTCAGGCCTCCTGAGGCGCAGGATGAGGAACATATACGGGGCTTAGAATGGGCCCTACCGCGATGGGGGCCGAATATTAGGCGCGGTGCGGGCCAAACCTCGTTTCAGGGAAGGAGGTTGGGCCATGTTTGTGTCCCAAATACTGAGCATAAAGGGTAGTGATGTCGTTGACGTAAAGCGAGATGTAACGCTTGCGGAGGCATCCGACATTCTCACGCGCCACAATATTGGTGCAGTCCTTATTCTTGATTCCAGCGGCGCACCGGCGGGAATACTTTCCGAACGCGATATTGTACGAGCAATTGCAAAACACGGCCCGGAAATTCTCTCCAAAGAAGTCAATTATTGTATGACATCGCCAGTCGCTGCTTGTGAGGAAGAGGACGCGCTTGAAGACGTTGCGGAGTTGATGACACGCAGACATTTTCGTCATTTGCCAGTTGTCAAAAAAGGCCGCGTGATAGGGCTTATTTCGATTGGCGATGTTGTGAAGTCACAGATTGAAGAAGCGATGCGCGAAGCTGAAGCGCTTAAAGAATACATTGCTGCGAGCAGTTGATCCTTACTGAGCTTCATTCGAGCCACTATTAGGATGCCCCCTGCCCCCTCAAGTGTCGCTGTGGGGAGAATTTCCGCGTGAGTCAGCCCGCCATAATTGCCCAGTTGAGGGCAGAATCAAGCCAAACCAAAGCTATTTCTTTGATGAATGGGCTGTGCATGACTCCCAAAAAGTTGACCCTTGGGTCCCTTTTACCACGGCCCATAGAAGCAGTTCGAAATCAAACAAAATGAGACAAATGCGGCGCCGCAGTGGCCACTTGTTGGCACCCTTCGATGGTCCTTTGTCACCGTGTGAGACAATCGCCAAAACAATTAGGAAAGATCTAGAAAAACAGGTTTGACAGACCCTCTGCACCCACCTATATACCGCGCCCACACCGCCCGCGAGGCGAATGCCTTGCGGGCGGTGTTGTGTCTCTGGCAAAAACGTTTTTTTTGCCTTGAGGCAGCTCTTTGACATTGTGATTTGAGGAAGGGAAACGTGGGCGGCGGCTCAATCGCCACCCCAGATATTAATCTGGGTACTGAAGATTGAGCTCTGTTATAGCTCGCGTTTTTTTGTCTAGACAGAAGTATAACGCGTTCCGTCCTCCATGGGTCGGAACGTCGAATAACTCCGTTTTAGACGAACAACGCGTTCAACAGAGTTAGGATCAACTTGAGAGTTTGATCATGGCTCAGAACGAACGCTGGCGGCAGGCCTAACACATGCAAGTCGAGCGCTGTAGCAATACAGAGCGGCGCACGGGTGAGTAACACGTGGGAACGTGTCCAACGGTTTGGGATAACTCAGGGAAACTTGAGCTAATACCGGATACGCCCCCCATTGGAGACATTGGGGGGGAAAGATTTATCGCCGATGGAGCGGCCCGCGTCCGATTAGTTTGTTGGTGAGGTAAAAGCTCACCAAGGCGACGATCGGTAGCTGGTTTGAGAGAACGATCAGCCACACTGGGACTGAGACACGGCCCAGACTCCTACGGGAGGCAGCAGTGGGGAATCTTGGACAATGGGGGCAACCCTGATCCAGCCATGCCGCGTGAGTGATGAAGGCCCTAGGGTTGTAAAACTCTTTCGGCGGGGACGATAATGACGGTACCCGCAGAAGAAGCTCCGGCTAACTTCGTGCCAGCAGCCGCGGTAATACGAAGGGGGCTAGCGTTGTTCGGAATTACTGGGCGTAAAGCGCGCGCAGGTGGTTTTCCAAGTCAGTGGTGAAAGCCCAGAGCTCAACTCTGGAACTGCCTTTGAAACTAGAAAACTAGGGTACGGGAGAGGTGAGTGGAATTCCGAGTGTAGAGGTGAAATTCGTAGATATTCGGAAGAACACCAGTGGCGAAGGCGGCTCACTGGCCCGTTACCGACACTCAGGCGCGACAGCGTGGGGAGCAAACAGGATTAGATACCCTGGTAGTCCACGCCGTAAACGATGGATGCTAGCCGTTGGTAAGCATGCTTATCAGTGGCGCAGCTAACGCATTAAGCATCCCGCCTGGGGAGTACGACCGCAAGGTTGAAACTCAAATGAATTGACGGGGGCCCGCACAAGCGGTGGA
>Ga0315338_1001122_pt1:0-25000 | contig 38707 bp, 33 predicted proteins | sample ASW8metaG_FD_204518 | JGI IMG/M metagenome (GOLD analysis project Ga0315338, IMG submission 204518) | Ammonia-oxidizing marine archaeal communities from Monterey Bay, California, United States - ASW #8 | ecosystem: Environmental > Aquatic > Marine > Coastal | place: USA: California... | reverse complement strand
CAGTCGCGCAAGTGAACCCGGAGTTCGTTATTGGTGGCGCCGCGGCTGATGGACTCCATGATCACATTTCCATCAATGCGGACACCGCGCGGCGTATTGCTGAAGCCTGTGAAGCGATCGCCCGCGAGAACAATAGCCGCGTGGTAGTGGTTGTTCTCAATCCCTACGGCCTTACTATTCATCAGCACGCCATGGATGGCGAAGGCTATGTCTCGATTAATGCCGCGCAGCAAAAAGCTCTGACAGCGCTTCGCACTCGCCGGCCCTCTGTCATTCTTGCCAATCGCAATCACAACAATCAGTTCACCGAGACACATATGTATGGCTATGGTCTGACAGTGCAGGAGGGCGGTTTGCCAATTATTGCCGACGGACAATTGATCGGTGCTATCGGCGTTGGCGGTATTCCGCCGGCCCACCGCAATTCGACCTATGATGAGGATAAATGTGGCACCCGCGCCATTGAATCAGTCATTGGTCCGCAACCACCGATTCCCGACAATATAGAAGCCGAGGCGTGGGAAAATCGCCCGGGGCCTAGTGCACCCTAGTTCAGGCTTAGAAAATTACTTGCAGTGAAATCAGGCTAGTAATCCAGAAAATTCTTTGCCTTCAATGGTGCTCTCCATGCATTGTATCGCTGATGCCGAGCGCATCTGATGCACAGCTCAATGGGAGGCACTGAAAATGAGACTAGGTTCTAAAGTAATGGGTGGAGTGGCAGCCTGCGCAATCACAGCGCTGGTATCAGCCGGCGCGTTGGCGCAAGTCGATTCACGTTTCGTTATCACTGGGCCGGATGCCGCCCGGAATGGCGAATTGAACATGATTAATGCCGCAACGGCGCGGGGGATTGCCACGGCCTGCGAACGCATGGCGACGGAACGCGATCTAGATATGGCAATTGTCATTCTCGATAATTTTGGCAATGTCGTTCACCAGCATCGCATGGACGGTGCTGCGCGTTATACAGCGATCCACACTGCGGAATTAAAGGCCCAAACGTCGCTTCGTAGCCGTGGGCCCAGCAAGGCGCGGATGAACAATGTTCTTCGTAATCCTAACCGTAGCGTGCGCGAATGGAATCTTGGCTTTTTCCCGAATTCGGGTGGGCTACCCATTTGGGTGGGGGAACAGATTATTGGTTTCGTTGGCGTTGGTGGAATGGCGCCGCGCGTTGCCGAGGGCTGGACCGACGAAATTTGCGCCCATCGCGCGATGGAAGAAGTCATTGGAACGCAGCCGCCACTGATTGAAGACCTCAACGGTTAATAGACAATAATACTAAATAATTTGTGCGCCGGGGCTCGAAGGAATTAGTGCCCCGGCGTTACTATTTGTGCCTTAATCTCCAAATTCTAGTAGTGAAAAAAGCCTGGTAATGACCATCAAATTGATTTCAGGTGAATGCGCGGCTAACTGAATCAAACATTGCAAGAGTTGAACAGTCAAACGCTTCAATAGAAGATGAGTGCCAGGGTGCCGTCGCGTTCAGCAGCGCGCCTATGTCTAATTTGTAACAGCATTCCGGTGCAGCGCTCTCAGCTATACGAATATAGTCAAGCCGATCAGGCCGTCGTCAAATCGTGCTGTATCATTGGGGTTGAACGAAGGCGTTTTCCAGTTGCAAAAAATATTGCATTAGCAACTGCAGCCGGAGCAGGTGGACCACCGGGTTCGCCCATGCCGCCCCACCAACCATCTTGCGATAGTGCAAAATGCACTTCAATCTCTGGCGTTTGGTTTATCCGCATCAAATTATAGCTGTCGAAATTTGTGTTGACGAAACGCCCCTGTTCCAAGCGCAAGCCGGCATAAAGTGCATGTGACAATTCCCAACAGACTGCGCCGGTTAATTGTTCGCGCGCATTCAAGGGATTGATGAGATAACCGCTGTTCTGCACCACAATGATCTTCTCAATGAAAAGATCACCGCGGCGTCCGACCGATACAGTAGCGCAAGAGCCGCAGACGCTGCCATGATCTTCTGCTACCGCAATGCCCATGCCTTGGCCTTCAGGCAGATCGGTTGTGAAGCCGGAGATCTCTTTGATCTTATTTAGGACGCGTTGCCAAGGTTCGTTGCCCTCAGTCATTTTGAGTCGCCATTCTAGCGGGTCCCATTTTCCAGCAAGTGCGAGCTCGTCGGCAAATTGTTCCATAATGAAGGCGTTCTGATTTACGCCTGGTCCACGATGCGTCGCGGTCGGGATATGGCCGTGATAATTGTGCTTCTCGTGCCGCCGGTTAGAAAATTGATAGGGTGAATCGCCGATTGTAACGTCTGCTGTTGCCGGGCCGTGTCTGTCGGCTGCTTCGAACGGAAACCAAACCGCACGTGAGAAGAACGCTTCGGGCAAGCCATTATCGTCTAAGGAAGCCCTAAGGAGCGTATAATGCGGTGGGCGCTGCTTGTCATGACCGATGTCTTCTTCGCGGGTCCAGATAACTTTTGCTGGGCGGCGGAAACGATCGGAGATCACGGCTGCCTGGCGCGTCACCGCAGTATTGCCACCGCCATTGCCACCAAATGCGCCACCCAAGAATACCGTGTTGGTATAAATCTCCCTTGTGTCGCGCCCAAGCTGGTCTGCAACAATCCTAATCGGTGCCGTCTGGTCTTGGGTCGGCGACCATATATCGATGCGCGTATCAGTTACATTAACCGTCGCATTGATTGGCTCCATCCGCGCATGGGTTTCATAAGGGCGATGAAATTTGGAACGCACCACGCGGGATGGATCAGCGGCTTCAATTATGGCGAGTGTATCGCCGCCTACTTCATTGCTGACGGTGCCTGGTAAGTCCCAAAGACGCTCGGCTTCAGATCTTTGCGTGGAATCACTAATCTCGCCTTCAGAGCCAAAATCCCAGTCGATTTGAATGAGATCAAGTGCAACTTTAGCGCGATACCAACTGTCGGCAACGACGGCGAGTCCATCTTGTAAATGGTTTGGCCCGCGTTTGCCTTCCTCGGCGCGGAATTCGACGACGCCGAGAATTCCCGGACGGTTTTCAATTACGCTGGCATCATAGCTGACCAGGCGCCCCCATGGCACTGGTGTGTTTTTCACCGCGGCATAGACCATGTCGTCGAGCTCAGTATCGATAGCATAGGCAGCGCTACCATTCACTTTTACCGGAACATCGAGGCGTGGAAGCTCTTTGCCAAGCAACCACCAATCTCCATAGGGCTTGATTGTCGGTTCTTCATCAAGGGTCACGCTGGCTGCTGCCGTCGCGAATTCTGCGTAGGTTCCTTTATTATTGCCGGCACTGAGTTCGCCTTGTTTGGCGGTCACAGCTGAGCGCTCGATACCCCATGCCTGTGCAGCAGCCTCTTTTAGGCGTTCACGTGCCGAAGCGCCGGCCTGCATTATGTGCGGGTGTTGTTGGCGCACTAGCTGCGAGCCATGGGTTGTAGTCACCACATATTCTTCACCCTCATTCACATGGCGATTCATGTCGGCAAAGACTGCACGAACATTTTTCCAAGGCACATCGAGTTCCTCGGCTACCATTGAAGACACTGCTGTCAAGGCGCCCTGGCCCTGTTCTGTATGTGGGATACGAATGGTAACTATTCCTTTCTGATCAATGGTCAGCCAGGCATTTATTTCGGATCCATTGGTTGGCGTGGTCCATGGTTTGGGTGAAACGACCGCAGCCAGTGCGCCGGTCATACGAAATCCGAGGATCATGCCGCCACCAGCTAGCGCCATGGTACGTATGAGGGTGCGGCGCGATACGTTTTTTTCCATGATGGTCATAATGTTTTCCTCAACCTTGCGAGATTTCAGCGGCGCGGTGAATCGCGCGGCGAATTTGAGCATAGGTGCCGCACCGGCACAGATTGCCCTGCATAGCAGCGTCAATTTCGCTATCTGATGGGTTAGGGGAGCGCTCGAGCAGCGTCGCGGCAGCCATGATCTGGCCCGACTGGCAGTAGCCACATTGCGGGACAGATTCTTCTACCCAGGCGCGTTGCAATGCATGGGTCGAGTTCTCAGAAAGCCCCTCAATCGTTTTAACCTCGCGTCCAACGGCGATAGCAACATTGACGCTGCATGATTTGACCAGCTGGCCGTCGACATGCACCGAGCAAGCGCCGCATTCTGCGATCCCGCATCCAAATTTGGTGCCGGTTAAACGAAGTTTTTCACGTAACACCCAAAGCAGGGGTGTCTCGGGATCCGTATCGATCTCATGGTCCGTACCGTTTACGTTAAGGGTCAGTAACATCGCAGTTCTCCTAAAATCGGGCGCGAAAGGCCCTCAGGTCTTATCGCAAACGCGGCGCTGACGGCAAAGTTAGCCTCAGTAATATGGCTGCCTCATCACGCGGTCAGAATGCCATAAAATACGAGGCTACAAAACGTCAGGGTAAGGGCCTAAGGCTGTTAGTAGGGTCAAGGCGACACTTGGTGCTAGCTCTTAGCTCGTCCGGGCATGGCTTCTTGGCCATCTGTGCCTTCAACTTTAGGCCAGGAGGTGCGTGGTACCTTTAGGATCTCGCCAAGGCTTGCATAGCCAGATCCTGATAGGCGGCACACCGGGTCAAGTAGCTTGGGATCAACTCGCCCATCGCGCCACACAGAAGGATCAACATGTGCATGTACTATGCGGCCAAGCACGATGTGGGTGTGCCTGTCGTCAATTATTTGTACGACCTCACATTCGAGATGCGCTTTGGCCTCCCCAACTCTTGCGGGCCTTATTTTTGTGGAAGGGACCGGTGTTAAACCGCTCCAGGAAAACTCGTCTTCATTAGGTGGAAAATTGGTTGCCGTGAAATTCATCTTCTCTAATAAATCTAAGGTCACGATATTGGCCACGAATTCTGGAACTTTGCGCAAATTACTGACGGTATCTTTTTCGTTGTGAGAGCCAAAAGCGATATAGAACGGATCGCTGCCCATCAGATTAAAATAAGAATGCGGCGCGAGGTTACGGATTCCATCTTCCGACATAGTTGAAATCCAACCAATGGGTCTTGGAATGACCAGTGAGGTCATCAGATAGTAAAAATCACGCTCAGCCCAGTCTTCAGGAGCTACCTCAATCGGCTTGTCAGTATTTTTAGGCGGGGAATTAGGTGAATCTGTCATTTTGGGTTGTTGCTTCTCATTGAATTGCGAGCAGCGTGGTTCATAAACTTTATAATCATCACGTCCAAGTTTCACCACCCGCATGCAGTGATCGATGCGGTGCGTTGCGTGGATAGATCGAGATGATACTCCTCCGACCCACGCAGGAAACCCTCTAGGGCATCAGCTGTCAGGGCTTATCTGTGTTTTCATCTTCACAGTACTGACTTAAGAGCTTTCATTGGCCGATGAGAATCTGATACTTCAGCCCATGGGCCAAGTTTAGGTCAGGGGGGGGGGTGTCGCTTGCTCGACCAGACTACACGCGTGAATCTTCTGATTGGCACCGGTCATTTTTTCTCGCATTTTTATATTTTAACTTTGCCACCGCTCTTTTTCGCTTGGCATGAGGACTTTGGCGTAAGTTATGCCTGGCTTGGCGCGAGCGTCGCGCTGATGGCTGGAACTACAGCAATTTTGCAAACGCCAGCAGGATATTTGGTCGATCGATATGGCGCTAAGATATTTTTGGTCGGTGGCACCACATTAATGGCAGTCGCAGTTGCAACGATGGCTGCAGCGACAAGTTTTTGGCACATCTTGGTGCTTGCCGTGTTGTCGGGAACGGGAAATGCTGTATTCCATCCAGCTGATTATGCGGTACTCAGCGGTTCCATTCCACGCGAACGGCTGGGACGGGCCTTTGCCTTTCATCTTTTCACAGGACATTTAGGCTTTGCCTTGGCACCTCCTGTAGTAGTGTTCCTTGCACTGACAATCGGCTGGCGCTTTGCGGTTCTTGCTGTCGGGCTTATGGGCATTCCGGTGGTCGTTGCGATCATTCTTCAAAGCTCGATCCTTAGTGATCAGCAGTCAGATCCGGATGTACAAACTCCATCACGCAGGGCAAGGGGCTCGGTGATCTTTACCCGGCCTATGTTATTGTTTTTTGCCTTCTTCATGTTCGGCGCAATGGCACAAGCAGGGGTCCAGTCTTGGCTGATTACTGTTTTGCAAACCGTGAACGGCGTAAGGATAGAAATTGCAGGCTGGGCACTAACCGCTTTTGTGGGTGGCACTGTAGGTGGTGTGTTGGTTGGCGGATGGCTCGCCGATCGCTCGGGCGCGCGGCATCTACTCATTGCGAGTGTTCTTATTGTCGTTTCAGCGAGCATGATATTAGCAATCGGTGTTCTCCCACTACCAATCATTTTGATTTTCTTATTGTTGTCGATCTCTGGGCTTTCCTTTGGCGCCAGCCGCGTCTCGCGGGATATTATTGTAAAAAACGCTACTCCGACTGGGCAGATTGGGGTGGTGTTTGGGTTTGTAAGCGCCGGGCTTCCGCTTGGCCAAGCGCTGACGCCTGTGCCCTTCGGCTATCTCATTGACCTCGGCCATGCTGAATACGTCTTGGTCGCGGTCGCAGGCATTCTCATGCTCAGTATTTTATGCGGTGGCGGTGCTAATCTTGGTAGGCGCACTGATACCCAGGACAGCTAGATTAAAGACTGAATCCAGAGAGCAAAGTTTAAATGGATCAGAATTTTATGACATCCCTGATCATGTGAGATGTGGTGCTGTGCGAAGCCCAAATCTAGGCAATATGCGCACCTGAGACACCGACATAGACCGAATAGATCGACTGGCTTGCGGTCATAAATAAACGGTTGCGGCGTGGACCACCGAAACAAACATTGGCACAGACTTCGGGGAGTCGAATCATGCCGATGCGATTCCCATCGGGTGCGAACACTTGCACACCTGGTTGCGCTCCAGCCCAAATATTTCCATCTGAGTCGCAACGAATTCCGTCGGCCCATGCCATTGCACCTGTTCCGGGCGTATCCATGTGCACAAGCTGACGGCCGTTTCTCAAACTTGTTCCAGCCACGTCCCAGACCTTGATGTCCTGTGGAGTGGGAAAAAATGTATCGGCCACGTACAACTTCAAGTAATCCGGAGAGAAGCATAGACCGTTCGGCTGAACCACTTCATCAGTGACCATCGTGATATCACCTGCTTCCGGATCAACCCGATAAACGGCTTGTCTAGTTTCCGATTCCGCCCGGTAGCCCTCATAATCACCCAGAATGCCCCAAGTCGGGTCGGTGAACCATATTCCTCCATCAGGATGGACCACGACATCATTTGGTGAGTTCAGCCGTCGCCCTTGGTAATTATCAGCGATCGTTGTGATGCTGCCATCGACCTCATAACGCACCACTCGCCTTCCGCCATGCTCGCAAGAGAGCTGCCGGCCTTGATGGTCGAATGTGTTTCCATTGCTGTAACCAGACGGGCTACGAAATATTGTGACGCGTCCATCGTCCCCAATCCAACGCTGCTGCACATTGTTCGGAATATCGCTCCACACCAGATAGCGCCCGATACCGTTCCATGCCGGACCTTCGGCCCAGAGTGTGCCTGTATACAGGCGCTGAATCGGTGATTGGAAAAGAATATATTGCTCAAAGCGCGGATCAAGCGCGATCACGTCAGGGTCGGGATAAGGTAAGGGGGTTTGTCCTGACCAATCGCGGGACGAAGCCTCGGGGGAGATTGTTTGTTCTGCCGCTCTCAATTTGGGCGAAGTAAGGGCCGATGCACTCAGCATGGCCGTAACGACAGATCTTCTGCTCCAGGGCGATGCTATCGCATTTTCATCCTCATCCGCATCAATGGTCATGGAAGCCCCTACAGTGCTTGATGAAGCGACAACGTTTCGTCTGAACAGGACCACCTTACCCCACAGCCAATAAGCTAATCACCAAGTATGGTATCTTCGACATTTGGCCCTTCTGGAATCGATTCAAGGTAGGCATGAATGTCTGCGACATCTGCGTCTGAAAGAACCGATTCGACATAGGGTGGCATAACTTCAGCAGGAGTACGGATATAGGCGCGGATAGCTTCCATTGGTAGAGGATCCGGCGCTAGCTTAGGCCCGCTGATTGGACCCTGTCCCACCGTGCCATGACATTCAAAACAACCAACGCGCATGTACGTCTCAAAGCCTCGATCTGCATTGGGCCCGTCCGCCGCGCTTGAAACAATAGGCGTCATCAAAACAACCAATCCTGCAATTGAGGTCACAGTCAAATTCAAACGAAAATAATTCATATTGCCCCCTTAGCGGCCCTGCATATGGACATCAATCAGACAAACACCGCCTGCCTTTACAATCTCAATACCACGACGTATCGCAGGTGCAAGATCCGCTGGATCGGTGATCTGATCGATACCCTCGCATCCTAGCGAGCGCGCTAACGCCGCATACTGAATGTCCGGATTTGTGATTTCGGTTCCAATGTAAGCTCGGTCTATTCCGCGATTTCGCCAATTGGAGACCCGCTGCACATGCATGACTTCCTGATGATAAGATTTGTTGTTGTTCATGATCGTGAGCATAGGAATCTTGTGGTACGCCGCAGTCCATAGCGCGCCATTGGCGTACATAAAGTCGCCATCGTTTTGGACATTAATCGCAAGCCGCCCATGTTTACGATGGCCGAGCGCTGCGCCTACCGCCGCTGGCAATCCCCATCCTGCGCCGGTTCCCGTTGATCCACCGATATACTGATGGTGCTTGTCAAAATTCCAAAGTTGATCCGTCCAACCGAGATGGTCTCCCATCACGGCCCAATCTTCACCCTGAATCTGGTGCCAGATTTCAGCGGCAAGACGCGCGGTGCTGATTGGGCTTGCATTCCAGCCATGCATTGCAGCCTCACGCGAGGCTTGGCGGGCCTCGGCATGCGCAATGCGGCGCCTTTCACCCCGCTGTTCGATTGCAGCTTGGCGCGAGGCTGGAATTTCTTGTTTCACCGCCTCGATAAGGGCTGGAAGCGTTGCCTGTGCATCAGCACCAATCGAGAGATCAACCGGTTGAAGCCGCTGGAAGTCCTGAAAATTTGCCCTGATGTAGAGGTCGCCGACACCGATGCTGATAAGCTTTGTACCGGGACGAACCCGCGGTACGACGTGGGACTCCAAATTGTCGTAGAAGCGGTTAACTACTCCGAAGAAGTTAGTTGTTTCCAATCCGAGTACAACATCGGCTTCAGCTATATTTCCCATGCCGGCTCTGCAGGGATGCATATTAGCTATGTTTAGGCGCGCGCGCAGATCAACAACCGCTGCGTTTACTGTTTCGGCGAGCTCGGCCACCAGTGCCATCCCTTCCGGCGTACGCGCACAGCGTTCGGTGACGATAACCGGGTTCTCGGCATTGGCCAACAAACGGGCCGCCTCTCGGACCGCATTACTATCACCTTGCGGCGGGGCAGTCGGAGTATATTTTGGAATAGTCAGCTTGGTTCCTTCGGGGATTGCATTTTCCTGGATTTGATCATCCATTGAAATCGCGACAGGTTCAGTCGGCGGCGTCATGCAGATTTTGTAAGCGCGAACCATGGATTCTGCGAAATGCTGCAAGGACCAGGGCTGGTCGTCCCATTTGGTAAAATCACGCACTACCGAAATTGGATCCAGCGCTGAATGTGCAGTTGGCACACCTGGTGGGCGATGGGTGGCGTCAAGATGATTACCGATAAGAACAATGACAGGGGCGCGATCACACCAAGCGTTATACATTGCCATCGCAGCATGCTGCAGGCCAACTGTTCCGTGATAAAGGCCGGCCAAGGGCTTACCAGTGGCTTTGAAATAGCCATGGCCCATTGCGGTCCCGGTTTCTTCATGCATGACCGTCAATAATTCCGGTTGTTGATTCATTGGCGTACCGTAATTATTGAGCGATTCATGTAAGCCACGACAGCTCGATGCCGGATTTGTGGTTATGTAATCAATTTCCAGTGATTTGATGACGTCGACCATAAAGTCGGACCCGGGTTTTCCAGCAGGGTTAGCCCAAACTTGTGGCGTGCCCTTGGTTTCGGCCGCTTGCTCCGCAAGTGATGGTCGCACGGCAGATGGGGCAGGGGCTGCGGCTTTTGCTTTTTCTGGTACCGATACGGCGCCAGCAGCTCCTGTGGCGGCAACACCGGCTATAAATCTCCGGCGATCTACCTTTGGTTCTGTGGCTTTCTTAGTCATCAATTTGCTCCCGCCAATAAAATCATCACCATTCTAGTCAGGCCAGTGATATGTCCTTATGAAATCATAACCTGGGCACGGCCCCGTCGCCAACTCTATGCGCCGTCAATGTGTGCGGAAAATCACTTTTAGAATTCAGTCCGCAGTTAAATCTAATTTTTGTGCCTTGCCCGAACCTGTCCACACAAAATCAAAATACCAGGAGGCAGACAGGCCTCTCAATTTATGGCATCTTTCTAAAAGTCTTTTTCATAGGTTTTAGCTGCGTTTTTTTTGCGGCGGGTGAGGGCGGAGGCAAGCAAATGATGAGAATGCGTCCAATGGCAATTGCAATGGCCACAGTGATTTCAAAGCTAGCCTTAGCGGCCAGTGCTGATTCTACGATGGCTGCGGAGTGGGAAGAGTACCGTTATGAAGAAGATGATCTGGCCATGCTGAAGGAGTGGCCAGGCGAGCCAACGCGACAGATGATTGAATATTTGACGCCAGTGATTGGCACAGCTTCGGCCGAACAGCTGAGCTATGAGGAAGACAATATTATCTTCCGCATGACGGTGGTCATGTTACCTGAGAGGGGAGATGTCGGAGCGAGCATATTGGGCGAATGCGTCGCGATGGCCGAGGCCGAAGGCATGCCGGTGGCAAACATGACGGCGCGTGTGGAGCCAGGCGCCCGCGCCGTCTATGGTAGGCTCGTTTCAGTGAATCTCAGTGATAACGGCGGTCGCGCGCAGACTGCCTGCTTTTTCACCAAAGGAAAATTATACAAGATTCAGGCCATTATCTTGCCGGAGCATGGTCAACCAAATTCATCCTTGGCAATCAGATTTACTAACTCGCTCAGCTTCAACATCGAGCGGGTTTATGAGTGAGCGTATTCACGTGACGTGGGCGTGCTTGATAAGATTTTTGTTCGTTAAGGGCGCTATTTTATCGATGTCTTCTAAGGATGGACGTCTTCGGTGAACCAATCAGTTGGCAGTTCACGCCCTAGCCCTTGCTTCTTTGCTTTTGCATAGACGATGGAACCGGCAGCGGCAAACTGGTAGCCCAAGCCAATATTGTTAAGGAAACATGTCACTTGTTCAGGGGTAGAGCGCGCCGCCGTCTCGCCAGCAATGAGCTGCGGCAAAGTGGGAAAGTTACCAAAATCAATCTTATTGATGTCGCCACGGTTCTCATCGCCTTGAAGCTCGGGCATTTGAACGCCCTTACCTAGAAATCGCATTTTTCGAGCCGGGTTGTGGACCACAACGACATCGGCGCGCTCGATCGCACTAGGGTGGATTTCGAACGTTTTTATAGAGCTCAAATGCATGCCCGGTTTGACGGAATTTTTGAAGAAAATAGGATCAATCGAACTGGTCGCGCACATCACTATATCGACACCGTTTATCGCATCTTCGGCACTCTCTACGGGCTTTACTTCAAGGCCTAAAGTCTCCGACATTTCTTTCGAAAATGCTTCGCAGTTTGTCTTGTTCGGGCTGAAGCAGCGGATTTTATCAATATCACGCATTGCGCATGCCGCCATGAGTTGCGTTCCTGCCTGCCACCCCGAACCGATAATGCCAACGCTCTTTGAATCCTCGCGCGCCAGATATTTTATTCCCAGCCCATTGGTTGCACCCACCCTTATGCGCTGCATGACGCCATCAGGAAAAATTGCCAAAGGCTCACCGGTTTCGCACGAAAACAGCAACACTAATCCGACATAGCGTGCACCCGGGGCGCTTGGTACTTTCACGCGGCGTACTTTCCCGCCCTCATTAGGATAGGTAACGATGTCGGAATCGATACGGACTGCGCTAACACCCAGCCCTGGTATCACACCGTCCATCGATTTTAGGCTGTAAAGTGTGTCCGGACTTTTAGCCGCGACAATCGAATCCGAACGGGTCCGCGCAACTCCCGTTCCATCCGCTAATTCCAAATAGGCTTTTTCTAATACATCGATACAGTCATTTACTGAAAGGAGCTTCTCGACATCATCGTTTGAAAGAATAAGTGTCACGTCACCACCACCTTGAAACTTACCGTCTCCGACACGGGTGTACAGAAAAAGCGTTTCTTAGGGAACCAGGCAAAGCGTGTGATGCGTCAGCAACTTGGCCGCCCATATCTTTGCTCCAGCGCTCAAGCGGAGATTTGGATAAATTAGACCTCAACTTCCAGGCTAGAAATCAGGCAAAGCCGCTATTGGCATCGCGAAACTGCCGCCCTGTGGGTCGCGATTGTTTTCAGGGCATATAACTTCCGCAAAGATTGGTTCCTGTGGCTCGTCGCCGCTCTGTGGCAGCAGTGCTCGTCGCCGCTCTGTGGCGGCAGTCTCATATAACCTTATATAACGGAATGTCGCCGACCATGCGGTAGTGAATGTCTTTGGATCCTCTACGTTTAATTCAACATCCAAGTTCTGTCTGTCTGCAGAAATTGTATAGCGCTCAACGATACGCATCGCATCGCTTTTCGGTGTTCCAAAACGATCGATAGTGCTTCTTGGATCCTGCGCAATGGTATCGATAACCAAGGTATTTGTGCCCTCATAATGTCCTACTGAATGCCCAAACCAACTGGGTTCGGGGTTTTGCGGATGGGCCTGATTTAGGCTGATGTGGCGAACTGTCTGTCCGCGTTGGTAAACAATTATGATCTGGTCCTCGGATTGAAGAAATTGAACAGCATTGGTCATATTGAAGGCCAGAGGAATGCCCGTTGGCCAGCACAGAGCCCAAGCCGACCAAACAATGTCGCCGGTCGCGTAGTGCGCACGTTGCGCCCGTAGTGCTGCTGCGGCATGGGGCAAGAGAATCGGGTTTGTATCGTCTCCGATCATCGGCATGCCTCGTCGCCAATCGCCAACATCCGAGGCAAAGGTCACGGGCCCAGGTCCACTATCGGGTGGATAAAACGTAGCCGCTGCCGATGGAGCTTCTGGGCGTCCCCAATAGCCCGTGAAATCAGGTACTGCCTGGCTGGTTTCAGCTGCATTTGCGGAAAGGTCGAGCGCTAGGGACGATGCCATCATGGCCGCGATCACCACTAGCGTTACCGCAAGTGATTTACCGTCTGTCATGTAGTTTGAAAATTTTGTCATGTGTCATCTAGTCCCTTGAGAGGCATAAATCCCCTCTTTGTTAGTAGGGTTTCAAAGGCAACTTACTTCCTGGGCAGCCCAGGCTGCGTATTGCGGGCATAGGGTGCAATCGGGAAATAGTCTATCACTTTCATGGCCTGCAATTGGAGAAAAAAATGAAGAGAGCGATACTCGCCTTTGTTCTTCTAATACTAAGTTGGAATCCTGCCGTAGCTCAGGATGCAGCTTCGCAATTTATTGGTGTGTGGCATTTAGTTCTGATTGAACGCCATACGCCCAATGGAGATATCGTTCCGTTAAATCGGCCTTATTCAACGGGACAAATTATTTATACCGACACTGGCCATTTTGCGCTTCAGTTTAGTCGACCCAATCGTCTGCCATTTTTTGATGAAGAGCCAAACGCTGAAGAAGGCTTGGCAGCTTTTAAGGACTATGGTGCACGTTATGGAACTTATACCCTTAACGAAGCCGAGGATTTAGTTATACATCATCAGCAGAACAGCCTTGCGCCCTTTACGCCTGAAAGCGCCAATATGATTTATTCCTATGAACTCTCTAATAATCACCTCATCTGGACTACCGCACCAAGAGTCATTGACGATCCGGCACATCGCTTTAACGGCACTGAGATATTCCAGACCTATAGTTTTGAACGCGCTGACTAACCCCAGCTAGTCTAAGGGTTGTTCTGGGAGAATTTGCTTAGTCACTGCGAAGCGTTTGCTTATTCGACACCGAGACGTTCGCGGCACTCTGCGCCGTTACACAATTCTGTCCCATCCGGAAGTATAAGCGTTTTGACATGCCCCCCAGGCGTACCGTCTCGTAGGGGACTGAAGCCAACTTCGATTTGATCGCCAGCCACAACCATGTCAGGTGACCAGCCCGAGGCCGCAAGGCGGCCGGTCGAGGAGGCTTCAAAGGACCATGTAACTGAATTACCGTCCTCATCCGTTACCGCTACGTGAATCCAAGCATGCGGGTTAATCCAGTTGAAGTCGGTAACGGTGCCCCTCACATTTAAATGCATAGTTTGATCGAACATCGCAAAGGAATGATGTCCAAAGGCTGGGATGGTAAACAGCGATAGAACTATACCTGCAAGGGTTATGTTCTTAGAAAACATAGACACCTCCCTAATTCAACGCGGTCAACGCAACGATATGAATAAGCTTTATAGAAGCAATTTATACGTTGGACAGTGGCGCCACACAATAGAATGGCCATTTAACATTCAACGCCGCGTTTCTAAATTTAATGCTGCTAGAGATATGCATGTTTGCGTGTTAGCCTCAGTTAAAGTGCAATCTACCTAGGAGGGATTTTTATGCGAGCAGCCCTCATTTCTTCAGCTTATTTCTTAATTGCTCTTTTTCTTGCCTTGCCAGTGCTAGTGCTGGCGCAAACGGAAACCCAAGTTGTTTATCGCAACAATGAATACCGTTTTCAGGCGATCTTTCCTGAAGAGCCTATGGCGCGGGATATTTCTTATATGACCGAAGACGGTGAGAGTGTCACCGCGCGACAATTTTATGTCGAACGAGGTACTAATCTGTATCATGTGAATGTCGTGAATCTACCTGACGGGCCGGCAGTCGATGGTAACGCGGTTGAATATGCAGCGGAGCAAATGCGCCAATTAGGCGAAGTTCGTTTTCAATTTGAAGTGGCCTATGATCCCGGCATTCCTGGATGGCTAATGAGCATTGCGCATAATGATGGCAGGCAAGTGCGCTCCACAATCTACATGTGGGACCACAATCTCTACATTGTCGAGGCTATTACCGCGCTGGGTGATACTGCCGCGCTTATGCTTGATCAGTCGATTTTTCTGCTCAATGCCGACGGCACCGATGTTGATACTGGCACGGGAAACACGCCTGCAGATGCCCTAGAATAACGCATAAAATGTAAGTGTGTTTTTAGATATTACGAATTTGGTGTGTGCACTATCGTAAATGCAGTGTCGTTCTCAAAGAGGGCGAGTCGACTTCTGAAATCGTCCAATACAGCTTGATTTCCTTCCGGTAACAAATCAATTGCTCGCCGCTCTTCTTCTTCTGCGCGTTCAAAATCAGCATTGGCTGCATAGGCAACTGCGAGGCAATCTATATAGGCTGGCTGCCCTGGCGTGAGGGCGTTCGCTCTTTGAGCATCAGCTAGCGCTTGGGGTGCGTTGCGGAGTTGTTCGCTCGGCGCCGCTGCAAGGATCAGCGCCCTGTTGTTAAATGCAGCTGCTGAATTCGCATTTAAATCAATTGCCGCGTTGTAAGAGGTCAGTGCCTGTTCAAAATTGCCTGCGATGAAGTAGGCATCACCGCGTTGAACGTGCATCCAGAATACGCCGTCATCTGCAACGATTGCTCTATCGTAATCCAAAAGTGCGAGTTCTTGGTTGCCTTGTGTTGCGTGCGCGTTAGCGCGAAGCATGTAGCGGATTGCGCGTTCAAAACGGATATTTCCACCGAATCTGCGATTATCTTGCTGTACCAGCTGCCTCGTGCAGGCGGGAATCGCTATTTGTGGGTTTCGGTCTGCGCAGGCACCAAATTCAATAATAAAGCACGCATTTTTATCTCCGACTCCACAGGCCTCATGTCGTGTGTCCCACTGCTCAGACACATCCTGCATATCTGGATCGGCCGTATTGCTCCGCGCTGTTGAGCCCTGAGAGCGCTGTGCAGATGCAGATGTGGCTATGAATGCGACTGAGAGTAACGCCAGCAAAAAAGCCGATAATCGCATATTCCTGAACTCCATTGCTGGCTGATATTTTTTATCAGCCTTTACATAAACTATTCTTCAAAAAGGGTAACGTAAAGCACAGAACAATAGTGGAAACATTCTGGTGTAAACCTGCGCTTAAGCTTACAAATATTAGTCATATGGCTGAATATCCGGAAGATGGAATGATTGCCATGCACTGAGAATAATCGTTTTACGGAGGCGGTTGATCATCCGGTGCATACTGCAATGAAACTAGATTTCTAAGGGCTGCGCGAACAACGGGCGTCATGTGATTTCGCTTTAAGCTAGGAGTTTGGAAAATGAATTGGACAAGATTTTTTGTCGTCTTCGGTGCCGCAATATTCGTATCATTTTTTGCGGCGGGGCAGGGTGCAGCTCAAATTGAGGGACAAGTTCAGAACAAGGATCTGAGTCTCGACGCCATCACGCCCGAGGAGTTTCTCAGTTGGAAAGACGAGTTCATAAATTGGGGTCGCTGGGGGCCCGACGACCAACTCGGTATGTCGAATTTGATCACGCCTGAGAAAATAAAAAGCGCTACAGCTTTGGTGCAAGACGGTACCATAATTTCACTGGCGCATCCCGTACCTAAAGTAGCTGCGGCAGATGTCAGGGAGGACGGGCTTTTCAATCGCTCGACCAATAGGATCGGCCCAACAGGTACCAGCGATACTTTTAGCGTGAGCTATCACGGCCTCACGGTTGCGCATATGGATACATGGTGTCACCGTTTTTTCGACGGTGAAATGTATAATGGTATTCCGGTCGAGGGGAATCTTAATGAAGAAGAGGGGTGCGTTGAGGGCGGTGTGATGAATTGGAAGGACGGTGTCACGACGCGTGCCGTCCTTTACGATATCCCAGCACTCAAGGGTGTCGAGTGGCTTGAGCCCGGCGAAGTTGTTACCCGTGCCGATCTGGAAGCATTCGAAGAAATGTCGGGTGTACGTGCAGGACCAGGTGATGTTGTTGTGCTCTATACCGGTCGCTGGAAACGGCGTGCAGCGATGGGCGCATGGCGAGATGATGTCCCCGGTTATTATGTCGACACCGTTCCGTGGATTCACGAGCGTGAGCCCGCTTTTATTGCACATGATTTCAATATTGATTGGGGTCCAAGAGCTGGATGGACTGAAGAGGTGGGCATTCGCGGCGGTCCGATCCACCAAGCTGTATTGCATTGGATGGGTATCAATATTCTTGAATGTCTTGACCTTGAACGCGCGGTAGAAGCAGCACGAGAGAAGAACCGCTATGAGTTCTTGATCACTTGGGCGCCATTACCGGTAGAAGGCGGAAGCGGCTCGCCGGTGAATCCATTGGCAATTTTCTGATTACTATAATAATATCAATGGGTTAAGAATATTTTATGGTGTCCAGGTTTGTCTCAATACTCCCCCAGATCTTCGGCAACAAGAATTTCGCCTGAGAAGTGCATTCCAACTTGCTCACGAAAGCGCTCATAAGAATCATTGGGATCACCTGAGTTTGGCAGATGGGTCAATAACACGGCTTTAACCCCGGCGCGTTCGGCCATTCTTCCCACTTCTTCCTGGGTAAGATGCTCTTCAACCATGTGGCGAAGATAGCCTGCCTGCTCAGCGGGGGTCATAATATCCCATACGCCGAGTGCGATGCGCCGCTCTCTAATTTCATCGGCGCTCGCAAAGGTGACTTCGGTGACCAACAAATCTGCGCCTTCGCTCAGCTCGACCAGGGCATCGCTCGGGCCGGTGTCGCCAGTAAATACGATGATCCTATCAGGCGTCTCAAAGCGGTAGGAGTACGATTTGTACTTGCCGAAAGCGGGACTACCTGGTTGGAAATTAAAGTGGGAGTTTTCGACCGCAGTGACGGTCACATTCTCATCGCGATAGATGATGCCAGTATTGACTTCATGACTCGCGACGATCTCTCCAATCAGCAAGGTCCTGTTTCCATCGCTGACCCTGATCTCAGAGCTGATTGTCAAAAACTGAACCATCGCATCTGAGAGCTCTTGTACACCCGGTGGTCCATAAATTTCGATTGGCGCCGTTCGTCCCAAATTATATTCCGAAGTCACCAACGCTGGCAGACCACCAACGTGATCATCATGTCCATGCGAAATGAATATTTTACCAAGATCAGCGATGCGAATACCGGCCTCGGTTAGACGGCGCGTTGTGCCGATCCCTGCGTCCACCAGATAGAGGGCTTCATTGACAATCAATAGATTTGAAGACTGAGCTCGCTCAATAGTTGGACGCGGGCCGCTTCGGGTGCCCAATGTAATGAGACGCGTGATAGAATCTGAAGCTAAAGGTTCGACGTTTTCTTGCCCACGGGCATTTTGGGGCGCCGTGCCTAAATTCAACAGAAGAAGTGTAATAATAAGCAGTCGGAAGAATGCTTGCATCGGCTTTCTAAATTGCAACTATGAAGATTTGGTCAATAAAGGAGTAGATTGGCACAGTGTTGTAGCGCGTACCACAGCTAGGGTATCGAGAATTTTCGTACTAATTTGTTCATAGCATTGAAATTTAAAGGAGCCTGCTAAATGCGAGCAAGTTTGAATATTTTGACCCTTACATTTCTTGTTTTGTTGGTAGCCCTGCAGGTGGCAACCACACAGGAAATCGATGCACCGCTTTATCGTGACCTGGAATATCGCTTTGCAGCAATTTTTCCTGATACGCCACAGTTAAGGGAGATTTCTTACCTCACCAAGGATGGCGCCTCTCAACCCGCACAGCAATTCTATGTCGAGCAAGGAACCCACCAATATTTGGTGACTGTGGTGGCACTACCAGCAGGCCCGGCAATCGATTATTACGCAGTCAAGCATGTTGCCGATCAAATGCGTCTCAAGGGTGAAGTCCGTTTTGAATATGATGACGCTTATGATCCTGGAATTCCAGGGCGGCAGCTTAATATTCTTCAGTCCGACGGCCGCCAGCTACGTGTCTCAACCTATATGTGGGATCACAATCTCTATATCGCTGAGGCTACAGCTGCGCCGGGTGACATGGCTGCGCTGAAATTGGAGCAATCGCTTTTATTGCTTGATGCCGAAGGCCATGCGCTTGACACTGGTTCGGGGAACTGCCCCATCGCACCGCCGGACTAAGAAAATTGTTCCCTTGTCTCATGCCGGGAGCGACGCTAGAATTTTTCTAGTAAACGGTCGCGTGATGTTGCGCGCTAGAGGAAATGCGATGCGCTTTCTCGGTTTTTTTGCAGGTTTTTTTGTCTTACTTCTATCGAGCGGAGCTCAGGCGCAGCCTTGGATCTCCTATCACTCAATGGAAGACCGCTTTGCCATTTGGTTTCCAACCGATCCCACTATCGAAAACTTCGAGTGGATCGATGTACATGATGATGTTCGTCCCGCCCGGCGTTATACGGCAGAGCGTAATGGTGATATCTTCATAGTGATCGCTATCGATTTTGAAGAGGCTGACTGGGACGTTAGACGCGCAGCCTATCCGCATGCGGCAGCGCTCTACCGTCTAAAAGGTATGGTGACCTATGATGGCTGGGCACACACAGACCGGATCGATGGGCACCGGCTCCAAATCACCCAGGACGACGGACGCAGGCTCTATTTTGTTACCCATTTCGAAGGAGACATATTGTACATTCTGGACGCCAATGTCTCGCCGCGCTCACCACCGCCGGGACGTTTTGAGCAGGGTCTACAATTGCTGGATTTGGAAGGCGAGCGTATTCGCTACGATTTACAGGGAAACCGAATTCCCAGAACCGATGACCTTCATGATGCGTTGGGCGGCGCCGATCTCGACGGGCCGATTAATTTGGGCCAGGGCGATCAGTTTTTTCAGGAGTAAGAATTAGGCGCTGGAAAAATTGAGATCGATAAACCACCGCTTTGCGGTGTGGGAGGAAGTAGGATGCGATTTCTAGGATTTTTGATAGGAGCACTGATGCTAGTTGTATCCGGTGGTGCCCAGGCACAGGCTTGGACCTCCTATCATGCCATAGAAGACCGCTTTGCCATCTGGTTTCCCGCGGAACCCCTTATCGAAGAAATTGAATGGCTTGATGAATATGACAATATTCGTGCAGCACGGCGCTATTCGGCAGAACGGAACGGCAATATCTATAGTGTGATCACTGTTGATTATTCGGATGCTGATTGGAATGTCCTAAATGGCGCTTTTCCACATGCTGCAACAGTTTATCGTCAAAAGGGACGCGTGACCTATGATGGGTTCACTCACACTGATCGCATTCACGGACATAGGCTACAAATAACACAAGACGACGGCCGACGGGTTCATCTCACCACGCTTTTATATGATGGCATCCTCTACATATTGGATGCCAACATATCGCCACGCTCGGCGCCGCCCGGACAATTTGAAGAGGGTTTGCAAATTCTCGATCGTGAAGGGGTGCGCGTTCGCTATGACCAGCAAGGCAATCGCATGCCACGAACCGACGATTTACAACAGGCGCTTGGTGGCCCCGATCTTGATGGACCAATCCTGTCCGGAGAGGGTGACGAGTATTTCGCTCCGTAAATACGAACCTTCAGGTTTAGAATAAATGCGATGAGCGAATTATGGAAAAGAATGGCGCTTCCGCCAGATCCCAATACTAGGCCGGGGCATTGGCCTCTGCCCGACGGTGCTTGCGACAGTCACATCCATGTGTTTGGTCCGCCGCACAAATTTCATTATGCCGAGGGCCGGCGCTACACCCCGCCGGCGGCGCCGATCGAGCATTATCGCAATGTTCAGAAAATTACTGGACTCAGTCGCGCAGTTGTGGTGCAGCCGAGCGCCCATGGAACCGACAATCGAGCGATCCTTGATGCCATTGCAGGCTCCAACGGCAATATTCTCGGTATTGCTAATATAGACGCGTCTATGACTGATGCCGAGCTCGACGAGTTAAAGGCAAAGGGTATTTTAGGCGCGCGGTTTTCCATCATGGGGGAGCGAGACAATAGCCCCAGCGTTGAGGAGGTTACTTTCCAACTACCGCGGATGCAGAAACGTGATTGGATGTTTGATCTTCACGTCGATCCCCACGATTTGGTGGTGCATGAGAAATTTGTCCGCGAGCTACCGATTGTTACAGTGATCGATCATATGGCGCGTGTGCGCCCGGCGGGTGGCCTTGGCCAACCGGCTTTCCAATTATTGCTGGATCTTCTGAAGGATGATCGCTTCTGGGTGAAGCTTTGTAGCTTTGACAAGCTCAGCGAAGTGCCTAAGGCGAGGGTTGAAAGCGGTCTACCCTTTAGAGATATGATACCTTTTGCCCAAGCTGTGATAGCGGTAGCCCCCGACCGGGTTCTCTGGGGATCCGACTGGCCGCACGGCAACACGTTCACACCGGGCCGGACACCGAATGAAGGCGATTTACTTGATATTCTTGCCGAAATAGCGCCCGACGAAGAAACGCGAACGCGCATCTTGGTCGACAATCCACAGCGCCTATTTGGGTTTACTCCTGTGTAAGCAGTTTGGGTCAATTGAGGAGAATGCAGATGCGCTGGGCTATCCAAGCAGACAGTTTTGGTTTCGTACTTTTGTTGGGTTTGATAATTTTATTGATGCCAGAACGCCTTGGTGCGCAGGAAGACAACGCCGAATTACCACTGATAAAAATTGTGGCCACGGGTGGTACCATTGCCAACTCGCCTGAAGGACGTATGGGCGTTGAGACCGTCTTGGCGCAAATGCCACAAATTGCTGAACATGCGCGGATTGAAGTCACGGATTATGCACGTATCGGCTCATCATCTATTACCGTCCAAAACTGGATCGATATTGCTCGTTTGATAAATGAAATTTTTGAGACTGAGCCCGAGGTTGCGGGCATTGTCGTGACGCATGGATCAAACACTTCGGCGGAAACGGCCTATTTTCTCTCCCTAACAGTTGAACATTCCAAGCCTGTGGTGCTGACGGCCGCGCAGCGTCAACAAAATACGCTTGGGACCGAAGGTACACGAAATTTATATGATGCCATCCGGGTTGCCGCTGACCCTGAAGCTGCCGGAAAAGGCGTGTTGCTGGCAGTAAACGAGATGATTCATGCTGCACGGGATGTGACCAAACGTATTTCGGTTCGCGTCGAGACTTGGGATTCAGGCGATACCGGTGCGCTTGGCCTTATAGATGGCGATCAGGTTACGCTCTATCGTAGCCCGACTTATCGGCACACCATGCAATCTGAGGTGCAGCTGACGCCAAACATTATGCATGAGAGTCAATTGCCGCGTGTTGATATTGTTTATGCCTATGCAGGAGCCAGTGGTGAATTGGCCGCAGCAGCAGCAGAAGCGGGTGCACGGGTGATTATTGTTGCTGGATTCCCAACCGGTGCGGTGGCACCTCAGCAATATGAAGTGCTAAACCGCCTACGCGAGAATGGCGTCCATATTGTTGTAGCGAATCGCGGTGGGCTGGGCCGAATCAACAACCCCGTAAATAATAATTACGTCTCTGCAGACAACCTAACCCCACAAAAGGCGCGCATACTCGCGATGCTTGCTATTGCAAGCGATGACTCGGATGATTTCCTGCGCTGGGCGATGGCCTCGCACTAGATTTATTTGACCTTCTTTAAATGGCGACGATGATTATGTTTGTCAGGTGCAGCTTTGCCATTTTATCCGTTTCTTACTGATTCACCTTTGCCTGCTAGCTTTGCCTGCTAGCTTTGCCCGCTAGTTTTTCTGGTAGCTCCCGCATTAAATATCTATGCGGATTCTAAATTTCACGCCGCGGGAGGTAATAAATTAGTCGCTCATCTAGTCCATGAAGTCGCGTCCAGATAGCCACATGTTTGCAAGCTCTATAGAAGCAGGTGGTCACGAGAATAGCTCTTAAGTCATTGAAAAACATTAAACTTAGGTAAAATGCTCAGTTGTTTGATGACATTGCTCAACTGTGTCGAAATTGATAAGTATTGGCAAACATCTGATGGGTGAGTAGTTAAGTGCTGCCCGGCAGTGTAGCTAGACAGAAATAAAGGAAGGTACACCATGAATAAGAAGTTGGTTTTAGAAACCACAGCCCCATTTCAAGGTTTGGCTGAACTCGTTGCTTTTGATGAAGGTCTTTTCGAAAAGGAAGGCATCACCGTCGAGTGGGCTGACCGCGAAAAGGGTGTCGACAAGAGCCCACAGCTTCACATTACTGACCATAAGGACGCACCGCGTTTTGCCAGCCATGGAAAAATGATGGAGCAGGGTAAGGCTGACTTGTATAATGCTTGCGAATGGGGAAATTATTCGCGCGTGGAAGGTACGAAAGTAGGCAGCCGCCAAGTTGGCCGTCGTTCGATTGTGACCTACGCAGCGCTTGTTGTGCGTGGTGAATCAAAAGTTCAGACACCTCAGCAATTCGCCAATGTCCAAATTGGCGTTCCGATGTTCTCTGGTACGCATTACCTGACGCTTCAAATGCTAGAGGGTTTTGTGCCGCGCGATCTGATCAAGATAGGCCGCGTGCCGAACGGCTCAAACTACCGGTATAAATTGCTGATGGATGGTGTGGTGGAAGCCACGACCCTGACCGAGCCGTATATATCTCTGGCAGAGAAAAATGGTTGCCGCGTGGTTGTATCTGCCTTCCATCACGGAACAGAAGTTGCATCTGATCGGGTCGACGCCGAAACCTATGCTGCGTTCAATCGTGGGGTGCGCGAAGCCGTGCGTCGTATCAATGCAAATAAGGGCGCATATATGCATTACTTCATTGACTACTACAAAAAGCTCGATCCTGAAGGAATGGCGCAGTTGAGTGTCAGCGACCTTCGCGAGAGCCGTCTCTTGCTTGTCGACCCCGCTCCTATTCCAGATGACGAAAGGCGTCGTACTTTTGATTGGATGAAGAGCTGGGATTTCTTGGAAACCCATGATGATGATGATTCATCTCTGGTCAACGATGAAGTGCAGACGGTAGGCAATTTAAAGTCACCGGACGAAGCCAGAGTGTCCCCGTCTTGAATTTAGCCTCTTCAATTTGAGGAAAATTCTGGGTTGATCTGAGTTACGTGAATTCTAACGGGAGCAGTTAGATGCTGAAGTGCTTGCTGACGATCGCCGCAGGCGTTTTTGTGTTATTGACTGCCCCCATTCATGCATTCGCTGCGGATGCAAGTTTCTATCAAGGCAAAACGGTTACTTATGTCGTCGCGACGGATCCGGGCGGTGGTTACGATACCTATGGCCGTATGATTGCCCGGTACATGCAAAAATATCTTCCGGGCTCACGTTTCGTGGTGCGTAATGTTCCCGGTGCAGGGAATATTATAGGAACAAACTTAATTTACACCTCGAGGCCCAATGGCCTGACGATCGGTATGTTCAACTCTGGTCTGATCTATAACCAGCTTATGGGCACACAAGGCATTCGTTTTGATTTGACCAAAATGAGTTGGGTCGGCAAGGCGTCCAACCAAATTCGCGTTATGGTGATTGGAACGAATTCCGGCATTGGAAGTTTTGATGAAATGCTGCGGTCAACTGAGCCGGTCAAATTCTCCTCTCCCGGTGTTGGTTCGGCGGGATATCTTGATTCACGTGTCCTTGATACAATCTTCCCACAATTTGACATTCAAACCATTCCAGGATTTGACGGCGCAGAGGGTGAGCTCAGCATGATGCGCGGCGAAATTCAGGCGCAGGTTGCTGTCGCCAGCTCGCTCGAGCAATTTGTTGAAAACGGAAATGGCTATTTTGGGCTTGCGATGAGCCCAATGGCACGCGACATCCTGCCTGGCATTGATCTGGCGTCGGACTATGTAAGCGACCCCCAAAGCCTACGTCTTCTCGGATTGCTTGAGGCTTTGTCGGATCTTGGCCGGCTAACTTCTGGCCCACCAGACATTCCTGAAGACTTGCTTGCAGTTCTTCGTGAGGCGCATCGTCTAGCAATCAATGATCCAGAACTCCTCGCCGAGGCCAGGCAAATCAATATCCCGATTAATCCCGGTTCGGGGGAATTCGTCAAAAGGCGAATTATTGAAGTGCTCGATCAAACGC